>OIYY01000270.1_pt1 | contig 39366 bp, 35 predicted proteins | sample 1588341 | NCBI WGS metagenome assembly OIYY01 (sample SAMN03283287) | human gut metagenome | biome: human-associated habitat; material: feces | host: Homo sapiens | place: Peru | collected 2012 | reverse complement strand
ATGTTATATACATCCCATTGATATTTTATTATTTTCAAATCGGGTAGAATGCTTCAATCGAACTCGCTTCGCTCGTTTGGTCCCTTCGCGGTGATTCAAAAATTTTATATGGATTTTTCCTTTATTTTATACATCAAAAAAGCAAGGGAAAACCTTGCTTTGAATCAACTTCACTATGGTAAGTATGCCCCAGGATTAACCCTATCACCATATCCACCAGAACCAACTCTAACCTCAAAATGCAAATGCGGACCTGACGAATTTCCAGTACTTCCTACTCTCATAATCTGTTGACCTTGAGAAACCTTTTGCCCAACAGAAACAGAAAGTGAACCAGCTTGACCATGAGCATACAATGTATATAAACCAGAACTATGTCTAATTATAACATGTGTACCATAACTATTAGTCAAATTAGCTGTGTAAATAACAGTACCATCTTTAACCGCATAAACAGGTTGACCTGCTATTCCGCCTGAGCCAAAATCATATGCACCATGATATCTTTTTGATTCTGAATAATACATACCAGATGTTACCTTTTTATATGCAGCAGGAACTGGATAAATAAATCCACCTGGATTTGATGAAGAACTTCTACTTCCGCCATTACCTCTGCTAGAAGTTCTATTTGCTTCTCTCTCAGCTTTAGCAATAGCAGCTCTAATTTTAGAGTCCTCAGATCTCATCTCATCTATCTTTGACTGTACTTCTTTATCTTCATTTGATAATTTAGCAACAGCTTGCTCTTTCTCTTTTTTAGTAGCATCTAATTCACTCTTTTTCGCAACTTCTGATTGTTTAATATTTTCCAAAGAAGCCTTGTTTTCTTCTAATTGAGCTTTTGAATTTTCAATTTGCTGTTTCGTCTCTTTTACAGTATTAATTAATTTTGTATCATTTTCTGAAATTTGCTCTACCAAATAATATGATGATAAAAATGATGTTAAACTATCAGAATCAAGCAAAACATCTAAATAAGATGTAGAACCAGCTTTATATGATGCAACTAATCTTTTTTCAAGTAGTTCTTCTTTCTCTTCTAAATCCTTTTCAGTTTTCTGAAGTTCTATTTCCGCAGAGTTTATATTTTTTGAAACCTCTTCAATTTGTGAATTTAAATCATAAATATCACTTTCATAATCAGAAATTTTAGAATCTAATTCATCAACTTGTCTTTGTATATCTGTCATCTGACTTCTAATTTCTTTTTGCTTATTCTTTGCATCCTCAATCTGTTGCTGATTTTGCTGTTGCTGTCTTCTTAAATTATCAGCTGACGTAGCAGCAAAAACATTAACAACATTTCCTAGAACAACTGCAATCACAACAATTACAAGAATAAATAATTTTCTTCTTCCTATGTATTTCATTATAAACACTCCCAAAAAATTATATAAAATTTCAAGATATTTTTCTCAAATTTATATCATAGAGCTTTCCTATAATATAACAAATTCCTTTTTAATCCTACATATAAAATCATTACTTGTCAAGAAAACCAATGTTCTTCATTTTGGACGCAAAAAATGGCTAGAATCGTATAGACTCTAGCCATTGAAGAATAATCTTATTTATTTTCATCAATAATTTTTCTTTTTTTAATAATATCAACTACTCCAGTAATTGCAAATGTTACTACACTTATACCAATTAAAATTCCAATATATTGTACCTTAAAGTTAGTTGCTGTTGGAACTAAAATTTCTCTTAACAACTTAATTGAATATGTCATTGGTAAATATGGTGATATTGCTTGGAAACCTTTATCAATAGTTTCTATTGGGAATGTACCACCTGCTGCAGCTAATTGTAAAACTAAAACTATAAGAGCTAAGAATTTACCAATATCTCCAAAGTTTCTAATTAAGAATTGTATAATACTCATAAATGTTATTCCAATTAAAATACTTGCACCATAATATAATGCCATATTTTCTACTGTGTATCCCAAACCAGCTTTTAATAATATACCTGTAACTAATCCTTCAATCGCACCTATTGCAATATATATAACATTTTGTAAAATCTTATTTTTGCTTGTAATTCCTAAAATTCCAAATCTCTCATCATGATCATAATATAAAACAACATATGCCATTAAAGCTCCAACCCAAAGACCTATACACAAGAACAATGGCGTGAAAGCAATTCCATAAGAATCAACTTTACCATATTCTTCAGTTTCAAAATTAATAGGTTTCTCACCAAATTCTTCAATTCCATTTAAAGATTTTAATTGTTCCTTTGTAGACTCCATACCTTCATTTATTGATGTTTTAAATGTTTGAACACCATCAACTAATTGCGTACTTCCATCAGATGCTGAACTAACACCTGTATTAATTGTTTTTATAGCATTATCAATTTGATTTGAACTTGAATTTAATTTAGCTAATCCAGAAGTTAAAGCTACACTGCCATTAGATAAAGTCTGTGTACCGTTTGCTAACAAATTTGTACCATTCTTCAAAGTAGTAGTTCCCTTCTTTACTTCAACTAATGCTGACTTCAAACCTTGAATACCTTGAAACATTTGAGTTAATCCACTTGATTTTTGAAGTAACTCACCAGTTCCTTTATATACACCACTTGCATATAGACTAGCAGCACCATCATTTTGAGCTAATTTCTTACTTGTTTCTGCTATAGAAGATTTCTCACTCAATGTTGGACTATATTTAGACAAGACATTTTTTACATCTTCACTAGATACTGTTGGATTAGTTAAAAGTGCTTGTAATTCTTGTTGCATAGCATTTACATTACCAACATAAACATTTACATCTGTAGCTAAACTCTTTGATAAATTTGCTCCATCTGTAGCATAAGAATTTAATTTTCCTGCATTCTCATTCAAGCTATTAACTCCAGTAACAAGAGCTGTTACATTCTCTACTCCATTAGCACTCATGCCATCAATTCCACTATTAATTTGATCTATAGCTCCATCAAGATTTTGGCTTCCTACTTGTAAATTAGCAACTCCACTTGAAACTTGAGCTATACCATTTTGTAAATTCTCACTTCCTGAATAAGCAGATTGAACACCAGCATTAAATTCAGAATAACTACTGCTTAATTGATTAGTTCCATCACTAATTTGTTTTATACCAGAATCTAAACTCTCAGCACCATTTAAAATACTATCAGCGCCATCGCTAATTGTTTGTAAACTATTTGGTACCTCATTTAATTTATTTGACAATTCAGCAATAATCTCTTTATCAACCTTAGATTGTAAATTTAATTGAATAGTTTTTACTGCACTATTAACAATCTGTGTTGCCAAATAATTTGTAGCCTGATTTGGACTATATGTAACTGTTGCGATTTGTTTATCCTCTGAAGAAGCGCTCTTTAAACATTCTGTAAAATTCTCTGGAATTTTAATTGTTGCATAATAATCACCTTTTTTTATTCCATCTTCCGCTTCTGCCTCAGACACCTCTTGAATATCAAAAGTATCACTCTCTTTTAAGCTTTTAACAAATTCATTTCCTTCATTAGAACCATCTTTTCCTGAATCCAAATTAACAACAGCAATTTTCATATCACTCAAGTTTCCATATGGATTCCAATAAGATTTCAAATAAAAGAAACTATAAATTAATGGTATTAACAAAACTACCATGAAAATTATAATAGTAAAAATTTTCTCTTTTTTCATAATATCATCACCTTTCCTCTATTAATGTATTGCTATAATCATTAACATTTTTATCTGTTCCTAAAGAACAAGTGTACTCTCTTTTTTGCATTCTGTCAAGCACTTTAGCCCTGAGTTTGCTAAAATTTAGACATATGTACAAAATTGTCTAAAAAAATAGAAGGTATTTTTCAATACCTTCTATTTTTCAGTTATTTGATGGGACAGCGTCCCCCATATATCCAAAACATTTCTAGCATTTTTTCTTCCATTTTGTGCTATTTAAAATCTAGTTTTCTTCTTTAATATTAATCGTAACTAAATAACATTGATGAATATATTTTCCTTGAGCAAGTATTGAATAATCATTCATTCCCTTATACCTCACAACCATTAATTCCTCCATTATCATATAAGTAATCTTTCCAGTTTTCAAATCTAATATATTAATATAATAATTTCCATCTTCAAATTCTATATCAGTTACTGTAGTTACACTTTCAAACTCCATATCGTTTATTTTAGTTGCATCCTCAAAATCAACAATTCTAATAAAGCCATCACTCTTACTATTAATAAAATCAACTAATTCATTAGCATCATCTGATATTACATCCTTATTTTTTATAACAAAACATCCATCCTTAACAGCCTGCTCATCTGAGTAATCTTTAGAAATTTTTCTTATTGATACATAGTTACTATCTTGAGGCTGTCTACCAGTTACATTAAACTTAATATTTTCTCTTAATTGTTGCAAAGGAACTTTTACTGATATAACACTTCCATCTTCAATAGAAGCATTGGCTGATTGATATAACTCAACATACATCGTATTATCATCGCAAGTTAAATTAGAAAAACTTAGTCCCATCAATGATGTATTTTCAACTGCAATCACAAGCACAAAATATTCATTAAATTCTTCTTCATTCATCTTTAACAAATTAGGCCATTGCTTTAATGAATTTTCATAATCTCCATAATTTTTTATGAAATCATAGTAGATTTTATCCTGATAATCCATATACTGTGAATAATCATATTCAACATTATTTACAAAATCAGTTTTACTCTTTTGGCTGACATAGTTAGATGTATTCATGTTCACACCTGCATATACAACACCCATCGCAGCAACAACTGGAATCAAATGTGTTAATATTGTTTTTATAATCGATCTACTTTTTTTATCTTTAGAGCTATATATCGGAGTAGCATAAAATTCATCTTTTTCATCTAAATTATCATTATATTTTTCAAAAACTTTTTTCTTAAATATTTCTTTATCTATCATATTTTTCTTCCTCCTTTACTAAAATTTTCTTTAAATTTTTTCTAGCTCTGTGAATCAAAGATTTCAAACTAGACATAGATGTTCCCATTACTCTGCAAGCTTCCTTATAAGACAATTCTTCAATATCAACCAGAAAAATTGCCTGACTCTGCTCATTGCTCAATTTGTTTATAGCCTTTCTAATATTCTTATTTTTCTCTTTTTTAAAAACGATATCTTCAATATCATTCTCGTCTTTATACATATTTTCTGCTAAACTAACAATTCTTTTCTCTCTTTTCAAATAATTAATCGCCCTACATTTCCCTATTGTATACAAATATGTTTTTAAAGAATATTTAAAGTCATACTCCTTCTTATTAATAAGAACATATACAAATACATCCTGAGCCAAATCTTCAGCAATATCAACGTTTTTGACAAACCTATTTATAAAATATATAACCGCTTCCATATGTGTATCTATAATAGTCTCAAACGCCTTTTTATCTCCGGTCCAAAAACCTCTTATATAATTTCTTATCTTCCTTCATTGCTCCTCCATAATCATTTTTTCTTTTACACCTATATTACAATTTTAAAATAAAAAAAGTTGCACCAAAATTAGAATTATTTATTAAAAAAATATTATATTGATTTTTGAGTGACGCGCAGTTTGAAAGTTTTTCCCTAACCTTCTAAACGAAGTTTAGTAGGTTGGAAAATATTTTAGCAAGGAACAAAAAATCAATATAATATTTTCTTCTATAATAAATTCAAAACATTCTACTATAAAACAAAAAAGATTAGTTCTCTTCAAACTAATCTTTTAATCATCTTCCTTTACTAAAATGTTCTCTATACTGTTCCGTCATACTCAAAATTTCATTTTTCTTCTCATCCGTAATATAACCATACTCAACCATTTTGTTTAAAACCTGTGTCTGTCTTTCAGAAGCCAACTTAAAATTAACAGTTGGAGCATATACAGACGGAGCATTCGGAACACCAGCTAACATTGTAGCTTCATAATCATTAATTTCATTAGGTAATTTTCCAAAATACCCTAAACTAGCTTCTTTAATATCATAATATCCATTTCCAAAATAACTAGTATTAATATATAATTCTAAAATTTCATCTTTCTCTAATTTCTTTTCATATGAAATAGCCATGAAACCTTCAGCAACTTTTCTAGTAAGTTCCTTGCTCTGAGTAAAATACGTATTTTTAGCCAATTGCTGAGTTATTGTACTACCGCCTTCTAGCAATTCCTTATACTTAACATTTCTAGCCATAGCCCTCATAATAGCCCATACATCAATTCCACAATGACTATAAAATCTATGATCCTCAACTGCAACAACCGCATTTTTATACATTTGGGAAACATCATCTATTTTAGTATAATTCGCATTGCTCCTTATATCAGCTATTTTATCATCCATACTCTCGGCCTTAATAGCCTTAGAATACATTGAATATCCAGCACCTAAAAAAACAGTAGCAACCGCAATTAAACATAACAAAGCTATAATAATTAATCTTAAAATAATTTTTTTCATTACAACATCCCTTAATTTTTATTCAAAGTCTCATTAAAAGTTAAATTAACATCTGTTCTAATATTCTCCATCTGTGAAACAAATCTAATCATTTTTATTTTAATATTAGAAGTTTTTATAATTGACAATTTATCAATATTAGCAACCTTCGTTTTCAAAGGTTCTAAAACATAATTTTTAAATCCCTTTTCTCCACCAAATGTAAGTTTAAAAAAGTTCATTAACCTTTTCATATAGCCTTCTCTTTTTAAATTAAGTCCAGAATCACAAATACTAAATAACTCATCCAAATCAGCATATGTATCATTAGCACATTCCGTTAATCTGCTATCACATTCATCAATAATAATATCATAATTCAATTTCTTTTGTGCTGTAGCAAATACCTTCTTACTTGATTTTTCCATCAAAGCATAATTTCCATTAAGCTTCGCTCTATCCAAACCATCTTTACTAACTAAAAAATTAGCTATAGCAATCTTTTGATTGCTCTTTGCAAAAACCTCTTCATTTTGAACATAATTATAATAAGCATTATATTGTTCAATCAATCTATCCATTGCTTTTCCATATTCAGAATACAACTTTTCATATTCTTTAGCATATTTCTGATAACTTCTCTTATAAAAAGCAATTTGGTTATCAAAATAACTTTTAAAATTATCTAACTTTCTTTTCTTAATATCCTGACATTTTCGAGTATAAATAGTAGCCCAAATAAGTAATCTATTAGCCTCAACATCAGCAATATCAGTAATTGTATCAAGTAAATCTTGACATGTCTTTAGTGTATTCATTAAAAAAACTCCTATCTTTCAAAATCCATTTTCTTATCCTTTGTATTACTAATGCTTCTTTCATTTTGTCTTGCTGTATTTCCAAGAATATTCTCTAAAACATTTTCTGATGTTTTCAAAGTGATTCTTAATGACTCTACAGGATTATTTTCCTTGCCGTAACTACATTCATCAAAAAAATAATTAGCAGAAGTAATTGAAATTGATGGCTTTCTGAAACTAACACTTGGTGTAATCTTACCAGCATTAGTAATTAAACAATGCACTTTATCATTTCTCATATTTAATTTTTCATCATTCAATTCCGTTGCTGTAAGCATATCTATTCCAGCAAACTTTATTCCTTTAAAAGTATATTTTTCACTAGTTCTAGACAAATTTCTTAAATTTCTCTTTGCACTCAAATTCATAGTAAACTCCTTTATTCATTTATCATTTGATTCATTGTTGCATCTAAATCTAATCTCAAATTATCTTCTTTTATTCTTAAATCTGTAGCAAGTTTTTCTAATTTCTCTATAGGTTCACAATCTAAATTAATAATTTGACCTGAAATAAACTTATCTCCTAATTTATTCATATTTTCACTCCTACTAAATTTCAATGCCAGTTCTAACTGAAAGCTTATCAGTTCCAACAACTTTACCAGTTGCAGCATCAATTGAAACAACCTTTTTCATTAAATCAACTGTATCTTTTTTATCAGATTGACCATAATTTAAACTTAAATAATATAAAATATATTCATAATTTTGACCATTTTTTTGAATAAATGATTGAATATCAATCTTAGCACCATTTGAAAAATCATTAATGTAATTGTCTAAATCTAAAATAGTTTTAACATTTTCTACATCATCAACATTAAAAACATTTTCCTCATCGTCATAATAAAAATTCTTAAAAACAATAGCATTTTTAGAATATCTCTTAGCTAAACTACCATTTGTATAATCATAATTAACCTTAACTACATAATATAATTCATTTTGTCCTATAACATCTGCAGATTTAACCGTATTGAAATCATTTTCATAAATTTTTATTGCAATATTCTCAGCAACATCACTATTTGACGCACTTTCTGAAGTACATTCATATTCGATTTCTTTAGGTTTATCATAATTATTATATAAATCAGAAATATCACTATTTATCATATTTTCTAATTGGCTTTGAGTATACACTTTACCAATAAAAGAATCATACTTCAAAATATCTATTTTGGCATTAGCATCTATTTTTTCAGCATCATTTTGTTGTTTACCTGAAAAATTAGAAACCTTATTTTTGCTAGCATTTAATTCTTGAAGTTTTTTAATCTGAACTCCAAGTGCAACAGTCATAATAATTACAGCAATTATTAAAAACAAAAACAATCTTTGTACTCTTTTACTTCTTCTTTTTTTCTTATTTCTCAATAATCTCACCCCATCCGACAAAAGTATACCATTAAATAAAAATTATAACAATAAAATAAACATTTCTTTTTAATTACAAAAGCACTGCTAAAAAAGCAGTGCCCCTATATTTTTTCTTTGAGCCAAAGCAAACATTAATAACATTTATACCTATTATAACTTTTCTAAGTCCACATCTTTGTTCACACACGAATTTTTCAAATTTCTGTACATTGTTATTTTATATAATTTTCAAAAGCATCATGGAATGTTGGTAACTTTTAAAATTTTATTAGTATATATTTTATCAATCTTTTCATCTGGATAGTGCTTATCCAAAAATTTATCCAAATTATTTTTAGCTTGAATTTCCTCAACACGTTCTTTCTGTCTGTAGCAAGCTAATCCCGAAAGCCCAACATCAACAACTATAAAAATAAGTGTAATAACAGTAATTACTTTCACTTTCATAGTAAATGGTTTATTCATAATTTTATCGAACCACGGATGGATTATATCATAAAATATAACTCCTGCAAGTCCCCAATAAAAAGCATGTAATAAACTTGTTCTACCGTTAAAATTAATTGTTACCCAATGATAATCCCAAGAAATTGTTCCAAATAAAACTTCTTGTATGTATGAACAAGCATATTCTGTAACAGCACCGAAAAACATAGAATAGAAAAAGGCTTTTAAATGACTTTCCATTTTTGGAATTGTAAGTTCATATATAACCGCTCCCACTCCATAAACAGGAATAAGCGGTCCATACAACAGCCCCTGTCGTAAAATAAAATGTCCTTTTTGACATAAAACCAAAATATTCTCATATGCAAATCCGACTAAACTACCAACTATAAAAATCCAAAATAATCTAGCCAAATACTTCATATCACTGTTTTTCTTTGCTTCCATACTCACCTCAATGATTATTACTTTCAAGTAATAATGAATATTACATTAGACATTATAACATAAAAAAATACATAATCAAATTTTTTTCGAGTCTTTTATACAAATAAATGCTCAATCGTAAAAACCGCATAATATTTACTATCTATCTTTTTAACCTTTTCTATAATCTCTTTTCTTAAAGCATCTTTATCAATTTTATCATCCCTTGGAATAACTAAGTCGAAAATTAAATTAATTCTTTTGCCTCCATCAGTCATTCTAAAATCATGAATAGAATAATTTTCATTAATTTCTTTAACAATTTTCTCAACAGAAGCTTTAGCCTCATTTATTTTTGCATCATTAACAACAATTGGATCCATATGAATAGTTGTAATGCATTTAAACTCTTTTAACATATCTTGTTCAAGCTCATCAATAATATCATGGGCTTCACAAATATTAGCATCTGCTGGAACTTCCGCATGAAAAGAAACAATCTTTCTACCAGGGCCATAATCGTGAACCATAATATCGTGAATTCCAGCAATCATAGGATATTTTTTTACAAATTCACTTATCTGATCAATAAATTCTTTATCTGGTTTAGAGCCAAGCAATATATCAATAGTTTCCTTTAATGCCTTAACACCAGTAATTAAAATGAAAATTGCAACTAATATACTAACATAGCCATCAATTGTTATACCAAATATTAAACTTATAACACTTGAAAATAATACAACAAAAGTTGACACACAATCAGAAATACTATCATATGCAGTAGCTTTTATAGCTGAAGAATCAATCCTCTTTGCAATCTTTGAATAAAACACAAATAGCCATAACTTAACTAAAATGGCTACAACCAATAAAAATATTACAACGCCATTAACAGTTGGCATAACTGGATGGATAATTTTATCTACAGAATTTTGTAATAATTCAACGCCAACCAATATAATTAAAATATCAACAATAAAAGCAGTAATATACTCCATCCTACCATGTCCCCAAGGATGTTCATTATCCACTTCTTTCTGAGACAATTTAAAACCAATCATAGTTACAATTGATGAGCCAGTATCAGTAACATTATTCAAAGCATCAGAAATAATTGACATAGAATTAGTAACAATTCCTATCACCAATTTAAAAATTGATAAAAATAAATTAACAACAATGCCTGTAATACTTGATAGCATTGCATATTTAGGCCTTACATTTTCATCTTTTGGATTTTCATTATCCTTTACAAATAATTTTATTAATAAATTCGTCATACATATCACCCTATAAAAATTTTATTTTACATCTCATTCTCAATTTTAACTATTACATCAATTATCTTCTCATATTTTTCTGCAAGTTCAGTATATTCACCATTTTCATCCATATGAGTCATCATAATATTATAAACTAAATCCTCTAATTTTTCTAAATCTGGTAAAGTATAATCTCTATCCAAATCAATATTATTTAGCTCCATCAATTTTATTTGCTCATCAGTTAAAAATGGTCTTAAAGTAGCATCCTCATACTCCATCTCACCATCATTTTCAATTTGAACTAACTTATCATGAATCCAATTATAAGTTTCAGCAATTTCAGTAAACTCTCCTTCGTTATCCAAATTGCTCATAACAGCATCCATAACAATATCTTCCATATCTTTTATCTCATAATCAGAATATTCTCTATCTCTAACCTCTATTCCTAAATTCTCTAATAATTCAAATTCTTCATCAGTAAATTTTCCTACAATTCTCATAGCAACTACTCCTATATTTAATTTATTCTTATACAAAACCAAACCTTGCATTATTTTTTGTTTCTATATAAAACAAAAGCGGACATTAATAACATTTGCACTAATTATAGCATTTTTAAGTCCGCATCTTTGTTCGCGCGCGAAATTTGCTTTGCAAATTTTTGTGCATTGTTAATTTATATAATAGAAAGTTCGAAGAACTTTCCTATTATATAAAAAAAGCAAACACAATGTCTGCTTTTTCATAATCTCTAAAATATCTGCAAATAAACTTACATTTTTATATTTTAATCATTCAAATCAATTATTGAATCCCCATTATCATCAGCAATATATATAACTATATCACCATAGAACATCATTCTATATTTTTCTGTTGAATCACCTTTTTTTAAAGTAATAGTAACTCTAGAAATGTTCTCATCATCGCCTGATGTTTTCGGATTACTAATAGCATCTAATTTTAAATTCTTTTCAGATGCCAATTCTTCAAATTTTTTGCTTACCTCTAAAACCTTGTCATCATCGTCTGAAAGCTTTTGATATTCATCCATAAACTTTGCATCATCAGCACTTATATCATAACAAGCTGCATATGCCTTAACATCAACATGTTTATCAACAAAATCTTTCATATCATCTGAATCCATTAAACCTGCAACAAAAGCTTTAGCAGATTTTAAATAAAATTCATCTCCATCAAAATCAATACTATCATCAGATGTTGAATTTGTTGTATTATTTGATGTATCATTTGTTGTATTCTCATCAGTTGAATTATCTGTATCATTGTCTACAGTATTATCTTCTTCATCATCTGTATTATCTACTGTATTACTTTTTGAAGAATTTTCTGAATTTCCACTTAATCTAATAGTTGAATTACTCTTATTATTTTTTTCACCTGATCCAATTAATATAAATATAATTATTGCAATAACAATGACAATAACTGAAATTATAATTGGAAACAATATTCTTTTATTTTTCATTTATACCTCCAACAAAAATTAAATTCATTTTTAAAAATTTTCATACAACACTATTATATTTATTTTAAGCTAAAAAGTAAATAGAAACGTTAAAATTTGTAATATTTTTTTGCAAAAAAGGTAGTATTTTTGCACGTTTTGTGGTATAATTAAAAAGGTGACGGGAATTAAAATTAACCCCCGACACACATATTAAATATAAAGGAGAAAATTATGTTTAACATGTCAAAAGAAGAAAAATTTAATTTTGATATAGCAAATTTAAAACAAGATTTTGCAATAGAAAACATGAATATAACAGACTCTGATATAGAAATATTAAAAAAATATTCAAATGATGAAATCTCTCAAAGCGAAATGATAAATATTATCAAAGATAATATGCTAAAAGGAGTATAAAATGGAAAATCTTTATAATGCTAGAAATTCAATTTATTGCTATCCTGGAACAAATATCCTAATTAATAAATTAGACATCCACGATAGCAATAAATTATTTAATTTAGAAAAACAAATTGTTTTAGCTAAATCATATATATTAAGGCAAAATATAAATAATTATGGATTTGATAAAAATCATTTTATAAATATCCATAAGTTTTTATTTGAAGACATTTACCCATTTGCCGGTAAATTCAGAACAGAAAACATATCAAAAGGCTACTTCACATTCGCAAGTTGGGAATTCATTGAAAGTGAATTAGATAGATTACTTGAACAACTAAAAAAAGAAAACTATTTAGCAGATTTAGATAAAGAAAACCTTTCTAAAAGACTAGCCTACTACCTATCAGAATTAAATGTCTTACACCCTTTCAGAGAAGGAAACGGCAGAACAATTAGAGAATTTATTAGACAATTAGCATACAAAAATGGATATTTATTGGACTTACAAAAAACAACACCAGAAGAAATATTTAACGCATGCGTTAAATCAGTTTACGATACAACAGACTTAGAAAAAATAATATATAACTGTTTAATAAATATACAGCCAAGAAATATTTAATGAAAATAAAAAAACTTGGAAGCTTACACTTCCAAGTTTTTTATTATTTTAGTAACTCATTAAAGAACTCAAATCAGGCATTAATATAAATAATTTTCCTTTATAGAAGTATGCATCAGCATCAACTTCTTCACCATCTTGCTCAAAAGTAACTCTTGCTTTCTTTAATCCCTTAATCTCAATTTTTTCATTTAAAACATTAAGTTCATCCGTCTTTTCCAATTTACCTATTTTTTTAATAGTCATTTTTGCATCATCACTAACAAATAATTTGAAAAATTCATAAGCATCTTCCTTATTATCATCACTCATATAATCAGATTTTTTTGCTTTTTTATATGCTTTTGTAAATTCTTCACCAGCATTATCTTTATTTTCAACTTTACCCATAGCATAAATAGCTCTTAAATTAACATTTTTGTCTACAAATTTCTCCATCTTTGATTCGTCACCCATAGCTTTAGCAAAATTCTTAATTGTTTTCTTATAAGAACCGGCAGCTTGAGATACAATTATAGCAACTATAATAATAGCAAGAATAAGAATTCCAGCAATAGCAACCATTTTCTTGTTTGCTTTAATTTTTTCCATAAAATCTTTCATTTCTTCCTCCTCAAATTTATTTCGACATCATTATATTAATAATAAATATAATAGTCAACTACTTTTAAAAAAAGATTTTTCTGTAAAATCATGCATTTTCCAAGAAATAATTAAATATTTTCTTCCGCTTTACCATATTCCCAAACTATTAACAAAAAATAATTCTATTATTTTTCAACAGTTAAACCGGTTCCATCAAAACCAACAACTACTTTAGACTTAGGCACAATAGCTTGTTCCAAAATCTTTCTAGCAATCAAAGTTTCAAGTTTCTTTTGAACAAATCTCTTTAATGGTCTAGCACCATAAACAGCATCATAACCATTATCAATTAAATACTTTCTTGCATCATCAGTTAATTTAATTTCAATTTGTCTATCAGCTAATCTCTTATTCAAATCAACAATTAACAAATCTAATATTTTATCAACCTCAGATTTTTTCAAAGGTTTGTACAAAATAATTTCACTCAAACGATTTAAGAATTCAGGTCTAAATGAATGTTTTAATAAATCCATAACCTTCTCTTCTGCTTCACTCTTGATATTGCCATCTTTATCAATACCATCAAGAATAAATTCAGAACCTAAATTAGAAGTTAATATAATAATTGTATTCTTAAAATCAACTGTTCTACCTTGTGAATCTGTAATTCTGCCATCATCCAAAACTTGAAGCAAAACATTAAATACATCTGGATGGGCCTTTTCAATCTCATCAAATAATACAACACTATATGGTTTTCTTCTTACAGCCTCAGTTAATTGTCCTCCTTCTTCATAACCAACATATCCTGGAGGCGCACCAATTAATCTAGAAACCGAATATTTTTCCATATATTCAGACATATCAATTCTTATCATATTATGCTCATCATCAAACAAGGCCTCAGCTAAAGCTTTAGCAAGTTCAGTTTTACCAACACCTGTAGGGCCTAAAAACATAAATGAACCAATAGGTCTATTAGGATCTTGTATACCAGCTCTTGAACGAATAATGCTATCTACAACTTTCTCAACAGCATCATCTTGTCCAATAACCCTCTTATGAAGAATATTACCTAAGTTCAAGATTTTATCTCTCTCACTCTCCATAAGCTTAGCAACAGGAATACCAGTCCATTTAGCAATAATCTTAGTAATCTCTTCATCAGTTACTTTTGTACGAAGCAAACTAGACTCTTTAGACTTAGCAGCAATCTCCTCTTCTTTCTTCAATTCCTCTTGAATTTGAGGTAATTTACCATATTTAAGTTCTGCAGCCTTATTCAAATCATAATTTCTTTCAGCCTTTTCAATATCAGCATTTACCTTTTCCAAATCCTCACGAAGTTTCTGAACTTTAGAAATTACATCTTTTTCATTATCCCATTTAGCTTTCATTTCTTTAAATTTATTTTGTAAATTTGCAATTTCTTTTTGAATCTCTTGTAATCTCTTTTGAGATAATTCATCTTTTTCTTTCTTCAAAGCTGTTTCTTCAATTTGATATTGTGTAATTTTATGAGATACATCATCAAGTTCAATTGGCATAGATTCCATTTCAGTTTTAATCATAGCACAAGCCTCATCAATTAAATCTATGGCCTTATCAGGTAAAAATCTATCGGAAATATATCTATGAGAAAGAGTTGCAGCAGCAATTATAGCATTATCACTTATTTCAACACCATGATATACTTCATATCTTTCCTTTAAACCTCTTAATATTGAAATAGTATCTTCAACAGTTGGTTCATCAACCATAACATGTTGGAAACGTCTCTCCAAAGCTGGATCCTTTTCAATATATTGTCTATATTCATTTAACGTAGTAGCACCTATACAATGTAACTCGCCTCTTGCAAGCATTGGTTTTAATAGGTTTCCAGCATCCATTGCACCTTCTGTTTTACCTGCACCAACAATAGTATGAAGCTCGTCAATAAATAAGATTATTCTACCATCACTCTTTTTAACTTCTTGTAAAACAGCTTTTAATCTTTCCTCAAACTCACCTCTATACTTAGCACCAGCAACAAGTGAACCCATATCCAAAGAAAAAATAGTACAATTTTTCAAACCATCAGGAACATCTCCTCTAACAATTCTCAAAGCAAGCCCTTCAGCAATAGCAGTTTTACCAACACCAGGTTCACCAATTAAACAAGGATTATTTTTAGTTTTACGGCAAAGAATTCTTATAACATTTCTTATTTCATCATCTCTACCGATAACAGGATCAAGTTTTTGTTCCCTTGCCATTTCAACCAAATCAGTACCATATTTCTTCAATACATCATATGTTTCTTCTGGATTATCAGAAGTAACTCTAGTATTGCCTCTAACTTCTGACAAAACTTTCATAAATTCATTTTTATTTATATTAAATAATTTGAATAACTCTTTAACATTTTGGTTTCCTTTATTAAATAAAGAAATCATTAAATGTTCAACAGAAACATACTCATCTTTCATCTTATCTGCAATTTTTTCAGCATCATTAAGCATTTCATCTACATCTTGAGCAACATAAACAGAATCCATTTTTCTAGAACCCATTACCTTTGGTAACTTTCTAACTTCATTCATTACGCTATTCTCAAAATTATCATTAACTTTCATTCTTTTCAAAATTTGCTTAATCAAACTATCATCAATTGTCAAAAGTGCAGCCAAAATATGCACTTGTTCAATTTGTTGATTTTGATTTTCAATTGCAATTGACTGAGCCTTTTGAATTACTTCAATTGATTTCTGTGTTAATTTTTGAGTATTCATAACAATCACCTACCTTAATATATTATTTTACTTACAATACTCCATTTGAAAAGTTTTATCCAAACCTTCTAAATGAATTTTAACAACTAGTAAAATCTTTTAGCAAAGAATCATAAAATAAATACAATATTTTATTTTGTGATTCTAATAGAAAAAATCAGCACACCATATCGCAGGTGTGCCAATCACAATTAACTAGTCTATTTGAATACGTTTTTTAGTTTCCTCTTCTTTTTCTTCTTTTTCTGGAACAATAACAGTTAAAATTCCGTTTTTGAAAGAAGCCTTAACATCCTCTTCTGTTACATCATCACCTACATAAAAGCTTCTAGAACATTCTCCAGAATATCTTTCTTTGTAAATATATTTTCCGTTCTTTTCTTCATCATCAATATCTTCATTCATTGTAGCAGATACTGTTAAGTAGCCATTTTCTAATTCGATATTGATATTCTCTTTTTCGAATCCTGGTACATCTATTGTAAAGATATAATTTCCATCTTTCTCTTTAATATCAGTCTTCATTATTTTAGCTTCTTTCTTAGAAAACATTGGTTCATTAAAAACCTCATCAAAAAAATTTTTTCTACTTGGTATCATCATCATAATACATTCCTCCTTAAAAATATTTTATGTGTTGACACCTTTATTCAAGGCTATTTGCACATACCATATGTAATCATTATTTCTTATTACATATGGTATTATACATCACATTTTTAGCAATGTCAATAGAAGAGTGCTAATTTTTGAAATTTTTTTACTATTTTCAAACAAGCTCATAAACGTGTAATCGGAGTATTTAAAAACTTTTAATCCAATGGTATTTTCAAGTACAACTAGTGAATTATTATTATTAGAATTTAATTTTTACCAGCCACCTCCGGCCACCGGTCTCCGCGACCTCCGCCAGCAAATCCACTTCCGCCACTACTGCCACCAGAACTTTTATTAGAACCATTACCACTTCCATTAAAAATATTAGATATGCCATCAGCTGATCTCATACCGACCATAATCGCAGAAGAAAAATCAGATATAAATGCTCTAGAATTAAATTTATCTCTATAAAAAGTGCGCTCTGAACACCATAAAGGAGTATAGCTTGTTTCATCTAAAATAATTTCAAACTTCTTAGCCCACTTATTCTCAAGTCCTAAAGCATATGCATATGCAAAATATTTATCAAACATCTCAGGAGTTTTCTCAACAACATTATCATCAACCGTTTTAATAAACATTTTAAATCCTTCAATATCCTCTTTAATCTTCAATCCTTTTTCAGAATATGAACGAATGCATTTCATAAAAAAATAATTTTGTAAAACAGCAACAATAATTATTGCAATTTCAATCCAATTTCCTGCATACTCAGCAATAATTTCCGTAAGTATCATATATTCACCAAATAAAGGCAGAATAAGCAATAACGTCATAAGTGGAATACTAATCCACCTCTTACCAGTATCAATACCAAACCTTTTAAAAATAAACACAATCATTGAAAAAGAAAGTGCAAAAAAAGCAAAATGTTTCAATCCAACCAAATCATAAGAAATAGCCATTGGATTAATTAACTTACCAATTCTTACTCCGGCAATAAAAATAAGTAACGTAACAACCATAGAAATAATAACATACTTCCAATTTTTAAAAAAGAAACTATTTTTATATCTTGACTTTAAATCTTTCTGTAAATCATTTTTTAAAGACTCCACCAATTTAGAAAAATAAGTAGAATACATCAAATAATCTCTTCCAGCAAGAGAATTATAAACCAACTTCTCATTATCAGATAGCTCACTCTCATACTCACTTTCACTCTTCTTATGAGTCTTCTCCATAAATACAATTTTCTTTCTACCCGTCGTTTTACCAAATTTCAAAAATCCCTTAGTTGCTAAACTTATTATTGTCGCTTCAAGAACTCTCTTAGTACTGCCCATAGTGTCCAAGTACTTAACCTGAGCGACATCCAATCCTTCAGTCGGATAATACTTAGGAACAATGACCTTTCTTCTTAACTTATTTCCGTGAGTTCTCCACAATAAAAACTGTACTACTCCAAGGCAAACCAAACCTATAAAAGACAAAACATACACAATTTTATCTTTCAAAAACCTACTAACCAATTCACCAAATGAAGGTCTATTAATCGTACCTTTCTTAACTCTAACAATTACAGTAAACGCATTTTTCTTATAGATTTTATCATAAAGTTTGAAACTAACAGTTGAATTAGCAGTATCAACATTCCATTCAACATTCTTAGCTTTTTTAGAAGTTCCATACTTTCCAACATAAGCCTTTATCTCATTCTCACGAATTGAAGTTCCCTCAGGAAAATAAATTTTAGCACTACATCTATCAATATCAAAATCCCAACCAGTACCAATTAAGTTCCAATACAACTCATTACAATTCCACTTATAAAATAGTTGGTTCTCCATAGTATAATTTATCTCATATTCTTGAACGCCATTTGAAACAAAATCAGATTCAGAGCCAAGCATCAAGCGAACCCCATCCTTAGTACTCTCCGTCCTATACTCAATATCGTTTCCATTAAGCAACACTCTTTTCACATCAAATGTAGAAGATTTATTTTTGTAATAAGTAGGCAAATCTCTATAAATACCATGTTTAATGTTAATTCCCTTAGCATTAACAACAATCTTTTCCTTAATATCCATAGAAGAATCTTCATTCACATGAATTTCAATGTCATAATTCAAAATGCCTTCATCATGTTTTTTATAAGAAAATTTCGCACTTCTATAATCATCCGAACTATTATCAGAAGTCTCATTTGAAGTATTCACATAACTGTTACTCCTATAATCTTTCGAAGCACCATAAACAACATTTAACTTGTTACCAAAAAACAACAGCAAAATAGCACTCAAAAGAAAAACAGCATAAATTTTCTTTCTCATATTCTTCCCCCTATATGACTTTTACCAGCCACCTCCGGCCACCGGCCTCCTCCGCCTCCGCCAGAGAATCCTCCGCCTCCTGAAGAACTACTGCTTGAAGCAGGAGCAGTTGATGCAGAAGACATTGAAGATGTAAATGTTGATGAAAAACTAGAAGTGAAAACAGCGCAATCAAAAACACCATCATTAAGCATATATGTTGAACACCATGAAGGAGAATAATTTGCTTGCTTCAAAATCTCCTCAAACTTGTTAGCCCATTTATTTTCTAATCCCAAAACATATGCATATGCAAAATATTTATCAAACATCTCTGGTGTTTTATCTTTAAAATCATCATCTTTTGCAACTTTTATGAACATTCTAAACCCATCAATATCCTCTTTTATTCTCATACCTTCTTCAGTATATCTTGGAACCCATTTTATAAATAAATAATTTTGTAAAACGATTCCTGCAAGCACAATCGCTTGGAAAGAACTTTCAACAAAATTTTTCAATGCATCTATAGCCATAGAAACCGCAAATAAGAAAAATGGTACTCCCCAAAGCAATATAAAAATAAAAGTTATAAATTTATTATTTTTTGTCTTTATAAGTCTACCGCAAACGCTTATTACCATAAAGAATAAAAATACAGCCATTAACATTGATACAATATTTTCTGATCCAAACTCAACAATATATGGATTAATTATATTTCCAACAATAATTCCTATTATAAATAAAATAACAGAAACAACTATAGAAATAATGCTATATTTAAAATTTTTGAAAAATAATTTGTTGTCATATTTTTCAGACAATTCGTTTTTTATTTTATTTTGTAATCTTTGAATAGTTTTATAAAAATAATCCGAATATTCTAATTCTTGTCTAGAACCAATAGCCATAAATACTTCTCTCTCAATAGCTGATACCTTTTCTTTATCCTCATAAATATTTTTATCTGGTACTCTTACTATAGTCATTACAGATTTCTTTTTATTCTCTTTTTCAAATTTCAAAAATCCTTTTGTAGCTAAGCTTATCAAGGTAGCTTCAAGAATACGATTTGTACTTCCCATCGTATCCATATATTTAACATCACCAACATTCATTCCTTCTGGTGGATAATATTTAGGAATTATTACATTTTTTTCTGGATCTTTACCATGCTTTTTCCAAATAAAAAATTGCCAAATTCCAAGTCCAATCATACCAACCAATATAAAAACAAACATTGCATTATCTTGCATAAACCACCTAAATCTTTGCCATAAAGTTGGTTCAGCTATAGTTCCTTTTTCAGCTCTAATAACTATTGTAAATGCGCTTTGAGAAGGAATTTCATGGAAAACATTAAAGTAAACACATGACTCTTCATTATCTACATACCAATACACATCATCAGATTCCTCTGAATATCCATAAGCACCAACATATGCTTTTATATCATCCTCTAGTATTTCAGTTCCCTTTGGAAAATAAATTCTTGCAGAACATTTTTCAATATCAAAATTCCAACCCGAACCAATTAAATTCCAATACAACTCATTATAATCTTCCTCAAAAAACATCTGCCTTTCAGTTGTATAATCTATCACATACGTATGTATTCCCTCTGAAACATATTCATTACTAGAACCAATCTTTATACGAACACCTCTACTAACACTCTCTGTAGTATACTTAACATCTTCATCATCTAAAGTAACATCATTAATCTTAAAACTTACCGTTTTATTTTTATACTGCGTTGGAAAATCTCTATAAATTCCATGTCGTATTTTATTTCCAAGTGCATTAACCGTAATCTTCTCTTTAACATCCATTGAAGCATCTTTGTTTACATGAATTTCAATATCATAGTCAATAATGTTTTCGTGATTATCAGAATAATAAGTATTTTTATAATAATCATCATTAGAATAACTATCATAATCCTCATCATAAGCAGCATTAACACTATTCGTAAAAGAAGCCATCAGCAAAAACACTACTAAAAGAAAAACACACCAAATTTTCTTTCTCATATTATTCTCCTTTATTTCTTAATTCTTTTCTTCTATCCTCAAAATTAATCTGAACATTTTCTCTAGTCAACAAGTCAACCTCAAAAAATGATCTTCTCTTATATCCAAGTATTGAAGCTAATATATTGTTTGGAAATTGTTGAATTAAAGCATTATAATTTCTAGTAGTACCATTATAATACCTTCTAGCCATCTCTATATCCTCTTCTATTTTTACAAGTGCAGACTGCAATTGAGCAAAATTCTCAGAAGCTTTAAGATTAGGATAATTTTCTACAGATATAAAAATATCTTTAAATATTCCTGAAAATTTGTCCTCTTGTTTTTGTCTATCTGAAACAGTCATTTTTTCAGATAATTTCTCTCTCATTTCTGTAATATCTTCCAACGTAGTTTTTTCGTGAGCTGTATAACCTTTAACAACAGCCTCCAAATTAGGAATTAAATCATATCTTTTCTTCAAAGCAGTATCAATATTACTAAAAGCCTCTAAATTCATATTACTAGCTTTTATAATTTTGTTAAAAATATAAATTATATATCCAACAAATACTACTAACAAAATAATTACAATTATTGTACCAACCATTTTTCTCCTCCTTATAATTCAATTTCTTCTATATCATTCAAAGAAATACATTCATTTAAAATTCTAGTTGCCATATCAGCAAACTCATCATTTTTATCAGTTAAATATAATTTATACTCACCAACATTATCTTGTCCACATTCTAAATCCATATCTACAAGTTTCTTTTTTAAATAAACAGCAAGTTCACATCCGACATCAATAATTTCAGTTTTCTTAGGCAAATACTTTCTCATCAAATCCGCAAACAATGGATAATGTGTACAACCCAAAATTAATTTATCTACACTTTTAAATAATTTCATGTATTCTTTAACAGTATATTCAGCTACTTCATTATTTATCCAGCCTTCCTCAGCCATAGTAGCTAGTAAAGGAGCAGGATGACAAACAATCTCAGCTGTAGGAATAATTTCAGAAATCTTCTTTTCCCATGCTCCACTTCTAATTGTTCCTTTAGTTGCAATAATTCCTACTGAATTATCCAAATCATCTATTCTCTCTTTCAAATTCAAAACAGTAGGTTCAATAATCCCAATGATAGGAACCGAAAATTCTTTTTGTAAAGTTTCTAACGCTTGACTCGTTGCAGTTCCACACGCAATTATAACCATTTTAACATCTTGATCTAGCAAAAAATTAACATTATCCCTTGCAATATCAATAATTGCTTGGCTTGACTTATTTCCATAAGGAAATCTTTTAGTATCTCCTAAATATATAAAATGTTCATGAGGTAATTCTTTTCTAAGTTCTTTTAATACATTCAAACCGCCTAAACCAGAGTCAAATACCCCTATTGGTTGATTATTCATAACTTTATTCATTCCTTTCTCAAGTAAAAAATCAAAAATATTATATATATAAAATAACAATAAAGCAAGAATTGAAATTTATTATTATATAGAAAAATTCTCATATTATATTTTTGAATCACCGCGCAGGGACCAAACGAACGAAGTGAGTTCGATTGAAGCATTCTACCAGGATTGAAAATAAAAATAGAAAATTTTTATTTTCAAATTCCGAGGAATGCGCCAGCAAGGTGTGAAAAAATTTTAATATGTATTTTTTTTATGTCAAAATTAAGGAAGCATAGCTAACCGCCATACTTCCTCATCTAAAATAAAATATATTATTCAACCTTTTTAAGAACTTCTTCTTTTAAACTTTCTAAACGAGCATCAGCATCTTCCATAGTCTTACCTTTAACACCCATATAGAATTTAACTTTTGGTTCTGTACCAGAAGGTCTAGCACAACACCATTCATTATTAGCAAGTTCATAATATAAAACATTTGATTTTGGTAAAGTAATTTTCTCTTCTTTACCAGTTTTCAAATCTTTTCTAATTCCTAATGTATAATCTCTAATTGCTTCAATCTCAAAATCTCCGAAAGATTTTGGTGGATTTTCACGTAAATTATTCATTAATTCTTTTATCTTCTCTGCTCCCTCAGCGCCTTTTAAGACAGTTGAAACTTGAGCTTCTTTATAATATCCATATTTCTCATAAATATTAATCATTTGATCCCATAAAGTTAATCCCTGTTTCTTATAATAAGCTGCTGCTTCTGCTAACATCATTACTGCAACAATACCATCTTTATCTCTTGCATGAGTTCCAACTAAGCAACCATAACTCTCTTCAAATCCAAATACATATTCATAATCATGTTTTTCTTCAAATAGTCTAATTTGTTCTCCAATATATTTGAATCCTGTTAAAGTTTCAATCAAATGCATCTTATACTCATCAGCAATTGCATCTGTTAAGTTAGATGAAACTATTGTCTTAATAACAGCTCCATTCTTTGGAAGAGAACCATTTTCTTTTCTTTGAGATAAAATATATTCAGCAATTAATAAAGCTGTCATATTTCCTGTATAGAAAATATATTCACCTGTTTTTGAATCCTTAACTTGAATTCCCAATCTATCAGAATCAGGATCAGTTGCTAATATTATATCAGCATCAACTTTTTTAGCTAATTTTAATGCCAAATCATATGCTTTTGCAACTTCTGGATTAGGATAATCAACTGTTGGGAAATTACCATCTGGTAATTCTTGTTCTGGAACAACATAAACATGTTCAAATCCTAGTTCTTCTAAAACTCTTTGTACAGGTTTATTTCCAGCTCCATGTAATGGAGTATATACTATTTTTATATCTTTACCCATTTCATGAGTAACTTCTGGATGAATTGATTGAGATTTTAAAGCTTCAATATATCTCTTATCTATAGCATTTCCAATTAAATGATATAATTTTTTCTCACCAGCAAGTTCTCTTGACATAGTCTTAACCATTGAATATTCAGTAACTTTATTTACTTCTTCAATAATCTCTTTGTCCCTTGGTGCAACAATTTGAGCTCCATCATCCCAATATACTTTATATCCATTATATTGAGGTGGATTATGGCTAGCTGTAATCATAATTCCAGCTGTAGCTCCTAGCTCTCTTACTGCAAATGACAATTCAGGAACTGGTCTTAAATCCTCAAATTTATATGTCTTAATTCCGTTAGCATTCAAGCATAAAGCTGTATATTCACTAAATTCTTTTGACATTCTTCTTGAATCATAAGAAATTACAACGCCTTTTTTCTCTGTTCCCTGTTTTAATATATAATTTGCTAATCCTTGTGTAGCTTTTGAAACAGTATATTTATTCATTCTATTTGTACCTGCACCAATAATTCCTCTAAGTCCTGCAGTTCCAAAATCTAATGACTTATAAAAACGATCTTTAATTTCTTCATCATTTCCTTTTATTTCAAGCAATTCTTGTTTTGTATCATCATCAATATCTGGATCTTCACACCATTTATCATATTGAGCCATATAAGCCATCTTGTTCCAATAATCTGTATACAATTTTCTAGCTGTTTCCGGACTATCTGGACCTTCAGCATTTTTTATTGGTGCAAATTCTTCTTCTCTTTTTACTCTTAAAACAACTACATCATCAAGCATTTCATATGAATCAAATATAAATAATTCAAATTTATATGCGTTTGGTGAAGTTGGTTCAATAAGTTTTCCATTCTCATCTATGTATTTAGCTTTTTTGAAAGCTGTATGATATGGTAAACGTAAATCACTAACTTTTTCTAATCCTTTAATGTTATATAAATGGAAAATTGCATTTGCATCTCCATATACTAATGCTCCATATTTATCTCTCATTTGAGCCATTTCATCAGAAATTTCAGTATATTCTATAACACCAACTTTTTTATTCTTTCTACAGAAAACTCCAACCTTTTCTTTTGGATCTGTTTTTTCTATTGTTTTTACAGCTCCTAGTACCTTGCTATCAATTGACATTCCAATTAAAAGTGGATCAACTGATTTAACAAGAACATTATCAACACCACTAACGAAAATCCATTCAATTCCGTCTTCTTTCATTTGTTTAATAATCTTTTCTTTTCCCATGGCCTTTAACGTACCACCATGACCATCAGCTGCTTTTTTAACCATTTTGTTTTCATCTAATAAAATCTTTCCATCAACACTAATCATTGGTAATTCACCTTGAATGAAGAACTTTATAGCATCTTTAGGATATCCAAAATATTTGTTTTTCTTGAAGAAATCAACAGTTGCAGCATTATTTTCTCTACTAGTCATTATATACCAGCGAATAACAACACCATATTTTTCATTTGCTCTTTTTAAATTATCACATAATAATTCAAATAAAGATTTATGAGATGGTAATCCCATATCAAATGTACCCTTTGGTCCCTTATGTCCTAATCTAGTTCCTTGTCCTCCTGCCATTGTTACAACAGCAAACTTATTTGCTTTAATTGCTTCAATACCTTTTTCTTCATAAGCTTTTATTTCTGTTGCAGTCATTTTAGATTTATCAACATAATCAATAGGCTCAACAGTTACATTTTTTAAGTCTAATGGTTTCTTAGCATCATGATAAAGTTTCTCCATTAAATCAAAATTAATTGTTAAAATTTGATCTAATAGTTCTTTTTTCTTTTCATCATCTAAGTCATCATAAAACTTTAGCAAATGTTCTTGATGATATTTTTTTACAAGCTCTTTTGCTTTTTCATATTTTTCATTCATTTCGTTATTTAAGACTCCTTCCTCTATTACAAATATTACAAATCAAATCACCCATATCTTATACTATTAAACTTATTTAGTCAATATACTATTTAGCCTCTTATGTACTTGAAAAATTTCAGGAATTCGTCTTACTCCACTAGTATTAAGAATCGCATTATGTCCCTCTAAAATTTCTCTTGAATTTTCTTCAAAAGTCTCAACATCATAACAATTAATAATTTTATTTTTCTTACCAATTAGTGCATTATTTACATTATTAATAAACTCATTACTTCCTTTTACTAATATAGTTCTATTTCTAATTTCCGCAATTTGCTCCTCAGATAATAAACTTTTATTCCATTTAATATTTCTAATTTTATTTTTTTTAGATTTTCCCAAATTAACTTTTTTTACAATAAAATTAACTTCCTTTTCTAGACTATCTTCTAAAATTGTAGTAATTTTATTTCCTTTTTCCAATTCTTTTTCAATATATGGTATTAACATAACAACTAAATGCATGTCATTTGCATACATACTGCAATATTTCTGTGCTTCATTATTCTCTACCATAACAATACCTCCTAGGTTTCTTTTGGTAAATTTTACCACTCATTTTTTCTTAAGTCAATTAAAATCGTTCTACCTTTTTCGACATGAATATTTTCAAAAAAAATGTCAATACTTCTCATAACCAAAGGAGGTATTTATGAAACTAAAAAAATTGTTAATTGTCTTTATTTTATTTCTTTTATACTTTATTTTCAACTCAATTTCATACTCATATTCTATTTCAAACGACTTAGAAGAAAATCTATTCAGGCTACATATCATAGCCAACAGTGACTCTGAAGAAGATCAAAATTTAAAACTATTTATAAGAGACAACGTTATTAATTATTTAAAAAATTATCAATTTTCAAACAAAACCGAATTAATTACTTTTTTAAAAACACACGAAAATGAATTACATCAAGTCATACAAACCGCAATAAATCAAAAAGGTTACAATTATAATTTTACTATTGAAATAGGAAATTCATTTTTTCCTCAAAAAAAATATGAAAACATTATTTTGCCATCTGGATATTATGATGGATTAAAAATAAAAATAGGAAAAGCCGAAGGCAAAAATTGGTGGTGTGTATTATTTCCACCAATGTGTTTAATAAATGAATCTACTTGTGAATTACCAGAAGAATCTGAATTAATTCTTGAAAATTCATTATCTGAAGAATGTAATTCAATAGTTTCCTCGGACACTCAAAAATACAAATTTAAATTCAAAATTGTTGATTTTTTCAATAATCTACATTCATAAAATAACCTCATAAAAATAAATTAACTCTATTAAAATTTAATCAATCAAATATGCATAAACTTTAATTTCAGCTAACTTCTTGTCAATCCGCATTTTTTATGGTATATTTTGAATACTAGAAAAATAATAATTTTTATTTTGAATATATTATATATAAATTGGGGGAATAATCTTGGAAAAATTAGTTATAACGGGTCCAACACCTCTACGTGGAGACGTAAAAATAAGTGGAGCAAAAAATGCAGCAGTAGCCATAATCCCTGCTACAATACTAATCAATGGAATTTGCACAATAGAAAATTTACCAAATATAAGTGACGTAAAGTCATATTTCGAAATACTAGAATCGCTTGGAATAAAAATAACATGGATAAACAGACATACTGTACAAGTAGATTCTAGAAACATCACATCATCAACAGCACCTTTAGATCTTACTAGAAAATTTAGAGCATCATATTATTTAATTGGTGCTTTACTTGGCCGTTGCGGACGTGCAGAAGTAGGACTTCCTGGTGGATGTAATTTAGGTCCAAGACCTATAGACCAACACATTAAAGGTTTTGAAGCACTTGGAGCAAATGTAGATGTATCAAGTGGAAACATAACAGCAACTTGCGAAAATTTAAAAGCAAACTCAATATATATGGATATTGTTTCTGTTGGAGCAACTATGAACATTATATTAGCAAGTGTTTTAGCAGAAGGAACAACAACTATAGATAATGCTGCAAAAGAACCTCATATCGTTGACCTTGCAAACTTCTTAAATACAATGGGCGCAGACATTAGAGGTGCAGGAACAGATGTTATTAAAATAAATGGTGTAAAAGAATTAAAAGGAAACGCAACATATTCTATAGTGCCAGATCAAATAGAAGCTGGTACATTCATGCTTGCAGCTATTGCATCAAAAGGAGACGTAACAATTCATAACTGTATAACAAAACACTTAGAGCCAGTTATTGCAAAAATTCAAGAAATCGGTGGAAATGTAGATGCAAATGGAGATCACGTAAGAGTTTGGTGGACAAAAAGAACAACTAAAGCAAATATAAAAACTCTTCCTTATCCAGGTTTCCCAACTGACTTACAATCACAAATGGGTGTTGTTTTATCAATGTCAGCAGGAACAAGTATAATTAATGAAAGCATTTGGGATTCAAGATTCCAATATACACAAGAATTAAATAAAATGGGCGCAAAAATAACCACATCAGGAAAAACAGCAATTTTCGAAGGAGTTGATTATTTATACGGTGCACCTGTTACAGCAACTGATTTAAGAGCTGGAGCTGCATTAATAATGGCAGGAACAAGTGCAAATGGAGTAACAGAAGTATTTAACCTTCACCACATTGACCGTGGTTATGAAAATATCGAAGAAAAATTCAGAAAATTAGGAGCAAACATAGAAAGAGTACAATACACTGAAGAATAATGGAGTAAAAAATGTTTAATTTTTGTAGTTTATATAGTGGTAGCACAGGAAACTGTTTATTAGTTCAAACAGACGAAACAAAAATCTTAATAGATGCAGGAGTTAGTCAAAAAAAAATAATGACTGCTCTTGCGTCTTTTAATGTTAATATTGAAGATATTGACGCAATTCTAGTCACACATGAGCATTCCGATCACGTACAAAATGTTGGTAGTCTTTCAAAAAGATATGATATACCAGTCTATTGCAATATTGAAACATTAAATGCAATGCCAGTACAAAAAGAAAAAATTTCAGACGAAAACAGAATAATATTCACACCAAACAAAAAATTTAAAATTAATGATATAGAAATACAAAGTTTTCAAATACCTCATGATGCAGCAAACCCTTGTGGTTTCAACTTATTTCATGATGATAAAAAAATAAGTATAGCAACCGATATTGGCCATATGGACAACAATTTACTAGACAAGTTAAAAGAATCTTCTTTCATATTATTAGAAGCGAATTATGATCCAGACATTTTAAAATATAGTAAATATCCATTCCAATTAAAGCAACGTATACTTAGTCCAATCGGTCATCTATCAAATGAATCATCAGGAAAAACTATAACAGAATTAACTACAAAATATGGCTTAAAATCAGCAATGCTAGGACATTTGAGTAAAGAAAATAATTTCCCTGAACTAGCATTAAAAACAGTAACTGATGAATTACAAAACAAGAATATCACAACGAAAGACGTAACAATCCAAATAGCTAACAGAGATTACCCAAGCAAATTAATTAAAATATAATTTACATACAATAATTGATATACATACTGCAAGAAAGTTTCCTAAAATAGCAAATAAAAGCAATTTTAGTGAAATTTTCTTTTTTATTTCCCCTGTATACACAGCCAAAGCATATAAAGTTGTCTCTGTAGATCCCATAATTGTACCAACAATTAGAGCAACCAAAGAATTAACACCATATGCATTAATTAAATCTGTACCTATAACAACGCTTGCACTTCCTGAAATAGGTTTTAATATTACTAAACTTGTAATTTCTTTAGGAATTCCAAAAATCTTAAATACACAAATAGCAATTTCAGCAATAAAATCTATCAATCCAGAAGCTCTAAGCAAATTAACAGATAAAAAAAGTGCTAAAAAAGTTGGAAACAGATTTAAAACTGTATGTAGTCCTTCCATAACTCCTTCTGAAAATGAATCAAAAACCCTTACTTTATCTTTAATACCAATTATCAAAATAAAACAAATTAAAAAAGGAATCATTAAACTTTCTATGTTTTTACTCACAATTTTCTCTCCTTAAAAAATAAATTTCCCAAAAACATTATTATAAAAAAAGTTAAAATACTCGTAATCCAAACAGGTATTATAATTTTTCCTGCTCCCTCTGATCCCTGTGACGCTAGTATACTAATAACCGTTGTAGGAAAAATTTGAATAGATAAAGTATTCATAAGAACAAACAAATTCATCTCTTTCGACATTTCTTTTGTCGTACTTTCTTTTTCCATTCTTTTCATTGCTTCAATTCCAGCAGGTGTCGCTGCATTACCTATTCCCATTAAATTTGAAACCATATTTAAAGTAATTAATTTTTTAACATCATCACTAGTATTTTTAAAAAATTTATTTACAAAAGGCTTTAAAATTTTTTCAATTTTTCCTAATATACTAGTGTTTTTTATTATTTTTATCATCCCACTCCAAAAACACAAAATACCACCAAACTTAAAAATAAAATCAATAACATTTTCAAAACTTACAAATACTGCCGAATTTACATTTTCGGCCTTTTGATTAAAAATAGCAAAAAAAATTGCTGAAAGTACCAATATTGGCCAGATTGAGTTTAGCACAATTTTCCACCTCTTCTAAAATTATGCAAATTTTTTAATTTTTATTCAAAAAATATTGTTTTTTTCAAATACATATGGTATTATAGGGCTGGGTAGATAATCTATTATTTAAATATATTATCGAAGATATATTTATTTGGAGGTGGATAGTATGAAGCTTTCTACAGGAATTATAAGAAGAGTTGACGAACTTGGAAGAATCGTTATTCCTAAAGAAATGAGAAAAGAATTGGGTATAGACCAAAAAGATCCTATTGAAATATCAATTGAAGGTTCTAACATAGTCTTACGTAAATATGAAAATAAATGCGTTTTCTGCGGAGCTATAAAACCAGCAATCAGATATAACGGAAAATTGATTTGTTCAAAATGCTTAAGAGAAATAAACAAATCTGTAGAAGTAAAATAATATTTAAGGATTCTAAAATGGTACAACGGATATAACTCTTTTCAAGCTTCTTACGAATAGACAAAAATTATATCCGTTGTTCATCGGAATATATTATGGTCATAAAAAAAGGACATATAAATGTCCTTTTTTTATATGTTTATTATTCACTTAAAAATCTAAAAGACATTACAAGAATCCTAAAAAATAACTTTCTTTTATTTTAAATCAGTACCATTTTAAAAATTTTTATTCAACTATTTAATTTATATAAATTGTTTATATATCTCGTTTTTATTAACTCCTCTATCTTTAGCAATCATTTTTATTATCTCTTTTTTCTCAAAACCTTGTCTTTCATAATATGAATAATGTTCCTCTAAAGTCATTTCATTTCTAGAATCCCTTGCAATATCACTCTCTGATTTTTCTGCTCCCTCTACAATAATAACCATTTCACCCTTAGGCTCAATCTTTTCCATAACTCCTGAGATTTTTCCTCTAATGAACTCTTCATGTATTTTTGTCATTTCCCTACCAATTGATATTTCTCTATCCCCAAAAATATTAAGCATACATTTTAAAGTTTCATCTATTTTATGAGGTGCTTCATAAAAAATTAAAGTGCTTTGAACATTTTTCAACTCATTTAATTTGTCTTTTTTCTCTTTAGCCTTAGCAGATAAAAAACCAACAAATAAAAATTGTCTAGTATCTAATCCTGAACATATTAATGAATTAATAGCAGCACACGCACCTGGAATTGGAATAACAACAATATTCTCCTTAATTGCCTCTTTAATAACTTCAAATCCAGGATCAGAAATTCCAGGAGTTCCAGCATCAGAAACAACTGCAACATTCTTTCCTTCTTTCAATTTGTCAATAATAATCTTCGCTTTAACTTTTTCAGTTTCCTTATAATAACTCATTAAAGGCTTTGAAATCTCTAAATGATTCAATAATTTTAATGTATGTCTTGTATCTTCAGCAGCTATCAAATCCACAGCGTTAAGCACTTTCACAGCTCTATATGTAATATCATCCAAATTACCAATTGGTGTTGCAACAATATATAATTTTCCTTCCATAATAAATCATCGTATTTTAATACGAATTTTTCCCTCCTTTGAAATTCATCTATAAACTTAATTCTCTTCATTATCATAAAGTTCTAATAATTTATCTATACACTCTCTATTATCATAAAAATCTCATTATTCATCTATATAACTTAACACTCCATATTATCTTAGCAATTCCTCTATATAACCTAACCCTCTTCATTATCATAAAACTTTAACAATTCTTCAGTATATTCATTATTTTCATTATAAACAATTAATGGTTTTAATACTTTTAATGACGGCTTTCCACACTTTACACCTTTAATCAAGACCAAATTCGCTTCATCCTCTAAATGAGAATACACAAGTTGAATTTCTTTTGGTTCCACTTTATTCTCCCTCATAACATTAAAAATATCGCAAAGTCTATCTGGCCTATGAACCATATAAAAAACTCCATTATCTTTTAATAACTTAGAAGCCTCATACACTAGATCTTCCAACGTACACTTAACTTCATGTCTTGAAATTAATTTCTTTTGATTATCATTTATTAATCCAGTATTTAATTTTTTATATGGTGGATTAGAAATAACATAATCAAATCTTTTATTGAATTTCCCTCTTGATATTCCAACAATATCCGCATTAATCACATCAATTTTATCTTCTAAATCATTATATTTTACACTTCTTTTCGCCATATCAACCAATTCTTCTTGTATTTCAACAGCATAAACTTTCTTTGGATTTTGTTTTCCAACAACAAGTATACTAATTATTCCAGTGCCTGTCCCTAGGTCAGCAACAATTGCATTTTTTCTTGAAATTTTCACAAAATTTGCAATTAATACACTATCCATTCCAAAACAAAATCCATCCTTTTTTTGCAAAATTTTTAAATTCTTACAATTTAAATCATCTAATCTTTCATCATCCATAATCTCAATATTCATAAAACCCAATTCCTTTTAAATCATATACTTTCTGTAATTCTAAAACTTTTTTATCTCTATCATTTATAATTCAATATCAATTTTTTAATCATCTAATCTACCATAATTTCAATATTCATGAAATTAATTTCTTCTAATGTCTTAATATATCATAATTTAGATATTCAAAATTAATTTCCTTTTATATCATATAATCATCCATAATCAATAAAACTTAATTTCTTTATATCTGCACTTTTTAATATAACAATTCATATTATATAACAAAAAGCAAAATCTTGCAAAAATCAAACAGAAAGGAGCATTTAGAATGCAACCTCCACCACCCAAAAAGAACAAATTTATACAAAATACAATTTGTTCTTTATACGAAGTAGAATACTTTCTACGAAATTATAATACTTTTTCAGATGCCTTACGCGTTTTAAAAATCGTAAACAGACATAACAACCGCCCACCACCTCTACCACCATTAAATATAAAATAAAAATACCATCTAAGACAGCAAACTACTTTTTTAATACAATTACACATAAAAAAACTAATCCAATACCACACTAATATTGCCCTATCAATTTTTCCTACTTACAAACTTGTCACTCATTCCATCTATAGCAGTTCCATCTATTAAAAAGCTTACGGAATTAACCTCTTTCAGCTCTAAAAATGTATCTACAACAGAATAAATTATATGTAATTGCTCTTCTGAAGTAATTTCTCTGCCAGAAACAAAATTTTCATTAAAATCAATAACTAAATTATTTCCTTCTAATTTAACTGAATTTACACACGTTCCATCTGGAATAGTTTTTCCAATAGCTACATTTTCTGAACCCTGTAACAACATATCCAAAATTTTTCTATATGGAGAATCTACTAACTCCTTCACATCAATACTTCTAGCCTCAGGAACCATCTTCTCACTCACAGGATCCCAAAAATATAGAGAAACAATTGTCATTCTATTCTGACTATCAGTAATCTCCTGCTCTGGTGTATATTCAGTCATTGTAGTCTCTACGTCAACTTGTTTTGTATTCTTCAAAATTGCAAAAATAATAAGAATCCCACACATTAAAATTGCTACAAAATAAATTATTTTTTTCATACAAATCCTCACTTTCTTTTTTATACTATTTAGTCATCTAATTCAATTGTATTTCAAAAGCAAAAAAATATGCATACATCTACATTTCACGGCATTTTGACAACTTTTGTACATTGACAAAAATGCTTTTTCATTATAAGATAAATTTGATTTATATCGAGAGGAGAATTAAAATGTCAGAATTATTACACGTAGGATTAGATGTAGGATCAACAACAGTAAAAATAATAGTAATGAATGATAAACAAGAAACAATATATACAAATTACACAAGACATTTTTCAGACACAAAAAATACAATTTGCAATGTATTAGAAAAATTAGCAGAAGACTACCCAGATGACACATTCACTATGGCTTTAACCGGTTCAGGAGCTATGTCAGCAGCTAAATTCTTAAAAATACCTTTTATACAAGAAGTTATTTCTTGTAAAAGAGCTGTTGAAAAATATTTACCTGAAACAGACGTAGTCATCGAATTAGGTGGTGAAGACGCAAAAATTATATATTTTGATAAATTTATAGAACAAAGAATGAACGGAACATGTGCAGGTGGAACAGGAGCATTTCTTGATCAAATGGCTTCTCTACTAAACACAGACACAGCTGGATTAAACGAACTTGCAAAAAATCATAAAGTAATCTATCCAATCGCTTCAAGATGTGGAGTATTTGCCAAAACAGATATTCAACCACTTTTAAACGAAGGATCACGAAAAGAAGATATCGCAGCATCAATCTTTCAAGCCGTTGTTAATCAAACAATAAGCGGATTAGCTTGCGGTAGACCAATTAAAGGTAAAGTTGCATTTTTAGGTGGACCATTAAGCTATTTACCAGAACTAAGAAAAAGATTTATTGAAACACTAGAACTTAAAGATGATGAGATTCTAGTTCCAGAAAATGCACACTTACTAGTTGCAAAAGGAGCAGCCTTAGATTCACTTAATTCTCCAGTTTTCACAAATCAAGAATTAAAACAAAAAATTAAAAATTTGAAAAAATCTAAAGATACAACAACAGTACCTTTAGAGCCACTATTCAAAGATGATAAAGAATATGAAGAATTTAAAAAACGTCATGATAAAGATAAAATAAAAACTAAATCACTAAAAAAACATACAGGTGACTGCTTTGTAGGAATTGACGCAGGATCTACAACAACAAAATTAGTTTTAATAGATAAAGATTCAAATTTATTATATTCAGACTATGGAAGTAATGAAGGAAATCCATTAAAAAGCGTTATAAAAATGCTTAAGAAAATGTATGAACAATTACCTGAAACAGCAAACATACGTTATGCAGGCGTTACAGGATATGGTGAAAAACTAATTCAAACAGCTTTAAATATAGATTTAAACGAAATAGAAACAATCGCACACTATACAGCTGCAAAAAAATTCATGCCGACAGTTACAAGTATAATAGACATAGGTGGACAAGATATGAAATACATCAAAATGAAAGGCGACGTTATAGATAACATCATGCTTAACGAAGCTTGTTCATCTGGCTGCGGATCATTTATCGAAACATTCGCTAAAAGCTTAAATATTTCAATTCAAGACTTTGTTAAAGCAGCAATTGAGTCAAAATCACCTGTAGACTTAGGTTCAAGATGTACAGTATTCATGAATTCAAAAATAAAGCAAGCTCAAAAAGAAGGCTATAGTGTTGGAGATATTTCAGCAGGTCTTTCATATTCAGTAATAAAAAATGCAATTCAAAAAGTTATGAAAGTACGTGATATGAGCACTTTAGGCGATCACATCGTTGTACAAGGTGGTACATTCTATAATGATGCCGTTCTTCGTAGCTTTGAAAAAATAGTAGGAAAAAATGTAATAAGGCCAAACATAGCTGGACTTATGGGAGCATATGGTGTAGCTCTATTATCAAAAGAACAATACGAAGCAAACCTTGACATGGAATACACATCAACTATTTTAAAAACAGAGGAATTAGATCAATTAGACATAAAAACAACACAAGTACGATGTGGAAGATGTGAAAATAATTGTCTATTAACAATAAACAAATTCAGTAATGGTAAATCATTCATCTCTGGAAACCGCTGTGAAAAAGGAAGTGGCGGAGTTACAGAAAATAAAAATTTACCAAATATGTATAAATACAAATATGAACGTCTATTTAGTTATGAACCTTTATCAGAAGAACAAGCATATCGTGGAACAATTGGTATACCAAGAGTTTTAAATATGTACGAAGATTATCCTTTCTGGTTCACATTCTTAACTAACTTAGGATTTAGAGTAATACTTTCAGAAAAAAGTACAAGAAAAACATACGAAAAAGGAATGGAATCAATGCCTTCTGAATCCGTATGCTACCCTGCAAAACTAACACATGGTCATATAATAAGTTTGATAGAAAAAGGAATTAAAACAATTTTCTATCCATGTATTCCATACTCTAGAAAAGAATACAAAAAAGCAAATAACCATTACAACTGTCCAATTGTAATATCATATCCTGAAGTATTAAAAAATAATGTTGAAGAATTAAAATCAGATGATATAAAATTCATAAATACATTCTTGCCTTTTGATGCAAAACACTTAACAGAAGTAATCTTAGAAAGAGAAGAATTTAAAGAATACAACTTCACTAAAAAGGAACTATTATCAGCAGCTAAAAAAGCAGAAGCAGAATACCAGCACTTCAAAGATGACGTTGATAAAAAGGGAACAGAAATAATGCAATATATGGAAGAACATGACCTTCGTGGAATTGTATTAGCAGGTAGACCATATCATGTTGATCCAGAAGTAAATCATGGTATAGACACATTAATTACAAGCCTTGGACTTTGCGTTCTTTCAGAAGATAGCGTATCAAGAAAAACAGAAGCCAAACGACCAATAAGAGTTGTTGACCAATGGGTATTCCATGCAAGACTATATGCAGCTGCAGAATATACAGGACAACACGATAACTTAGAATTAATTCAACTAAACTCATTCGGTTGCGGTGTAGATGCCGTTACAACTGACCAAGTAGAAGAAATATTAAAAAGCTATGACAACATGTATACCTTAATAAAAATCGATGAAGTAAACAACCTAGGCGCTGTTAGAATACGTATAAGATCTTTATTAGCAAGCATGAACAAAAAAATAAAAGAGAAAAAAGAAGTACGTTCTTGCGAACCAAATGGAAATTATGAACTAAACAGAGTAATCTTCACAAAAGAAATGAGAAAAAATTATACAATATTAATGCCACAAATGGCACCAATACACTTTGAATTATTAGAAACTGCCGTACAAGCATGCGGTTATAACATAAAACTTTTAAGAGATTGCACTCCACACACAGTAGAAACAGGATTAAAATATGTAAACAATGACGCATGCTATCCATCAATTTTGACAACAGGTCAAATGATTGAAGCACTTGAATCTGGTGAATATAACTTAGAAAAAACAGCGCTAATAATGTCTCAAACTGGAGGCGGATGTAGAGCTACAAACTATATTGGATTCATCAGAAAAGCTCTTAAAGATGCAGGATTTCCACAAGTACCTGTAATATCATTCAACGTAGTTGGTATGGAAAAAATGCCAGGATTTAAAATAACATTAGGAATGGCCGAAAGACTTATCAAATGTGTTATTTACGGTGATTTACTACAAAAGATGTTAATGAAAAACAGAGCTTATGAAGTAAATAAAGGCGAAACACAAAAAGTATACGAAAAATGGTTAGAACAATGCAAAAAATACGTTAGAAAATCAAACAGTAAGCAATTTAAACAAAGTATCTACGATATGGTAAATGACTTTGAAAAAATAGAATTAGACACAACTGTTGAAAAGCCAAAAGTTGGAGTTGTTGGTGAAGTATTAATAAAATACCACCCATTTGGTAACAACTTTGTAGCTAATGTCTTAGAACAAGAAGGTGCTGAAGTAATCTTACCAGACTTCATGGGATTCGTTAAATTTATTGCAACACATAAAATAACATTTAATCAATTATTAAAAATTGACAAAGCCAAAGCAACAATTTTCAGAGCTGCAATAAAATTAATCGACATCTTTGAAAAAGACCTTAAAATAGCTCTTTCTCAATCAAGCAAAAACTACTTACCGCCATGTGATATCTGGCATCTAGAAGACAAGGTAAAAGGAATATTATCAATTGGAAACCAAACAGGTGAAGGTTGGTTCCTAACAGCAGAAATGATTGAATATATTGAACATGGTATTCCAAACATTGTTTGTGTACAACCATTCGCATGTCTACCAAACCATATAGTTGGAAAAGGCGTAATAAAAACAATAAGAGAAACTTATCCAAATGCTAACATAACACCAGTAGACTACGACCCAGGAGCAAGTGAATCAAACCAAACAAATAGAATTAAATTGCTAATGACAGTAGCAAAAGACAACTTAAAAATGCAACAAAAAGAAAAAAAAGAAATAAAAAAAGAAAACACAACTAAAGCAAAATCAAAACTTAGTTCATGCAAATAAAAAAACAAAATAAAGAGCCATCGATTTTAGATAGCTCTTTATTTTAATTTAAAATTATTTATAAAATAAAATTAAATTAATATTTTATTATCCAGTTTACCTTTTTATTTATTATAATTATTTATTATTATTTATTATTATTTATTATTTATTTATTATTATTTATTATTTATTTATTATTTATTTATTATTTATTTATTATTTATTATTATTTAATTATTTATTAATTATTTATTATTATTTATTTATTATTTATTTATTATTATTTATTATTTATTATTTATTATTTATTTATTATTATTTATTATTTATTATTTATTATTTATTATTTATTATTTATTATTTATTATTTATTA
>OIYY01000269.1_pt1 | contig 39405 bp, 40 predicted proteins | sample 1588341 | NCBI WGS metagenome assembly OIYY01 (sample SAMN03283287) | human gut metagenome | biome: human-associated habitat; material: feces | host: Homo sapiens | place: Peru | collected 2012 | reverse complement strand
AAGTGATTAAAATGGATATGTATCAAAAAAGAAAAATGAGACAAGAAAAGAAAAACAATGGTAGCCAAGAAAGTTTTTCAAAGGTTTCCATTTCGTGGTACCCTGGCCATATGGCTAAGACCAAGAGAGAAATAAAAGAAAAGATAGATTTAATTGATATAGTATTTGAAGTGGTAGATGCTAGAATACCATACTCTTCAAAAAATAAAGAAATCGAAGAAATAACTAAAAATAAGCCTAGAGTCATTATAATGACGAAAATGGATCTATGCGACAAAGAAAAGACAAATAAATGGATTAAATATTATGAGAATAAAGGATATATCGTTGTACCAATGGATTTAATAAATAATCCAAATGCTAAGATAATATTTGACAAAATAAAGCCTATAGTTGAAGACATAAATAACAAAAGAAAAAGCAAAGGTCTAAAAGAAAGAAAAGCCAGAATTCTAATAATGGGAGTACCAAACGTTGGCAAGTCAACCCTAATAAATAGACTGGTAGGTAAAAAGGCCACTAATGTAGGAAATAAGCCAGGTATTACCAAGACTTTAGAATGGATTAGAATTAATGATAAAGTAGAACTTTTAGATACCCCGGGCATATTATGGCCAAAACTAGATGATACCACAGTCGCCCATAATTTAGCTAGTATGACTGCTGTCAAAGAAGAAGTACTAGAACTTGACGATCTTGCTATCTATATAATACAAAAAATGCTATCTGATTATCCGGACAGCATAATAAACAGGTACAACCTAACAAAAACAGAAGATATCGTGGATACCCTAGATGAAATAGGTAAGAAGATAGGAGCCATTCGCAATAATGAAACAGATTATGATAGAGTATACAAAAGAGTAATAAAAGATCTGCAAGATGGCTACCTAGGCAAAGTAACATTTGATAATATAAATTAAAAAAGTATAGAAACAAAACTCTATACTTTTTATCTAATAATTTTATCCAGTATTCCATAAGATATAATACTCATAATAATGCTAGCAAGTATTACTCCAAGGAAGATAAAGATAGAAGCCTTCTTCCTATCCATTCTTAGAAGTACCGCAAGTCCAGCCCCTGTCCAAGCACCAGTACCCGGTAGCGGAATACCCACAAACAATAGAAGACCTAAGTAACCATATTTTTCAATCTGTGCTTTCTTAGATAGAATTTTATTTTCTATTTTAACAACTAACTTCTCAGTAGTTTTAAATTTCTTAAGCCATTCAAATATTTTATCTAAAAATATAAGAACAAACGGAATAGGTAGGCAATTACCCAATATACTTATAATGTAAGCAGGTATAAAGTCCATTCCTATAATAGAAGCTGCAAGTAGGCCTCCTCTTAACTCAAGTATTGGTAGCATTGAAATAATAAAAACAGCAATCTCTTTACCAATACCACTTCCAAATAAATCCACAATCTTTTGTACTATTCCTTGCATTATATCATTCCTCTCATCTTTTTAATTATAACATTAATGCTCATATATGTAAATTACTTTATCATTACTTGACACTTCGTTTAAACTTATGTTGCCTTTTTAAAATTTATACGATATAATCATAAAGAGAGGTATAAATATGAAAGATAAAATAATGAAACAGTTACCTAATATAATAACAATTACTAGAATAATAAGTCTAATTATAGGTTTTATTTTATTCTGTAATGGAGCCTTTGTACCAGCAATTATATTCTATATATATGGAGCAGTATCTGATTTTATAGATGGTTATTTAGCTAGAAAGCTAAATGCTTACAGTAGGCTTGGTAAATATTTAGATGCTGTAAGTGATAAAATGTATTCTCTTTCTGTAATGATACTACTAATTATCCACCGAAGTCCTTTAATTATTATTCCACTACTTTTAGAGTGTATAATTTCACTAATAAATTATAAAATAATAATAAAACATAAAAGTACTCATACTGAGAGGGTAGGCAAGCATAAAATGAACTTAGAATTTTTAATGTTAATATTCTCAATGATATCTATTAAGATAAAATATTTTTCTATAGCATTTTATATATTTTTAATACTAACAATATATTTTCAGGTTCAAAGTATATCTTCTTATGTCAATCAGTTACACAATAAATCTGAAGAAGAACGAATAGATTTAAATGGCAAATCTCTTATAGTAAAAGTTAAATTTTTATTTGAAGAGTTTATCACATACTTAATACATCCTGTTAAAATAATTAAATAATATTTATTTCTTATTATCACTCTAAGCTTGTAATCTTAGAGTGTTCTTTTAAGCCATATATTTCATTATAAGTCTTAAAAGAATGCATCAATATGCCTATTATATATAAGCTAAAACTATCTATTTAAAATTATTATTATTTCTTTAAAATATCTTGAAAAAATAATGATTTTATAGTACACTTAGTTATAGAGTATGGAGGCTAGATATTTTATGAATGATAGATTAAAGAAAATAGTAAATAACAAATACTTTATTGTGGTATTGGTATTATTACTTATAACCTTAGTAATAGGAACAGGCACTTATGCTTGGCTTACTTGGTCTAGTCCTAGCACAACAAAATTAACAGTAAAAATAGGTAATATTGGAGATGTTATATTTGATAATGGTAAAGAAATAAGTACTACAGGTTTAGCTCCAGTATTTAATTCAAATGATGGTGAAAAGACCAAGTTTTCAATAGTAAAAAGAAGTAGTGCTGCAAGCACTAATATAAACTATACAGTAAAATTAAATGTAACTAGTATAGCAACAGAATTAAAGTCTACTAGTTTTAAATATATACTATTACAAAATGGTGAGCAAGTTAAAGAGGGTAATTTTAGTACTATATCAAGTGGTAGTACAATAGAACTAAGTTCTGGAACATTATCAGATACCCGAGCAGATTTTACTTTTATAATTTATATAGATGGTAATGCAGAAAATAACTCTAATATGATGGGTAAAGCCTTTAAAGCTACAATTAGTGTTACTGCTGAAGAAGATACAAGTGAAAAATTGGCCCAGCATATTACTGCACTATATAATGATAATATTGATGGTACAATATCAAATAATAAAATGGGAACAATTTATAATGTATCAGCTGGTGAGATGCTAATGAACGATATGAAGGGCCAAAAGGAAGACAATGGAAATATCAGATATTATGGGTCAGAGCCAAACAATTATATATATTTTAATTGTGATACTTATCCAAATGAAAATTGTGAATTATGGAGGGTAATTGGAGTATTTGATGGTAAGGTAAAAATAATACGGAACACTCAAATAAGTTCAATAACGGTTCCAATGAATATAGAATCTGATGATGGAAACTGGAAAACATCAACAGTTGGAAAGGCATTCAATAATCAAGAAGGCGGCTGTCAAACATATTGGAATCCAGAAATTAATGATGATAGCTGTTCAATTCTCGAAACATTTGATACACTAGAAACAAACTATGGCGGATTTTTGGATGAAGTAAGAGAAAATGGTTTAAAGAATGATACAACAAGAAATATGTTAGCTCCCTTTCCAAAATATAATTATGGTATAGCAGAATTATATCAAAATAATGATGCAGGCATAGAAGCACTATATAGGATGTGGGCCGAAACGGCAGACACTAGTGCAGGTGATATTTATGTTGGAGTGCTTGATATAATTGATTATGCTTATGCTACTGATTTTAGTGGTGATTGTGATGGAATACAGTCTTTGAGTGATATAAGTACATGTGGTACTTTGACATGGCTTAACAAGCAGGTAAATGAATTCGAATACTTTATGAATGCAAACGATTATCGTGGATATGTCATTAGAAAAATTGGTACAATTGACTTTGGCACAGCTAATCAAGGCGTAGAGTTAGATACGAATGAAAGCATTTTTAGACCGGTTGTATATTTAAAAGCAAATGTAAAGTATGATAGCGGCAATGGAACACAAGATGATCCAATCTTAATAAACCCATAAGAATAAAAAAAGAAAGAAAGAGGTAATTAAAATGAATGAACAAGAAATGATGATGAATGAAAAAATCAAAAAAAGAGAAAAAGTAGATACAATACTTGCCTATATACTACTAGTATTCTTACTAGGAGCAATAATATTTATTCTATATTTAAAATTCATAAGAAAAGAAGATAATACTACTCCTGTAGAAAAGCCAAATAATTATATAACACTAAATGATATTTCTAATAGTTTAAATAATAGTACTTTGGCTAATAGATATTTAAATGACAATGTTACATTTAGTTCTAAAGTAAATGGTACTTCATTAGAAATTGATTACAAAAAAGAAGATAAAGAAGAAGTGTTAAATATTAATACTGTAGGTACAGAATTAGAGTTTACAATGAATGATGATAATAGATTAATCATCGAAGACATTTATAAAGAAGTAGCTAATATAATATGTGTATACTATAATAATAGCGAGGATTCATGTAGAAATACTTTAAATAAAGTAGATGAAAAAAATCCAGTTAACGGTATAAGATATGTTGCTTCAGATAATAATATACTTGTATATGTTAATACAACTCAAAGCATAGATGTAGAAAAGACTGAAACTTATACTGAAGTTACTAATGTAGAATTATCAAAAACAAATTATGAATTAAAGTTAGATACTGAAGTGATAAATAACATAAAAGTAGATACTACTGATACTTTAATTACTTTTACTGGTGATGTAACAACTACTAGTGAAAATAAAAATATGACTATTGTAGTAACATTATATGGAGATAATAATACTAAATTAACCGAAGAAAAGTATGAATTTAATGATACCAACAAGTTAGAGAAAAAAGGAACATTTAAAGTAGAGTTTGCCTTAAGTGATACTCTTACTAAAGATAGTATCAAAACATACAGTATAAATATAGAAAAATAGGAGATAAGTATGAGTGTACATATTGAAAGTAATAAAGATGATATTGCTGAAACTGTATTAATGCCTGGCGATCCAAAGAGATGTGAATATATAGCTAGAAAGTTTCTAGCTAATGCCAAACTAATTAATAATGTTAGAGGTATGACTGGGTATACAGGATATTATAAGAGTAAAAAAATAACAGTATTTCCATCTGGTATGGGAAACCCTAGTATGGGTATATATTCTTATGAATTATTTAAAGAATATGATGTAAATAATATAATTAGAATAGGTACTATGGGTGCATATACTAATTTAAATTTAAAAGATATTGTACTAGTAACTAATTCAGTTACAAATTCTAATTATGGCAAGTTTTTATGTAATTATCCAAATATAAATATAAATGGCAGTATTGAATTAAATAGTGTTATAGAAAGTACAGCAGCAACATTAAATTTAAAAATAAATAAAGGCAATATATACTCATCAGATGTCTTTTATGAGCAAAATAATGATTTTAATGATAAAGTAAATAAATATGCTGTACTGGGAGTAGAGATGGAATCATTTGCTTTATTTACTAATGCTAATTTACTAGGAAAAAGAGCTAGTACCATTCTAATGGTAAGTGATAGTTTTTTATCTAGTGATAAGTTATCCAGTTTAGAAAGAGAACAAGGACTTGATAATTTAATAACTTTAGCTTTAGAAACCTGTTTAAAAATATAAAACTAGGATATAATATAGGGGAAGAGGTGAATTATGAATATTGAATCACATAATATGGGAGCATATAACCTACATTTTATAAAAACAAACAAATTTAAAACAATATCAGTAGATGTTAACTTTTATCGTGAAATAAAAGAAGAAGAAATTACTAAAAGAAACTTATTAAAAATGATATTACTAGATTCTAATAATGACTATAAAACCGAGAGAGAATTAATTATTGAAAGCGAAAGATTATATGATATTAAAATATCTTCAGGCATATCTAGAATAGGAAAATTTAGTGATTTATCTTTTCAAACTAAGTTTCTAAATGAAAAATATACAGAAGAGGATATGAATAAAGAGTCTATCATCTTTTTCTTAAGCTTAATATTTAATCCTTATGTAAAAGATGGTAGGTTTGTTAACATAGACAAGCAAAAGAGTAGGCTATATCAAGAAATAAATAGTCTTAAAGATAATAAAATTAAATATTCTATGTTAAAATTAATGGAGAAAATGAAAGATAAACCATATTCATATAATCCATATGGTAATAAGGAAGATTTAGATGATATAAGTGGTAAAGAATTATATGAGTATTACAAGAAAGTTATAAACGAAGATCAAATAGATATCTTTGTACTAGGAGATTTTTCTTCTAGTGAAATGAAAGAAATATTTAAAGAGTATTTTAAAGTAAATACGTTTAAAAAAGAAAATAAAGATCTTATTATTCCAGAATTAGTACCAAGAAAAAGAATAGTAAAATATCATGAGTATGATAAAGTTAGTCAGTCTCAGTTAGTACTACTATGCAGTTTAAATAATTTAACTGAATTTGAAAGAAAGTATACTATAAAGTTATATAGTGAAATACTTGGAGGATCTTCAAGTTCAGTACTTTTTAGTAGAGTTCGTGAAGAAAAAGGCTATTGCTACTACATAAACTCAGGAGTAAAAGCCTATGATAATATTCTTCTTATAAATTCAGGAGTAGAAAAAAAGAATATAGAACCTGCGATTAAATTAATTAGAAAATGTCTTAAAGATATAAATAATGGCAAGATATCTGATAAATTACTTGAGTCGTCAAGAAATACTATTTTATCCTCAATAAAGTCTTCGTCAGATACACCATCAGGAATAATAAATACAGCATTATCTAGGGTACTTGTATCATCAGATGATATTGAAGAGAGAATAAATAATTTTAGTAAAATTACTAAAGAAGACGTTATTAAGGTAAGTAAAAAAGTTAGTCTTCATACAATTCTTACTCTAGAAGATAAGGAGGAAGAAAATGGAGAAGATTAGAATTAAAGGAGTAGAAGAAGATATCTTTTATGAAAAATTAGATAATGGCTTAGAAGTATACTTATACACCAAAGATACAGTTCATTCAAATTATGTGACATTTACTACTAAATATGGATCTGTATATAATGAATTTGTTCCTATTGGTACTAGTAAAATGACTACTTTTCCAAAAGGAATCGCTCATTTCTTAGAACATAAAGTATTTGCAGAGAAAGAAGATCCACAACCAATGGAATTCTTTGCTAGAAGTGGAGCAGTTTGTAATGCTTATACAACATTTAAAAATACAACCTATCTATTTTATGCTACCGAATCATTAAAAGAAAATATAGATTATCTACTAAATTATGTTCAGAACATCTATTTAACAGATGAATCAGTCGAGAATGAAAAAGATATAATATCAGAAGAAATTCATATGTATGACGATAGACCAATGAGTATTCTTGAAGAAAAAATAAGAAAGAATACCTTAAAGACCAATCCATATAAAGATAGTATTATTGGTACTACTGAAGATATAAGAAGTATAACCAAAGAAGATTTAGAAACCTGCTATCATACTTTTTATCACCCTTCCAATATGTTTATGGTTATTACTGGTAATTTTGATCCAGACGAAATAATGAATGTTATTAAAGAAAATCAAAATAAGAAAGAGTTCTCTAAAGAGGACAGTATAAAAATTAAAGAATTTACTGAAGAAGATAAAGTTGTAAAAGAAAAAGAAATAGTGAAAGTAGAAACTAATATACCTAAAATAGCTTATACTATCAAATTACCTGTAAAGGATATTAGACTTACCAGAAGAAAATTACACTTATACTTATATATATTATTTACTATTCTTTTTGACGAGACATCAGAGTTTGACGAAAAACTAAAGAAAGATGGTATTATAAATAATACTACTTATGTTAATCTAATTAACTGTGATACTCATATTTTAATATCTTTAATGAATGAAACAGATAAATATGAAGAATATATAAATAAAATAAAAGATAAACTAAATAATATTGAAATAAGTGAAGAAGACTTTAATAGAAAGAAGAAAGTTCTTATAAGTAATGAAGTATTTGCCTATGAAAATACAGAGGCAGTAGGAGACATTATTATTGATAACATAATCTATAATAAGCATTTAGAGGACAACCCTATTGAAATAATTGATAGTTTAAATATGAAAGAATTTTTGGATTTAATTAAGAAAATTGACATAGATAATACTTCCTTAGTTATCTTAAAAAAATAAAAGATATAGATAAAATATGTAAACTAATAAAAAATAGATTTAAAAAAAGATAAAAATATGCTATTATAATAATAGGGATGTGATGATATGAAGAAAATATTATCAAAATTAGATAAACCATTATTAATAGTAACAACTATCTTTTTTATTTTTGGTCTTATAATGATCCTTAGTGCTTCTTCAATGGAATCATATATGCGTTATAATTATAGTCCATATCATTACTTTTTTAGACAGGCTATCTTTTTAGGAGTAGGATTAATTGCCTTTCTCTTTGTAATTATCTTTCCTACTAAGAATTATAAAAAGCTAGATAAAGTACTACTAGGAGCAATCATATTGGCCTTAGTAGGGTTAATATTTTATGGTCATGTGGCTAATCAAGCTGTCAGCTGGTATAAAATAGGACCTTTTGCCATTCAGCCTTCTGAGTTTGCTAAAATAATAATAATAATCTATCTAGCAGTTTATTACTCTAAAAATAAAGACAAACTAGATAACCAGTGGAATATAATAAAACCAATGATATTTATTGTCATAATAGCAGTATTAGTAGCATTGCAACCAGATATGGGAACTGCTGTTATAATAGGTTTAATAGCTCTTGCTATGTTCTATGCTGCCCCTATGGAAAAGAAGAGTAGAAGTATCTTTAATAAAATAATTATTGGAGGAATTCTTCTAGTAGTCCTAGTTCTAGTAGTAGCAGGAGGTAAGTTTCTTCAGTCATATCAGTTAGATCGTTTTAATTATTTTAATCCGTGTGATAGGTATCAAGAAAAGACAGGTTATCAGTTATGTAATAGCTTTATAGCTTTTAAAAATGGTAGTATAAAAGGCCAAGGCCTTGGTAATTCTACTCAAAAATATTTATATTTACCAGAATCATATACCGACTTTATCTTTCCTATCATTGTAGAAGAATGGGGGTTAATCGTTGGTATTCTTATAATCTTAGTATATATGTTTGTTCTATTTAGAATAATTCAAATAGCCAGAAGAGCCAGTAATTTAAAGAATAGTCTTATTTGCTACGGAGTATTTATTTATTTTCTTCTTCACATAATGGTAAATTTACTTGGAGTAACAGGAGTAATACCATTAACAGGAGTACCACTTCCATTCTTATCCTATGGAGGCTCATATACAATATGTCTTATGATTGCTTTAGGATTAGTTCAAAGAGTATCAATAGAAACTAATATACAAAAACAAAAAGAATTAAAAAAATTATCATAACATAGACCTTAGGCTATGTTATGCCTCTTAAGACTTCGGCTTAAGAGGAAATAATAAAAAAATAAACAAAAAGAAAAGAAAATATATACAATTCTTTCTTTTTTTGTTATAATTAAATTGTATCATTTTAGGGAGAGTCGATATCATGAAAAAAATATATACTTCAATAGATATTGGATCCGATACAATTAAGTTTGTCGTGGGTGAATACTTCAAAGAGAAAGTAAACATACTATATGCTCACGAAGAAAAAGCAAAAGGAATAAGAAAAGGTTTAATTGTCGATCCTAACTTAGCTATTAATGCTATCAAAGATGGTATTAAGGTAGTTAATAATTATTTAGGTATTAATATAAAAAAAGTAGTAGTAGGAGTTCCTGACTATAATGCTAAATTTATGTTTGTAACAGGTAGTACAAATATTACAGATGAAGAAGAAATAATTACTACCGAAGATATAAATAAAGTAATAAAAGAGTCAGTATATTCTAAAATAGCTCAGGATTACGAACTAATAACAGTACTACCATTGGTTTTCTTAATAGATGGAAAACCCGAAACAAAACCATGTGGTAAGACAGGAAAAGTTCTAGAAGTTAAAGGAATAATGATTACTGCTCCTAAAAAGAATATCTATTCTGTGCTATCTGTTATGGAAGGTGCAGGACTAGAGGTTGCTGATATTACTATATCAGGTATTGGAGACTACTACGAAGTAAGAAATAGTGATTTAAATAAAAAAGTTGGAGCTATTATAAATATAGGTCATGAAACCACTAATGTATCAGTATATAATAAAGGTTGCATTATGAATACTGAGACTATTCAATTAGGTGGCACTAATATTGATAAAGACTTAGCTTATATGTTTAATATAAATATCTTTGATGCTAGGGTAATTAAAGAAAAATTTGCTTCTAGTCATAAAAGATTTATAGCTCTAAATGATGTATATATAGTAAAAAACACTGCTGGTGAAGAAATAAAATTAAATCAAATTGAAGTTACTGAAATAGTAATGGATAGAATAGTAGAAATATTAAATCTAGCACGTAAGCAAATATTACTATTGACAAAACAAGACATTTCTTATATAGTAATAACAGGAGGATTAACTGAAATAAGGGCATTTAAAAATTTAGTATATGAAATTTTTGGAAAAGATGTTATAATATATTCAGAAGATACCCTCGGAGTAAGAAATAATAAATATACTACAGCAGTAGGTATGATAAAATATTTTGCCGATAAGATGGAAACTAGGGGGAAAGAGTACTCAATGGTAGATAGAGAGGACGAAGAACTACTTATCAATCCAAATAATAAGAATAAAAAGGACAGAACGAAGATTACCAAAATATTTGGAAGTTTTATTGGTACTAAGGAGGATTAAAAATGAATAATATGTTTGGTTTAGAAATGGATCAGTTAGCAAAAATTAAAGTAATTGGAGTAGGTGGAGGCGGTTGTAACGCTGTCAATAGAATGATAGAGTCTGGTTTAAAAGGCGTTGAATTTATTGTAGCAAATACTGATCTTCAAGTATTAAATAATTCTTTAGCTCCAATAAAATTACAAATAGGTAGAGAATTAACTGATGGACTAGGGGCTGGTGCTAATCCAGAAATAGGTAGAGAAGCCGCTCTTGAATCTAAAGCTGAAATAGAAGAAGCAATTAAAGGCGCTGATATGGTCTTCATAACTTGTGGTATGGGAGGTGGAACTGGTACTGGTGCTGCTCCTGTTATTGCAGAAATATCACAAGATTTAGGAGCATTAACCGTAGGTATAGTTACTAAACCATTTAGTTTTGAAGGTAAGAAGAGAATGAGTCAAGCTGTATCAGGACTTGATGAATTAAAGAAACACGTTGATACCTTAATCGTAATACCTAATGATAGATTAAGAGAATTAATAGATAAATCTACTCCAATGCTTGAAGCATTTAGAGAAGTAGATAATGTACTACATAGAGGTGTACAATCAATATCAGACTTAATTGCTGTATCAGGATTAGTTAACCTAGACTTTGCTGATGTTAAAGCTGTTATGAAAGATAGAGGTAATGCTCTAATTGGTATAGGCGTAGGATCAGGTGAAAATAGAGCTGTAGAGGCCGCTAAACAAGCAGTATCATCACCATTATTAGAAACATCAATAAATGGTGCTACAGATGCTATAATCAATGTTACAGGAGGTGCTTCACTTACTTTATTTGAAGTAGAAGAAGCTGCTGAAGTAATTAGAACTGCCGCTAATACAGATATTAATACTATCTTTGGAGCAGTAATAAATGAAAACTTAAATGATGAAGTAATAGTTACTGTTATAGCAACAGGATTTGAAAACCAAAGTGAACCACTATATCATAGTTTTGATTCCACTAGAAGAGAAGATCTTTATAGAGAAGCAACTGGTGATATGGATAATGACTTAGATATTCCACCATTTTTAAGAGATAGAGACTTCTAATTAAAGTCTCTTTTATTATAATTATAATTATAATTAGTTTGTCAAATTTATGTAAACAGTATTGTAATTATTTATTTAGTAGTGTATTCTAGTAATAGAGAGGGAGAGTGATAGTGTGATTTATCCATCTATTGATAAAATCTTAAATATAGTAGATTCTAAGTATGCTCTTGTATATATTGTATCTGATAGAGCAAAACAAATGACAAGAACAGGTTATTACCAAAAACCTATCAAAGAATATAAAAGTGCTAAAAATATAGGTAGAGCCCTAGAAGAAGTATATGATGGACTAATACACATAGAGAAACATTAAAAATGTTTCTCTTTTTTCTTGATAAAATGAGAGTATTAATGTATACTTGAATTAGGGTGATATTATGTATTTTTTACTAGATGCTTGCAAACATCCAACAATACTTAGAGTATTATATTTTGCATATTTATTTTGGGAAATACTCGCAGTAGTTATACCAATAGGATTAATTATAATGTTAATGATAGACTTTACTAAAGCAGTAGTTATTAGTAAAGAAGATGCACAAATTAAAAGTATGAAACTTGTTTGCAAGAGAATAATGTATGCTGTCCTTATCTTTGCTACTCCATGGTTAGTTAGTCTCATAATGACTACACTTGATGGTGTTGGTGTAGAATTAGGCGGTGACTATATGCAGTGTATTAACACAGTTAAAAATATAGCAAATGGTACCGATAATATTGAAAAGTATGATAAACTTCTTGAAGAAGAGGAAAAATTAGAAAAAAAGAAATTAGAAGAACAACGTAAAGCTAATAATGACTCCAAGAAAGAATTAGCAGATGAAACCAAATATGCCAATGCCGCTACACAAATGTTAAACATAGCTAAAGGTGAAATAGGTCATAAAGGTGGTAGTAAATACAGTGGTTATAGTGATTCCACTCCATGGTGTGCTTTCTTTGCTGTATGGTTAACAGAACAAACCAAAATAAATGGCGAAGGAACGGTTCGTAATATTATAGAAAAAGAAGGAAAAATATATAGTACAGGAGCTGCTGGCGGTACAATGATTAATTTCAATACCGCAAGTAATCTAGAATTCCATTATTCAAAATATTATGGTGGAAATTATACTCCTAAAAAAGGTGACTTTATTTATTATAGATTTGATAATCATAATTGGGATAAAAAAATATATGGAAGTATGTTTGATCAAACCGATCATGTTGGTATCGTTGATTATGTAGAAGGAAATAAATTACACACAGTAGAAGGAAATATGTCTAGTGGCAGTGGTAGCGGAAGTGCTAATAATGTCGTAGCTTCAGTAAATTATTATACACTAGATAGTTCAGATATAATGGGTTATGGTTCTTGGTATAATTCATCAGGCGGCTACAGTGGCGGTGGCGGTAAATTCTAAAATAGGAGGCTCTTATGAAAAATAAATTATACTTTATTATACCATTACTACTATTACTTAGTGGTTGTACGGTTAACTATAATCTTGATATCAATAAGGATAAAATAATCGAAAATATTAGTGGTACTGTAACTAATGAAGAAATAACTCCAGAAGTAGAAGGAAAAAGCGATGTTAATCCTAAATATTATTATTTATACTTAGATGATTCATCATTAATTACAGATAGTAATGAAAAATATACCAAAGATATTACAGATACTAACGATGGTAAAAAATTCAGTTTTAATTATATATATGAAGGAAATTATGATAAATCAAAAGTAATTAATACCTGCTTTGAAAATCATACCATAAATGAAACTGACGACTACTATTATATTAAATTAAGTGGTAAATTTGCTTGTCTATACTCTGATAAAATTAATATTAATGTAACCAGTAGTTATGAAGTACTAGATAATAACGCTCAAAAAGTAGATGGTAATAAATATACTTGGGTAATAGATAATCCAGACAATGTAGATATTACCTTAACAGTATCAAAAACAGTAGAATATAAAACTCCCACTAGGGCAAAAACATTTAGTACATTTCAGTTAATAGGCCTTATAATATTTGTATTACTAACTATAATAACATATTTTTTATATAAAAAGAAAAATAGCGGCGAAATATAACCGCTTTTATTTTTTGTAAGATTTTAAATATTCAATAGTATAAAGTCAAGTCTAGATTTTTAGTGATATTTGTTATCCATTTTACTTGAAAAAAAACAAATAATAAGTTATACTTAAAGCAAGGTGATAGTATGTATTTTTTACTAGATGCTTGTCAGCATCCAACAATTCTTAGAGTATTATATTTTGCATATTTATTTTGGGAAATACTCGCAGTAGTTATACCAATAGGATTAATTATAATGTTAATGATAGACTTTACTAAAGCAGTAGTTATTAGTAAAGAAGATGCACAAGTTAAAAGTATGAAACTTGTCAGTAAGAGAATAATGTACGCTGTTCTTATTTTTGCTACACCATGGTTAGTTAGTCTAGTAATGACTACACTTGATGGCGTTGGCGTAGAATTAGGCGGTGACTATATGCAGTGTATTACCACAGTTAAAAATATATCAAATGGTACTGATAATATCGAAAAGTATGATAAACTACTTGAAGAAGAGGAAGAAGAAGAAAAATTAAAGTATGCTGCTTCACGTTCATTCAATAATCAGACCGATTTAATAAAAGCTAATTATAGTGCTAATTATGACAATTTACAACAGTGTACTGATTCAAGATGGAGTAGTTATCCAGTTTGCTTAAAATCAAAGACTATATGTTCTTCAGGATGTGGTTATATGGCTTATACTATGGTAGTTAGACATTTTGGTTATACCAATGTAACTCCTCCAAATATCGTTGATATTGCCTGCAATGAATATGGATATACTGGAAGTGCTGCTTCAATACCATTTTTAACTAGTAGTACCTTAAATGATCACTACGGAATAAAGGTAAAAGTAATAGCTAATGACTATGGTGCAAGTCCACCAAGTAAAATAAATGAAGGTAAAAAGTATTTAAACACAATAAAGAAAGGTCTGCAGGAAGGAAAAGTATATATTATCTTACAACCAGGACATTATCTTTCAATACTTGGTATAAATAGTGACGGTACCATAATAGTTGGTGATTCAGGTAGAGGTTATGGTAGTACAAATAAATATACACTAGAAAGCTTTTATGAGGCTACTAAAAACAGTCCAAATAATGATTGTGAAACTTCTTGCGGTTGGACTTTTATAGGTGAGTATAGTAAATAGAGGAGATACAATGAAAAGAAAAATAATTATTCTTGCAACAACTTTAATATTACTAACAGGATGTTCCGCTACTTATGATTTATATTTAGATAAAAATAATATTACTGAAAGAACGTACATATATGATAGTACTAAGAAGCTTGAAGGCTTAGAATATTACGATATGGATAAAGGAAATGAAATAAGCATTGACTTATATGCCAATGAAGTAGCAGCCTTTGAAAATAACTTTAAATATGAAAAAGAAGAAATAAAAACTAATAATGGTAATAATTTTGGATATAGGTATAATACTTCATATAAGTATAATGAATTCAATAAATTATCGATGGTAGCGGCCTGCTACGACAAAATAGAAATAAAAAATGATGGTAATATTTCTGTTAAAACATCAAATGAATTTAAATGCTTTGATAAATATTCTCTATTAGAGGATGTGACTATTCGAATTCATTACACAGGAAAAGTATTAAATAGCAATGCTGATAAAGTAGAAAATGATATTTATATATGGAAAATAACTAAAGATAATTATAAAAATAGCGGTATTATCTTTACTGCTGAAAAAGTAAAGACACAGATATTTAGTACATTTCAAATAGTAGGATTAATAATACTAACAATATTAATAGTAATAACATATTTATTATATAAAAGAAAAAATAGTGGTAAAATATAACTGCTATTTTTGTTCTTCTTTCTTTCTTCTAGCATATACTTTAATGTAGAAGAAAGGAATGATAAAATAAACATGGAAACAATTAAAGTTTCATCTAAGTCTAATCCCAATTCAGTGGCAGGAGCACTTGCCAATGTATTCAGAGAAAAAGGAATAGTAGAAGTACAAGCAATAGGCGCGGGAGCTCTTAACCAAGCTATAAAGGGAGTAGCTATAGCAAGAGGATTTGTTGCTCCATCGGGTAAAAACCTTGTTTGCACGCCAGCCTTTATTGACATATCAATAGATGGTGAAGAAAGAACCGCTATTAAACTAATTGTCGAAGCCAAATAGGGCTTCTTTTACTTTATAAAGTAAAATAAATATTAATTTTATTATTGATTAAATCTGCTATTTATTATATAATTATATTGAAAATAGGTGAGATAATTATGAAATATAAAGATTTAATAAAGAATAATTTGAAGTTTATTATAGCTATGTCTGTTGTAATAGCCTTTGGTATTATTGGAATAACATTTGCCATAAGTATAGATACCTTTAATCCCATAGGTATAAATGTTAGTACGGCCACACTAGGAGCTAATATAACTTATCTTAATGATAGTAGTGCCACAATTACTAATACAGGCAATCTCCTTCCAATTAATGATGTAAAAGCAGAAATAACACCAAGTACTACTGATAGTAGGGTACTAAAGATAGATTTTAAATTATCAGGAGTTTCAACTAATCCTGATAATACAATAATGGATATATCACTTAATAGTGTCGATATAAGCTGTCCTTTAAGAAATGAATATTTTAAATGGAAACTATATAAAGATGGAACATTAATAAGTACTGGCAATTTTTCACCAAAATTTGATATTATTGAAAATAATAGAATAGTGTTAACAAGTACCCAGGAAAGCTTAACAACTACAGGTAATACATATTCATTAATATTTTATATTGCCGAAAGTTGTACTGGTGATTTAAGTACTTGCAATGCCAATAACGAACAATATAATCAGTCTGGTATACTAGCAAAACATTTTTCAGCTATAATGAAAGTCGAATTATCAGCTGGTAGTAAGAAAACAAATACTAGAAAAACAAGTAATAACTATTCTTGCTATGAGGAACAAATAGCAGTTCCAACTTGTAATAGCAATTTGACATATAATGGTAGCGCCCAGGAATTAATTAGCAACGATGATGGTAACGTTAGATTTACAAACAATTCAGGTACTAATGCTGGCAGTTATACAGTTATAGTCCGTCCAAAATCAAGTATAATGTCTTGGAAAGATGGTACAACTGTTAGTAAGCCAATAATTTGTACGATTGCCCAAAAAGAAGTAACAATCACACCTAGTGCCCAGACTATAACGCAAGATGGTAAGGTTGTAAGTGATCCAACTAAACTAACTGTTACAGGCCTAGTTTCAGGTCATTCTATAAGTCACATACACTTATACACTGATCGTTATGTAACTGGTACAGGAACTATTTATGCTAGTGCAGCCCAAGTAGTAGATTCAAGTGGTAATGATGTTACCGACAATTATAGTTTTACTTATAACACAGGTACAGTTACAATTAAGTAATTAATAAGAACAAATTAAACGTTTGTTCTTTCTTTTTCTACTAAATTGTTATATAATATTTGAGAAAGAAGGAATACAATGAAGACTGACGATTTTGATTATTATTTACCAGAAGAACTAATTGCTCAAGTACCACTAGAACATAGAGAGGAATCAAGACTTCTTATTATGGATAGAGATACTGGTAAATTGGAAGATAAAAAATTTTATAATATAGTAGATTATTTACATAAAGGTGATGTACTAGTACTTAATGATACCAAAGTAATGCCCGCTAGACTAATTGGTGAAAAAGAAGAAACAGGAGCTGTTATTGAAGTATTATTACTTAAGAATATTGATGGTAATAATTGGGAATGCTTAGTAAAACCCGCTAAAAGAATACATGAAGGTACAATAGTATCATTTGGTAATGGCCTATTAAAAGCTAAATGTACTGGTGTAAAAGATGAAGGAATAAGAAATTTTGAATTTATTTATGATGGAATATTCTATGAAATATTAGATAAATTAGGTACTATGCCACTTCCACCATATATCAAGACAAAATTAGATGATCAATCAAGATATCAAACAGTATACGCTAAAAATGTCGGTAGTGCTGCCGCTCCAACTGCTGGACTTCACTTTACTAAAGAACTATTAAAACAAATAGAAGACCTAGGAGTAACAGTTTGTTATATAACATTGCATGTAGGACTAGGAACATTTAGACCTGTAAATGTTGAAGATGTTACTAAACATAAGATGCATAGTGAATTTTATAGTATGAATAAAGAAACTGCAGACATTCTAAATAAAGCCAAAGAAGAAAATAGATGTATAGTAGCAGTAGGGACAACAACTACTAGAACATTGGAAACCATTATGAGTAAATATGATACATTTAAAGAGTGTAGTGGTTGGACGGATATATTTATTTATCCTGGTTATGAATTTAAAGGAATAGACTCCTTGATAACAAACTTTCATTTACCAAAATCAACATTAATTATGCTAGTATCAGCTCTTGCGGGTAAAGAAAATATTATGAATGCTTATAAACATGCTGTAGAAGAAAAATATAGATTCTTTTCATTTGGTGATGCAATGTTTATAAAAAAGAATAAATAAATATTTACATTCTACTAAATTTATTATATAATTTAGTAGTAATGCTTGTGTGGCGGAATTGGTAGACGCACTGGACTCAAAATCCAGCGGTATAAAAGCCATGTGGGTCCGAGTCCCACCACAAGCACCATTGAATACATTAAGCCTACGTAAAGTGGGCTTTTTAAATATAAGAAAACAGAGGACTAATAACCAAATTAGTTCTCTTTCTTTGTGCAACTGGTAATGATGACTAAAAAAGCGAACACTTAACTGCAATCAAAAAAATAAAAATACAAAAAAATTGAAAATAAGAAACAATGAAAAACAGTAAAAATAAGAAAAAACAAAAAATAGTTTACAAGCATTATAACGTCTAAGCAATGATAAATGCTTATAAAACAAGGAAAAATGAAAAATAATATACAAAAAATAAAAAACAAAAAAATCTAAAAAATAGAAAAATGAAAAATAAGAAATATTAAAAAAACTAAAAAATGTAAAAAAATAAAAAAGCAAACAAAAAACTATTGACAAGTAAATTTACCTAATATATAATTAACTTGTATCGTAGGAAAGGAAGTAAAACAATGATTGAAACAGAAGAAAAATTAGAGACAATAGAAGTCGTAAAAAGAAACGGAAAAAAAGTGGAGTTTGATGGTGCTAAAGTAGCCATGGCTATCAAAAAAGGATTTGATAGTGTACTATTAGATGTCGAAGAAGACGAGAAAAAATATAATACTAAAGATATTCAAAAAGTATATCAAGCTGTAATTAAAAAAATAGCTAAAGATTACCTACCATTAGGTAAAATAAAAATAGAAGAAATACAAGATTTAATTGAAGAGAATCTTAAAAAGTATGATTATCAAGATGTCTATGAAAACTTTTCAGAATATAGACAAAGAAGAGCTAATGCTAGAATAGCTTTTAGAGATGATAAAAATATGGCTAAACTTCAAAAGAGTATTGAAGGCCTTGGCCTTAGAAGCGCTACTGAAGAAGATTCTAAGAGAGAAAATGCCAATATCGATGGTAACTCCGCCATGGGTACAATGCTTCAGTTTGGTAGTACTATATCAAGAGCATTTACTGAAGCATACTTAATGAAAAAGAAATTTGCTGAAGCTCATGATAATGGTGATATTCATATTCATGATATGGACTTTGAAGCCATGGGTACTACAACTTGTATGCAAATAGATTTAAATAAATTATTTAAAGGAGGATTCTCAACAGGACACGGTCATTTAAGAGAACCACAAGATATCATGAGTTATGGAGCACTAGCGGCTATTGCTATTCAGTCTAATCAAAATGATCAGCATGGCGGACAATCAATACCAGCATTTGACTATTATTTAGCTCCAGGAGTATTAAAGACATTTAAAAAGCAATTTAAACAAGCTGTATATGAACTTTTAGATTTTACAGATTTTATTAGTTTTGTCAATATGGATAGAGTAGAAAAAGAAATAGACAAACTAACTAGTATAGATGTTGATTTAACAGTATTTGAAGGTATCTATAAAGATAGTACTGAAGTAAAGAAAATCTTTGAAAAAGGCTATGAAACAGCATATAAGAAAACAGATAGAGCAACATATCAAGCTATGGAAGCTTTTGTTCACAATTTAAATACAATGCATTCAAGAGCGGGAGCTCAAGTACCATTCTCAAGTGTAAACTTTGGTACTGATACTTCACCAGAAGGAAGAATGGTAATGAAAAATTATCTATTAGCGGTAGATGCTGGACTAGGTAAGAATGAAACTCCAATATTCCCAATATCAATATTTAAAGTAAAAGATGGAGTTAACTATGAGCCAGGAGATCCTAACTATGACTTATTTAAACTAGCTATAAAAGTATCTGCTAAAAGATTATTCCCTAACTTCTCATTTATGGATTCGTCATTCAATAAACCTTACTACAAGGGCGATTATAATACAGAAGTTGGTTATATGGGATGTAGAACTAGAGTTATTGGCAATGTCGTAGATGAAGATAAGGCTGTAACTCCAGGACGTGGTAACTTATCATTTACATCAATTAATTTACCAAGACTTGGTATCAAGCATGGTATTGTAAGAAATGACGAAACTGATATGAAAGGCTTTTACGAAGAACTAGGAGAATTAATGGATCTAGTAAAAGATCAGCTACTAGAAAGATTTGAAATTCAGAGTAATAAGAGAATATATAACTTCCCATTCCTACTTGGTCAAGGAGTATGGATTGATTCAGAAAAACTAAAAATGAACGATAGATTAAGAAAAGTATTAAAACATGGAACATTATCAATAGGTTTCATTGGACTAGCAGAATGTCTAAAGGCTTTAATTGGAAAACATCATGGTGAAAGTGATGAAGCTCAAAAACTTGGTCTTGAAATAATTGAGTTCATGAGAAAAAAATGTGATGAGTATGCTGAAGAATATCATTTAAACTTCACATTACTTGCTACTCCAGCAGAAGGTTTATCAGGAAGATTTGTTAATATTGATAAAGCTATATATGGTAAGATTAAAGGAGTTACTGATAGAGAGTACTATACTAATTCATTCCATGTACCAGTATACTATAATATATCAATAGTAAATAAAATTAAGAAAGAAGGACCATATCATAAATATACAAATGCAGGACATATTAGTTACATTGAATTAGATGGTGATACTACTAATAACCTTGAGGCATTTGAAAAGATAGTAAGACTTATGCATGATAATGATATGGGATATGCCGCAATTAACCATCCAGTAGATAGAGATCCAGTATGTGGTTATGTTGGTGTAATTGGAGATATTTGTCCTGGCTGCGGAAGAAAAGCCTATGAAGGCGTTCCAGTAGAAAAAGTAAATGAATATAAAAATAGTTGTGATTGTTAAAGAAAAGAGGTAATTAAAATGAAAGAAGAAGAAAAAGTTAAATTAGTCGGTGAGGGTGTAGGTTTTGAAAGAATAAGAAGAATTACAGGATATCTAGTAGGAACTGTAGACAGATTTAACAATGGTAAAAGAGCCGAAGAAAGAGATAGAGTAAAACATTCTACTGAAGGCTTAATGAAGGCAAAATAAAAATGGAAATAAGATTAGCCTCTCCAGTATTACAAACAGATAGTATTGTAGATGGCGAAGGAGTACGCGCAGTTCTTTGGACTCAAGGCTGCGGACATAAGTGTCCAGGATGCCATAATCCTGGAACCCATTCCTTTGACGATGGTATACTTCTAGATATTGAAGAAGTAAAGAACCAAATAGATAGCCTTGAAGGTCAAGATGGAATAACCTTCTCGGGAGGAGATCCTATGTATCAAGTAGATGCTTGTCTTGAACTTGCAAAATACATAAAATCTAAAAAAATGAATATCTGGTGTTATACAGGATTCACATATGAAAACTTACTTAAACTAGGTGAAGTAAATCCTAAAATAATAGAACTCCTAAAACAAATAGATGTTCTCGTGGACGGACCATTCATCCTTGATAAGAAAAGTTATGACTGTGTTTTTAGGGGTTCTACTAATCAAAGAATTATTGATCCTAAGAAGAGTCTAAAAGAAAAGAAAGTATGCCTCGTAGAGAAATACTATCCTAAAGATCAAAAGAAAAATAACAAAAGAGAGCGAATGTACATTTAAGCTCTCTTTTTATAACATATACATAGAACCATCGTCCTGATAAGAATTATTATTAGCTAGTCTCTGTTCTAAAGTCTTAACCCTTGTCTCTAAACTATTTAGTCTACTATTAATATTATATAAAGTATTATTACTATTATCATAACCATTCATATTATTTTGTAGATTGTTAGGACTATAATTCATTCCCTGAGGAGCATATGGTATTCCATTCATTAAACTACCTGGTGGCCCTTGATAACCAAAATTACCATACATCATATTACCTGGCATATTCTGAAAATAACCATACTGCATCATATCTCTGTTATCCATATCATCACATTCCTTTACTTTATTATATGCAAATAACAATAAATGTGCTATAATACTATTTGTGGTGAGTTATGAGATTAAAAAATATAAAAGGTGCAAGTGAAAAAATACTATTAGGAAAATACTTTATAAATAATCCTAATGAATATAAAGGTAAATGGAATAAACTATTTAAAAATAATAATCCTATCTATATAGAAATAGGTATGGGTAAAGGAAACTTTATTATAAAGAATGCTCTTGATAATCAAAATATTAATTACATAGGAATAGAAATGTATGATTCTGTTATCTTAAGAGCGGTAGAAAAAACTAATGAGTTAGAACTTAATAATTTATATCTAATAAGAATGGATGCCAGACTAATCGAAGAAGTATTTGATAAAGAAATTGATTTAATATATCTAAACTTCTCTGATCCATGGCCTAAGGATAGACATGCTAAAAGAAGATTAACTAGTCCTAGATTCTTAGAAAGATATAGTAAGATATTTAGAGGTAATAATAGAATTATAATGAAGACAGATAATATAGATTTATTTAATTATTCAGTAGAATCATTAAAAGAATATGGTTATAATATTGATTATTTAACTAATGATTTACATAGTGATAAAGATAATATTATTACTACTGAATATGAAGATAAATTTACTAGTAAAGGTATTAAAATAAATTATTTTGAAGCCACTAAGGAGGTAAAATAATGAAAGTATTTAATAATATAGATGTTAATCCTACGGATATGAATTTATATATAACAGCAGTTACTCATTCATCTTATACTAATGAGAATCCTAGTTATCCTGATTATGAAAGATTAGAGTTTCTAGGAGATGCTGTTTTAGAGATAGTAATTAGTGACTATTTATATAAAGAAAGAAAGTATGAAGAGGGATTAATGACTAAGATGAGAGCATCTTATGTTTGTGAAGAAGCCTGTGCTACTTATGCTAAAGAGATGGGATTAGACGAAGATATTAAAGTTGGTTCTGGCGAAGAAGTAAATCAAACAATACTTGCGGATGTTTTTGAAGCCTTTGTAGCGGCTGTTTACTTAGATCATGGTTTTGACTTCGTTAAAAAGTTTGTTCTTGATATCATTGTTAAATATATTGATAGGGGAGAGAACTTCTTACACGATTATAAGTCTACGCTTCAGGAGTTAGTTCAAACTGTTAAGAAGTCTGTTACTTATGAAGTAATAGATGAAGATGGCCCTTCACATAACAAGACTTTTACTTCTATTGTTAAGATAGATGGTATTGTTATGGGAAAGGGAACTGCAGGTAGTAAGAAGGCTTCGGAGCAAGAAGCTGCAAGAGATGCTTTAAGTAAGAGATCAGAAATTAATTAATATTTAATATATATTCACTCTAAGCCTAAGGTCTTAGAGTGTTCTTTTTAGCCTGTAGTCTAAAAAGAAAATCTATTATATATAAGCCGAGAATAAATACCTATGTAAAGTCAGGTATTTATTCTTTTATTATACTAAAAACTATGATACAATTAGTGTAGATAAGTGAGGCAAGATATGAAAATAGATAGAGTTATCACTGGTTCTTTAGAAGAAAACTGTTATATACTTGGAATAGAAGATAAAGTATTAGTAATAGATCCAGGTGATAATATAGATAAGATAAATAAAGTAATAAATAATAGAAAAGTACTTGGAGTATTAATTACTCATAGACATTTTGATCATATAGGAGCTTTATCCTATTTTGATAAAAATATAATCTATGATAGAAGCAATACTGAAGAAAAAGAATATAAAATAGATAAATTTAATTTTAATGTTATATTTAATCCAGGTCATTCTAGTGATAGTATAAGTTTTTACTTTAAGAAAGAAAATATTCTCTTTTGTGGTGATTTTATCTTTTATGAAAGTATAGGAAGATGCGATTTACCTACTGGAGATTATAATATTATGAAAGAAAGTCTTAATAAGATAAAGAATTATCCATTAGATATGTTAATATATCCAGGTCATGGTAGAGAGACTACTCTTGGCTATGAGATAGAAAATAATATATATTTTAGAGAGGTTTAATTATGAATATAATGAAGTTATTTAAAGATAAGAAAGTTGTAATCGCAGGTCCTTGTTCTTTTGGTACTTATGAAGAATTAGATAGTATTACTAAGAAATTAAAAGAATTAAATGTCGATATACTTCGCGCGGGTACTTTTAAAGGAAGAACAAGTCCTTATGCCTTTCAAGGGTTAAGAGATGAAGGCGTAGAAATATTAATTGATATTGGTAAGAAATATAATATACCAGTAGTTACTGAACTAACTAGTATAGAACAAGTTAAAAAGTATGGTAATAAACTAGATATAATTCAAATAGGAGCTAGAAATATGTATAACTATGAATTATTAAAAGAAGTAGGTAAATTAAAGACTCCAGTTATACTAAAAAGAGGACTGTCTGCGACATATAATGAATGGCTTTTAGCGGCTGAATATATAAAGAATGCAGGTAATGAGAATATAATTCTTTGTGAAAGAGGAATAAGAGGCTTTGATCCTACCACTAGAAACATTCTTGACATAGCGGCAGTTCCTTATATAAAGAAGAATACTAATTATCCAATTATTGTCGATCCATCTCATGCCACTGGGACAAGATATATGATAAGACCATTATCTGTAGCCTCAATAGCGGCTGGTGCCGATGGTATAATGGTTGAGGCTCATATAAGACCAGAAAAGAGTCTTTCTGATGCAGGGCAAACAATAAATATAAGTACACTAAAAGATATAATTAGTGATATAAATAAATATGAAAATATATAATTAAGTAGGTGATATGTAATGAAAAAAATAAAATTAGGTGTAATATATGGTGGTTTATCCACAGAACATGAAGTATCTATTAATTCTGCGAAGAGTGTAATAGATAATTTAGATAAAGATAAATATGATATATATAAAATATATATTGATAAAAAAGGTGAATGGTATAAAGAAGATAATAAAATAGATAATGTCTTTGATTACTTAAGAAGTTTAGATGTTGTCTTTCCAGTTTTACATGGTCTATATGGCGAAGATGGTACTATACAGGGATTATTTGAACTACTTGGAGTACCTTATGTAGGTTGCGGGGTACTATCTAGTTCTTTAGGTATGGATAAAGTATATGCTAAAATGATATTTGATAAAGTAGGAATAGAAAATGCTAAATACATTTATATCAAAAAAGTAGGAGATAAATATATCTATATAGATGATAAATTTAATGAAAAAGAATTATCACTTCAAGATATTGCATCACTTGTAGAATCTAAATTATCACTACCAGTCTTTATAAAACCATCAAGAAGTGGATCTTCAGTTGGAATAAATAAAGCTCATACTAAAGAAGAAATAATTAAATATATAGAATATGCTTCAGGTTTTGATAACAAAATATTAATTGAAGAAAATATTGTTGGTAGAGAAATAGAATGTGCTGTATTAGGAAATAATGAAGTAGAGGCTTCACCACTTGGTGAAATATTACCTAAAGGTGAATTTTATAGTTATAATGCCAAATATGTAGATGATTCTAAAACAATAATACCAGACGATATAGATAAAGATATTAGTGATAAAATAAGAAAGACTGCAATTAAAGCATATAAGTCTCTTGATTGTTCTGGACTATCTAGAGTAGATTTCTTCTTAGAAAAAGATACTAATAGAATAATATTAAATGAAATAAATACTATGCCAGGATTTACTACAATAAGTATGTATCCTAAGTTATGGGAAAGTACAGGATTATCTTATAGTGAGTTATTAGATAAATTAATTAGTCTTGCTTTAGAGTAGGTATTTATGATAGAGATAATGATAAATATAATGATGGCATAGATGATCAAACTGATATATTAAATAGTGTTAGAGAATATATAAAGACTAAACCAAAATACAAAAGTAAATATTATAGTACTGACTATCCTAATGATGAATATGGAGTATGTTTTGATGTAGTAACCTTTGAATTAAAAGGAGCAGGTTATGATTTAAGAGTACTAGTAAATGGTGATATCATAAATAATAAAGAAGATTATAATATTGAAACTAAGGAATACCATTTATTATTCATCATGCTAATCCATATCAATTACATTATGAAGAAGATATATTAGAAAATAGAAATCATAATCTAACAGAAGAAAACAATAATTTAAAATCTTATATTTCTACCATTTTAGAGGCTATAAAGCACTTTTTTAGAAAGATACTACTATTTGGCAATGATAAGTCTAAAAGCGAAACTACAAGAGAAATAATGGAATATTATGATAGTAAAGATTTTAATTCAGATGATGTTTATGATATTTCAAGAGGTACTGATAAAGAAGATGAATTATTTGATTATGCCAATATACCTAGTTATATGAAATCTAATAAAAATACTTATAATGAAAAAGATAAAGATGATTTTGAGTTAGAAAGATAAAAAAATATGAAAATATTCAACATTTTTTAAAAAAAACATATTGACATTCCTAGAAAAAATGATAAAATCATATTGACATTCCTAGAAAAAATGATAAAATATGGTTTAAATTTATTTGGGAGGTATATTAGTATGATTAGATTAATTGATAAAATCATGATTGATTATTCAAAAAAATTAAGTGTTAGAAATAAATATTATACTAACACAATTTACTCATGCTTCTATTCATGTTCAAATAAAAATAATATTTCAAAATCGGTGTCAGTCGAAACATTATAATATGTGTTTTTTGGCACCGATTATTTTTTTATTTTACGAGGAGGTGTTTTAGTGAATAATATTACATTACAAGATTTATTAGAAAAATTAAAAGAATATAATCCAGAGGAAATAGAGATTGTAAAAAGTGCTTATAATTATGCTAATAATTTACATTCAGGACAAATGAGACAAAGTGGTGAACCATATATAAGTCATCCATTAAATGTTGCTTATATACTTACTGATATGCATGCTGATAGAGATACAATATGTGCAGGATTATTACACGATACTTTGGAAGATACAAATATTACTAAGGAAGATATATCTCACGATTTTAATCAAAATGTTGCTAATCTAGTAGATGGTGTAACGAAACTATCCAAAATGAATTTCTCTTCTAAGCAGGATCAAAATTATGCAAATACAAGGAAAATAATAACAGGAATAACAGAAGATGTAAGAATAATTATTATTAAACTTGCTGATAGGCTTCATAACATGAGAACATTACAATTTAAATCAGAATTTAAACAAAAGGAAAATGCATTAGAGACAATGGAAATATTTGTGCCACTTGCTTATTATATTGGTGCATATAGAATAAAAAGTGAATTAGAAGATTTATCACTTAGGTATTTAAAACCAGATATGTATAAAAAAATTGAGGAAAGAAAAATAAAATTAGAAGAAACAAGTAATGATTGTTTAAAAGAAATGTTATATAAAATACAAACATTACTTAATGATAATAATATTCCAAATGAGATTAAAGTTAGAACTAAAAATATATATGGAATATATAAGAGATTAAATGAAGGACATAAATTATCCGATATACATGATTTATTAGCACTCAAAATAATGGTAGATGAGGTTGCTAATTGTTATTATACATTAGGTGCAATACATAAAGAATATCATCCAATAAATGATAAGTTTAAAGATTATATTTGTAGTCCAAAAACAAATATGTATCAAAGTTTACATACAACAGTTTTTGGCCCAGATGATAGATTAGTTCAAACTCAAATAAGAACGTTTGATATGGATAGAGTTGCTTCATTTGGTCTTACTGCATATTGGGATGAGCAAAAGGGAAAAGCAAGAGATGTTATGCAAGATAATTTAAAACAAAAATTTCAATTTTTTAAATCGTTAACAGAAATTAATTTAATGTTTGGTGATAATCAACAGTTTGTGAATCAAGTTAAAACAGAATTATTTGCTGATAGAGTTTATGTTTATACAACTAAAGGTGATATAATAGAATTACCAAAAGGTTCAACCCCAATAGATTTTGCATATAAGATACATACTGATATAGGGAATACAATGGTTGGAGCATTTGTTAATGATGAATATGTTCCAATAGATTATATGCTTCAAAATAAAGATAGAGTTAGAATTATTACTGATGATTTATCTTATGGTCCAAGAGAAGATTGGATTGATAAAGCAGTTACAACATATGCAAAAAGAAGAATAAGGGAATTTAATAGAAAATAATTGAGAAGGTAATTATTATGTTAAATAGTATAAAAAAGAAGATTTTAGAAAATAAAGAAGAAATTATAAGAATTTTATCGGAAATAGAAACGCAATCAGTGGCAGTTGAGGAAATAGAATTATGCATTAAGGCATTAGATAATAATGAAAAATACTTAGATAAAAAAGTAAAAAATATATCATCATACTTACCAATGAATTTACCCTTATATTCTCTCATAATTTATGTTGTTATTCCAAAGCTATGTGCCGAAGTAAGTTATTATAGACCATCAACCAAAACAATTGAAGTATCAAAAAAAATTGATAAACTTTTAAATTTAGAAAAATATAGTATAAACTTATATGAGGGGACTAGATTTAGTTATAATAAAGAATTCGTTAAAAATTCAGATGTAGTTATATTCGTAGGTAAACCAGAAAATGCAAAGAAATTATCTGAATCGTTATCATTAAATACTTTGTTCATATATTTTGGTGTAGGACAAAACCCTGCTATTATAGCGAATGACGCAAACTTAGAAATTGCGAGTAAAAAAATTGTTGATTCAATAATGTTTAATTATGGGCAAGACTGTGCAAAACCTAACGTAATATTATGTAAAAGATCTTTATATCCAGAATTTAAAAAAAGGCTATTACATGAAATATCTAATTCAATGGATCAAAAAACTACAATTAAAAATTTAGAAACATTTAAAGATGTAATTAATCTTTTGGTTAGAGATAAAGAAAAATTGGAATTGGGCGGGAGCATTGATGTTTTAAATCAAACTATTGAACCTATTGTCATAACGAAGAATTTTAAAGATTTAGAATCTAATTATGAAGAGTATTATGCACCAGTTTTTAGAATAATGTTATATGATAATATTAATGATTTGAAAAAATACTTTTCTAATCAAAAGTATAAAGATGAAAACATGAATATATCATTGTTTGGAAATTCGAGATATATTGAAAAATTACCGTCATCATTAGTTTTAAATGATGAAGTAGTATCTGATATAGATAATGGTTTTTGTGAATATGGCGGATATGGAAAAAATACTTCATATATGTCATATCAAGGAATTGTTATTAATAAACCATTATTAATTAATAGAGAAATTAATGATTTTTATGAAAATAAAAATTTTGTTAATTTTGCTCAAGGTATTATAGGTAAAAAAGTAAAGAATGATGCAAAATTAAAGGAAATAATGTTAAAAGAATATAATCAAAACATAAAAAATATATTTGATAAAAATTTGGATTTTTCATTTGTTTTTGGTTCATATGCAAAAAATACACAAAAACCTACATCTGATGTAGATATGCTTATATGTTTAACAAAAGAAGACAAGATGGAAATTGAAGATTTTAGAAATTGGTACTTTAAATTTCATTACATGTATGGCAAGTTTCCAGATGTCTTATATCCAGGAGAAATAGTAACTAGGCAAAAATTAGAGAAAATAATTACGAATAATCCTAATATTAATTTTAACATCATTAATGATTCTGATACTTTTGATTCATTATTTTACACACAAATATTTACGGATAAAAAAACTACATTTATTGGAAATCAAGAGAGTTTGAAAGAATATCAAGAAGAGTTTAAAAGATTTGTACCTGAATTTTGTGAAAAAATATTTGAGGTTTTAAAAATCAATAATAAATTTAAGGATGATAGGGATTATATGAAATGTTTGATGGCATTGTCATGCAATGATCTTTTGTTTTTTGGAAAACGAATTGATTTTGAACAGCCACCTCAAATGTATACCGATATAATCGATGAATTAGACGATGGTTTTTTAAAAAAATGTATTAATAAAAGGCAATTATTATAATTATTTACAGTAGTAAGAAATAATGTTATAATATCGTAAATCAAAAAAAGGAAGTGAATAATATGAAAAATTTTATAAAGAAACAAGAAGAAAAACTTAAAAAAATTATTTTAGAATGTGGTTATTCAATTGATAATGTAAATATTGTTCCATCAACAAGACCTGATTTAGGACAATTCCAATTTAATGGAGTAATGGAACTAGCAAAAGTAAATAAAGTGAACCCAAAGATAATAGCTAATGCAATTGTAGAAAAATTAAATGGCGATGTGGATTATCAAAATGTAAATGTAGCGGGACCTGGTTTTATTAATATAACTTTTTCCGATGAATCATTATCTAGTTATATTGAATCTATAAGAAAAGATGTTAGTGAAAACAAAAATATGCACGAAAGAAAAAAAGTGATTATTGATTATGGAGGTCCGAATGTAGCGAAAACCCTTCATGTAGGTCATTTACGTAGTGCTAATATAGGAGAATCATTAAAGAGATTAAGCAAAGAATTAAATTGTGAAGTAATAAGTGATGTTCACTTAGGTGATTGGGGAAGACCAATGGGGTTAATAATGTTAGAATTAAAGAGAAGGCATCCAGAATGGGTTTACTTTGATGAAAATTATGTTGATGAATATCCTAAACACTTTCCAATTACAAATAGTGATTTAGAAAAATTATATCCAATTGCTAGTAATAAAGCTAAGGAAGATGAACAATATTTAAAAGAAGCAAGAGAAATTACAACTAAGTTGCAGAAAAAACAAAGAGGGTATTACGAATTATGGAAACAAATAATTGCAATTTCCACTTCAGAGATAAAACAATTATATGATAAGTTGAATGTATCGTTTGATTTGTGGAATGGTGAAAGTGATTCTGATAAATATGTTTCTAAGGTAATAGAATATTTAAAAGAAAAAGGATTGGCTTATGAAAGTGAAGGGGCCTTAGTTATGGACGTCAGTATGCCCGATGATACTACTGAGATACCACCTTTATTATTAGTTAAATCTAATGGAGCTATTTCATATGAAATGACAGATTTAGCGACTTTATGGGATAGAGTTAACAATATTAATCCTGATGAAATATGGTATGTAGTTGATAAAAGACAATCGTTACATTTTGAACAGGTTTTTAGAGCTGCTTATAAGTCTGGGATTGTTCCTAAAAATATAAAACTAGAATTTATTGGTTTTGGAACAATGAATGGTAAAGATGGAAAACCTTTTAAAACAAGAGATGGTGGTGTTATGACACTTTCTGCTTTAATAGAATCCGTAAAAAGAGAAACATTAAAAAAACTGAATCCAAGTATTGTTGGTGAAGAGAGAAATGAAATTTCTGATTTAATAGCAGTTGGTGCTTTAAAGTATGCGGATTTACTTCCTAATAGATCTACTGATTATATTTTTGATGAGGACAAATTTAGTGATTTTAATGGAAAAACAGGGGTATATTTATTATATTCCACAGTTAGAATGAAATCGTTATTAACAAAAGCTAAAGAGCAAGGAATGAGTATAGGTCCAGTTAATACTTTTGTGGATGATTCAGATAGAAATATAGCTTTAAAATTATTGGAAACTCCAATTGCTTTAGATAAAGCTTTCAGAGATAAGTCTCTTAACGAAATAGCAGAGTATTTATATCAGTTAACTAATATCTTTAATAATTTTTATACATCAAATCGCGTTTTAACAGAACCGAATGAAAAAATAAAACAATCTTGGTTAGGACTTGTTGAAAGCGTTTATAATACCAGTTCTGAATTATTAGACGTTATGGGAATAGACCAACCCAAAAGAATGTAATTAATGGAAGGAATGAGTTTAAAATGAGAAAGTGTGTACTCATAACTGGAGCTACAAGAGGAATTGGAAGAGCCACTGCTATTAAATTTGCAAAGTCTGGATATGATGTAATAATAAATTATTTGAATAATGATGAATTAGCTGAAGAATTAAAAAGAGAATTGATTTCAAGATATTCAATAAATGTTATTTTGATTAAAGCAGATGTTACAAAGGAAGAAGACGTAATTATGTTAAAAAATACGGTCTATGACAGATGTAAGAAATTAGATGTATTAGTAAATAATGTTGGAGTTATTTCTGATATAGAATTTTGTGATAGAACTATTTCTGATTTTAAAAATATAATTGATATTAACTTAACGAGTGTTTTTTTGGTAAATAAATATATTGGCCTGGAAATGTATAAAAATCATAGTGGAAAAATAATAAACGTTTCTTCTACTAACGGTATAAATTCCTATACGCCAACTACAATAGATTATGATGCCGCGAAAGCAGGTGTAATATCAATAACAAAAAATTTGGCAGTAGAATTTTCTCCTTTTATTAATGTTAATTCGGTTGCTCCTGGATGGGTTGATACGGATATGAATAAAGATCTTTCTTGTGATTTGTTGCAAGAGGAAAAAGAGAAAATATTATTAAAAAGATTTGCACAACCTGAAGAAATTGCAAATGTTATTTTCTTTTTAGCAAGTGATGAGTCTTCATATATAAATGGTCAAACGATTATAATAGACGGAGGATATTAATGTATGAATAATTTTGATAAAATAATTAAAGAAAATGATTTTATAATACCTAATTATACTAACTTAAATATTGTAGATTTAGTAAGATGTTTATATAATTATTATGGAACAGAATTTGACGTAAATAAAAATATGGAAAAACTACAAGATATAATTCCTAAAAATAAACACACTTTATTAATATTATCTGATGGAACAGGTTCTAACATTATAGAAAAATTGCCAGATAATAATATTCTTAAGAAAAATAAAGTGGATGATATATTAACAGTTTTTCCAAGTACAACTGGATGTGTTCTTACTTCTTTGGTTACAGCAGAATTTCCATCAAAACATGGTATTTGGGGATGGTATAACTATTATAGAAATAAAGATATAAATTATTATCCTCTACTTTTTTCAGAAAGAAATAGTGAAAAATCATTATTAGACTATGGGTTAAAACCGGAAGAAATATTTATTACAAAATCAAAACTAAGTGAACTTAATTGTGTAACTAATGTTTTATTTCCAAATTACATTAATGATAGTATTTACTCTAAATTTGTATTAGATGATAAGTATAGATATGGTTACGAAAATTTTGATGATATAGTGAAATTCATGAAAGAAAACTGCTCAAATAAGAATAAAAGCTATACATATTTATATTTACCAGATATAGATAATATAGAACATGATTATGGTATAGATAGTAAGAAAGTTTTTGACAAATTAAATGAAATAAGTGAAATGGTAGAAAAGTTATCTAAAATAAATGAATTAACCATAGTATTTACTGCAGATCATGGACAAATGAATGTTCATAATGATGTAGTAATGGATTTTAATAAATATAAAAAATACTTTTATTCTGACCCAACAATAGATTTTGGTACAGCTTCGTATTATGTTAAAAATGAATTGAAAGAAGAATTTATTAAAGAATTTAATAAAGATTTTAAAGATAAAATGTATTTGTTTGAAACCAGCGAATTTGATAAAAGAAAAATATTCGGTTTAGACGAATTAAATATATATTCAAGAAGTGGGTTGGGTGAATTTATTAGTTTATGTAAAAAAGATTATTGTTTTATTAATTCTTCCAATATTGAAGAATATTATCAGAAAACTTTAGGAAATCATTCTGGTTTAACAAAAGATGAAATGCTAATTCCATTGATAGTAATTAATACAAACAATATTTTATAGATTGTGGGTGTAGAGGGATATATGGAGGAGTTTTTAGGAAAAAATTTAATAATAATGGCTTGTTCTAAATGTAATATTAATTGTAAACATTGCTATGTTAGTTATAAGGGTAATAGGAGTCCTGGAGAATTGCTTCAACTTGTTACTGGCTTAAGTAAAAAATACAATATTATTTTAAATGGAGCTGAAATTTTAACAGACATAAATTATTTAAAATCTTTTGAGTACATAAATCAAAATTACTTTATGAGTAATGGAGTAGCAATATATAATAATCCTGAAATATTAGATACTATAATATCGTATGGTATAACATCAATTTCTTTATCATATCATTTTGGAATACAGGATGATATATCAGTTATGACACCTGAAAAAATAGAGAAGGTAATTAATTTAATTCTTCAAAAGGGTTTACAAGTTAGATTGTTAACAACAATCACATCACATAATTATGATAAAATCACCAAAATGTGTAAAAAGGCAGAACAACTAGGAGCTAGAGGAATAAAATTTACCAATTTTATTTTACAAGGAAATGCAACTAATATGGATGCAATGAATGTATTAACTGATAATGAAAAATATGAATTTTTCAGACAATTAGATATGGCGAGAAATCTTTATGATAAGAATAATCTTATTATTGAAAGATGTGGAACTTTTGGGGTAGATTTATATAATAAAAAAAATAACTTTAGATGTGATGCTATAAATAACACTGTTGTATTAACTCCTGATAATAATATATATCCTTGTATATTTTTAGCAAAACCTGGATATGAAATTGGTAAATTTGAAGATGGAAAGATATTTATTAATGATAAAACAGAGAATTTAGGCAATATATGTTACGCTGATGATTTATGCAATGTAAAATCTTATGCTAATTTAAAGAAAAAAATGCAATAATTAAGTGATAAATTTTTACCGTATTTTATCGTATTATAAAGGGCAGCTTATTTAAAAGCTGCCCTTTATAATAATTATTAATTCTCCAGGAGTACATTTGAGTATTTAACAAAATAGTTCAATATATTTGAACGAAATAGATTTTGTTTCGCCTCTTATTATTCTATTTAAATTTTTCGTAGTTATATTCATTTTTTGACATAACCAATACTTTGTTTTGTTAAGTTCTTTTAAACACTCTTCTATTCGCAATTTTACCAATTTCATCACCATTCCTTATAATGAAATTGTACTAAATATCATATTTGGAAATAACATAATACTAGGATTGTCTTTTTAATTAAAAAATGATATACTAAGTACATAAAGTAATAAGGAGAATATATATTATGAAGTTAGAGGAAATTATAGATATTAGTAAAACGGTTGGAAATAGTTTATTTAAAAATATTACTTATATATGGGAAGTATTACCTAAGATAGAAGATAATATTATAGATATAGGTAATTCTTTGGGTAAAGATAAATATACTATGATTGAAGAAAATATATGGGTAGGTAATAATACTAAAATAGATAAATTATCTACGATAATAGCACCTTGTATAATTGGAGAGAATACTGAAATAAGACCAGGAGCCTATTTAAGAGGAAATGTCATAATTGGAGATAACTGTGTAATAGGAAATAGTGTTGAAGTAAAAAACTCTATTATATTTGATAATAGTCAAATAGCCCATTTTAATTATGTTGGAGACTCTATACTAGGTTATCATTCTCATCTAGGAGCAGGAGTAATCTTAAGTAATTTAAAGAATGATAAAAGTAATATTGTAATTAGAGGTATAGATACGAATATGATTAAATTAGGATCTATAATAGGTAATAATGTAAATATAGGTAGTAATAGTGTATTATACCCAGGCACTATCATAGGATGTAATACAAGTATATATCCTCTAACAAGAGTAAGAGGAATAATACCGAGTAATAGTATTATGAAAGATGAAAATAACATCATAGAGAAAGGATAAAATATGAAAAGATTATTTGGAACAGATGGTATAAGAGGCATAGCCTACAAAGATATAACTAAAGAATTAGTTATAAAAGTAGCTAGTGCTATAGCCTATATATTTAATAAGGAAGATAAAGGTATTAAAGTTATAATAGGAAATGATGGAAGAGAATCTGCTGATATGATATTAAGTACTTTAAAAGAAGAACTATTATCATGTGGTATCTCAGTATTAGATGCAGGTTTAATACCAACACCAGGTATATCATATCTAGTAAAATATTATAATTATGATTTAGGTATTATGATTAGTGCTTCACATAATCCTCATGAATATAATGGTATTAAAATATTTGATAAAGAAGGAGCTAAAATATCTGATAATTTAGAATCTGATATTGAAGACTTAATATTTAATAATATAAAATATTCTAGTACTAAAAGAGGCATAATTTTAGATAATAGAGATGTAATAAAAGATTATGGTAATCATTTATTAGATTCATTAAATAAATATAATAATAATGTTAATTATAATAATTTAAATATAGGAATAGATGCCTCTAATGGAGCTTCATCTAAACTATGTGAATATATCTTTCCTAAATTAGGAGCTAGGTATCATATAATAAATAATACCCCAAATGGTACTAATATTAATGATAATTGTGGTTCTACGCATCCAGAAGTATTAAGTAGTTATGTCATTAATAATAAATTAGATATTGGTATAGCATACGATGGTGATGCTGATAGAGTAGTATTCATAGACGAACTAGGTAATATAATTAATGGTGATTATATATTAGCTATTATAAGTAATGATCTAAAAAATAAAAATAGATTAAATAAAAATACCATCGTAGGTACAATACTAAGTAATCTAGGACTATTAGAATATTGTAAGAATAACAATATAGAATTTATAACTACCAAAGTAGGAGATAAATATGTCTATGAATACTTAAGAGATAACAATCTCACACTAGGTGGTGAAGAAGCAGGCCATATCATTCTAAAAGATTATTGTAGTACTGGAGATGGTCCCCTTATTTCATTAATTATGTTATCTATTCTTGCCAGCAATAATATACCTTTTAGTAATTTAACTAAGATTATGCATAAATATCCTGAAATACATATAAACATTAAAGTAAATAATAAAAATGATTTTACTACCAGTAATATGATTGAAGATAGTATTAAAGAAATAAGAAATAATCTTAAGGGTAACTATAGATTAGTAGTAAGACCATCAGGTACTGAACCATTAGTTAGAATTATAATTGAAGGTGAAGATCCTAAAGTACTTGAAAGAACTACTGATAAAATAAAAAATATTATTAAAAATTTAAATATGGAGGTATAACAATGGCTACAATTAAAGACTATTTAAAATACTATAAAAGTATTTCTTTTAAAGATAATAAATTAAATATAAATGACGTTATAATATTTACAGAACTATCTTATATAGATTGGAGTAATATAGTACCTACGGGTAACAACAAAATAACTTTAAAAGAAGCTTTTACTACTTATCAAGAATTTAAAAAAGGCATCTATCTAACTAGTTTTATGAAAGAGAATATTAGTAATCTAAAAGATATTTATAATAGTAATAGATATAAAGATATTTATCTAAGTAATTATAGGAAACTAGTTGATAATGAAAAACAATTTGGAGCTATTACTATTCATTTTGCTGATAAAGTATTTATATCATTTATGGGTACTAATGGTACAGTAATAGGTTGGAAAGAAGATTTATCTCTTGCTTATAGTTTCCCAGTAGTAGCCCAAGAGTACGCTATTAACTATTTAGAGGAAGTTATTACTCCAAACGATAATGAAATATATATTGGAGGCCATTCTAAGGGTGGTAATCTTGCTATGACATCAGCGATGTATACTAAAGAAGATATATTTAATAGGATAAAAACTATATATAATTTAGATGGTCCTGGTTTTAGAGACAAAGAATATACAAGTAATAACTTTAAGAAAATACTACCAAAATTACAAGTATATGTACCAGAAGATACCATAGTAGGTATGCTTCTAAATACTTCAAATAATAAGTATATCGTAAAAAGTACTACAATAGGAGTACTAAGTCATGATGTTAATTCGTGGCAGTGTTTTGGAGAGTTCCTAGAAAAAGGAAAACAATCTAAATTAAGTATTACTATTGATAATAGAATCAAATCTTGGTTTAAAAACTATAACGATAAAGAAATGGAAAGAATGATAAATGCTATATTTAATATTCTAGAAAATAATAATATCAAAGAGTTTAAAGAAATAAAAAAATTAAAATGGAATCAAATAGTAAAAATAATTAATGAAGTAAATGATATAGATAGTGCTACTAAAAAGTTATACTTAGATACTATCAAAGATCTAATATGGGTAAACACTAAGTAATTTGCAAATTAAATAGTTTTGTAGTATAATATCTCTCGCTTAAAGGGGAATATTATGAATAAATTAAATGAATTAAATAAATATATCTATGAAGAATATAAACAATTACCCAATAGAGAGGAGTTATCTATACCTCTTCTTATTTCTTCAAATGATGATTATACCAATAATTTAGAAAGAAGAGTATTATATATTGGTCAAGAGACCAATTGCTGGATGAATTATGATGATAGTACTTATTTACCTGATGTAGATGCTATCGAAGATAAATATTTTAATTTTCTAAAAGATGGGGCTAGAAATAGAGACTTCTGGATATTTATAAGAAATGTTCTAGAACTTCAAAGAGAAGACTTATTATCGAATGTTATTTGGAATAATGTCTTTATTGCGGGTAAAAGAAGAAGTATGGGTCATCCTGAAACAAATGATAAACTAGAAGATTTAAGTATGGAATACTTATTTGAAATAACAAAGATATTTAATCCAGAACATATTATCTTTGTATGTGGTCCTACTAATCCTTATTATAGAGTAGTAACCAAATACTTAAAAGAAATTAATTCTAAGTTAGTATATGATTATCCAACTCCTGATAAATTAATAATAAATGATGATAGAGTCATTTGGACTTATCATCCTGCATATCAGAATAGAATTCATAAAAAAGATGAAGTATTAATTAAAGTAAGAAGTTTAGTTAATAATGAATAAAGAAGGACAGTAATGATGTGAACCCCAAATAGTAGACATTAATAAAAAAGAGGGTTATTAAAAAGAGA
>OIYY01000268.1_pt1 | contig 39410 bp, 29 predicted proteins | sample 1588341 | NCBI WGS metagenome assembly OIYY01 (sample SAMN03283287) | human gut metagenome | biome: human-associated habitat; material: feces | host: Homo sapiens | place: Peru | collected 2012 | reverse complement strand
CATCTTTCCAAAATCGTGAAGCGCAAGAATATTTCCTTTTTCGGCTTCGGTTTGGAACAGCTTGAACGCTTTTGGAATATTATGATTTTTATACAACTCATCGCAAGCGAATTTATATTCCGCAGTCCACTTGATATATAAATCTCCGTGCGTTTCTGTTTCGTCAAACACATCATCGCGGTGTTCCGCGAACATTTCCGAGGCAGGTTCCTGCGCTAAATTATCCATATCCAGCACCGCACGGATCACAGCGTTTTTGATAGGCTTGAACGCCTTGTTTTTCTCCAACGGCGGAAACTTCTGCACAGCGCCCATGTAGGTTTCGTATTTCTGCTGCTCCAACTTGCACCACTCGTTGTACATCTTTTTCAGCACGGGATTCTTGATAAGTTGTGCAACGATTTGGTCAACGGTTTTCTTGGCGTTCGGCTGCAAGTAGCCGTATACTTTTTTGCCTTTGGAATTGCGAAGCTGAAACTGTAACTTCAAAACAAGTTGTTCAAGCTGCGGATCAGATTGATTATTATTTTGCAGTTCGGACAGCATATTTTTCATCACGCTTTCTGCTTCGGAGCGCAGCTTATCGCGCACATCAGTCTGTTTTTTATATACTTGATATAGCTCGTTGTGAAATATATCGTTTGCGAACGCGCTCTTGATTTGCTCAATCCCGTTCTCAGTCAGAAAACCATCTTTGATATCCGTCGAGTACACAAGCAAGTGAATATGCGGATGGTGCGACGTGTTATGAAACGCGGCGTACCAGCGCAGGTTCTCCAAATGAATATTCTGCGCCTTTGCTATATCGTCAGTATGCCGCATAATCAAATTGCGCCACATCTCTGAAGTGGTATATCCAAGCCGTTCCGCGTCCTCGCGAGTCAGCGAGATAACGTGCGACCATACGTTTCCCTGATGCTCCGCAATATTTTTCTGTGCTTGTGATAAAATAATTTCATCATCGCCTAATGAAGCGATAGAAATTTTAAATGATATTTATAATTCAGGTAACGAACCATTACAAATTTTGACCAACTTATCTGAATATTTTAAAAATCTGCTTATCGTGAAAAACTGTAAACCTGATTTGTTGAGCGAACTAACGGGACTTAATGAAGCTCAAATTGCAGAACTTGTTAAGCAAAAAGAGTCATTGGAAACTCAACAAATTGTGTTTTTGCTTGAGAGAATTACGTATTATATAAAGGAAGTGAAGCTTGCTTCAAATCAGCATTTGTGGTTGGAAGTAGGAATGATTGATTTGGCTAATATGAGCGAAAACTCTACGCTTTTGGATTTGCAAAACAGAGTTAAAGCTCTTGAAGGTGGTAACTTCACTCCTGCACCTCGTCCACAGCCTGTAGCGCCGACTGCTCCTGTTACTCGTCCTGCACCAATTCCTGTTCAGGAAGTTAAACCGCAAGTCAGTCAACCTCAAACGCCACAGCCTGCTCAAACAATTAAACAAGAAATTCCAAAACCTGTTGAACCACAACCGCAAGACGATTTTACACCGCCTCCTATGTCACAAAAGCCTGACGGTAATGATATTCAGAGTCTGTGGAAAGCTTTATTGTTAAATGTAAAAAGTCCTTCAACAAAAGCACTGTTAAATTTGGCAACGCCTGTTAAAATCGCGCCGGATGGGGTTATTATTACATTTAAGAATGAAAAATTGGTTTCACAAATTAATGATACCAACAAAAAACAAATGCTTACTGAAGCTGCAGGCTTGATGTTTAATGCAGAAGTTTCTGTTATGGTAAGGCTTCCGCAAGGTGGCGATAGTGATATTACGGCGGAATCCGTAAAAAAAAACTTTAAAATAGCAACGCCGTCACCTGTACCTCAACAAAACAATCAGCCAAAAAACCAGATACAAGATATAAAGCCAACTCCTGCTCAAAAACAGCCAGATGCGGTGGTGGAACAGTTGCCACAACAAAGCGTGAAACAAAATGAGCCTGCGCCAAAAACAGAAAAAGAGAAAAAGCGTTTAGAATCCGATCAGGAAAAAATGGTGATGGAACTTTTTGATGGAAAGTATATTGAATAGGCTAATTACTTTTTTCGAATTTCTAAAACAATTCTTTATTAAGTTTATCTGCAGATTTTTTGTAATTTTTGCCATATTCCAAAGGTTTTGCGTTTTTGATAGATTGTTCGAATGTCAAATTATCAATCTTAACATCATTTCTTGCCGGAATAATTAAACCTGTTGAATTAAAGTATTCGATACTCTTTTTAGAAGATAAGTAATTAAGAAACTTTTCAGCCTGTTCTTTATGTTTTGAGTTTTTAGAAATCGCCCAACCGGAAGCGTCAAGCGGAACTATTCCGCAAAATGGAATTACATCCCATTCAAAATCTGCACTTTCCTTTATTTTAGGATACATCCAACGCCCGGAAAGATATAGTCCGATTTTACCTTGCAAGAACAGTTGCGCCAGAGTTAAACTTCCTACTTGTGAAGCTGTTGGGGCATATCTGTCTTCCAAATTCTTATAAAATTCTGCGGATTTTTGAGGATTTAAAAAGTCTTCGTTCATAGTCAAAACATAAGGCAACATAAAATAAATATCTTTTTCATAACTTATGCCGTATGGTCTGACTTCTTTAATTGTAGGAATTAGTTCGTCCAAGTTTTGCGGAGTAGTTTTGACAAGATTTTTGTTTCTATAAAAAACAAGAGTTGAAATATCTCTGGGAACTGCATATAGTTTAGCATTAATACTCATAGCTTCAATGCTTTTTGAATTAAAATTTTCTGTATTAACGACATTGTTTAAAGGCTCTAATTTACTGGCATACAAAGGTAAATATAAATTGTTAATGAAGATTACATCAGGTGCTTGATTAGACGCAAAAAGCAGGTGGATTTTTTGAAAATAATTTTGCGGAATGTGCATGAAATTGATTTTTACTTTAGGATTTTCTTTTTCATACTCTTTAATAATATTATTTAAAATCCCAACTTCTGTCACAGAACCCCAAGAAGAAAAAGTAATTTCTTCTTGCGTATTTTTTGTGCAAGCACAGAATAATAAAATGGGTAACAAACATAGGATTATAAAGCGTTTTAGCATAAATCCATTACATACTCCATATTATCATCTTTCACATTTAAGATAAATTTGTGAATTCCTACTCTTACAATATAGCGTGTTGTTCCATCATTAAGTTTTTCACTTAAACGTGTTTGTAGTTTTTCATTCTGGAGTTGTTTATAACTTTTTATTTTGAATACCTTGTCTTGGACAAAGCCCATAATATAATAACCACTATTATTTTTTACAAGATAACATCCGAATTTGTCATTAATGCTGGATTTGGAAACAATTTGGTAAATTTCATTATCTAAAATAAATGTTTTGATATCGTTATCTTTTTCTTTGGAAACATCTTCTTTAGGAGCTTTATCAATGATTTTAACTTCTTTTTCTAAGATTTGATTTTCTTGTTTTTGTTTTTTCTCTTCAATAAATTTAAGAAGTTTATCTGCTTCGCTGTCGGAACGGTTTTGAGCCAAAGGTTTGTTTTTATTTTCACTATTTTGCGGAGGTTCGGAAGATACTTCTCCTTGTATAATATTTTCGGAAGCTTCTTCATGCAAATCTATAACTTTTTGTTCATCCAAAATTTGTGGAGAAGTTAAATCATCATTATCGTTATTGGAGATTTCTAATGTAGTATTTTCTTCATAAAACGGTTTAAAACTGATATCAGAGATATTTTTAAGCAATGCCTCTTCATCAACTTCTATTGTTGATTTTTCTTCTTCATATTTTTCAGGATGAATTAATGCATCGTTCAAATCCGGTAAATCGTCAGAAATACGCATCGTATCAACATCATAACCGCTTTCTGCCAATTCTATTTCGTCAGAAGGTCTTGATTCGTAAGCATAATCTTTATTAATTTCGATTGTTAAATCCGGCAGTTCATCTTTCAGAGAAAGCGTACTCACATCATATCCTTCGCTATAATAAACAACTTGAGGTTTTGCTTCTGATTCTATCTTGCGTCCACCTTGTTTTTTTAATGCCTCTGATAAATCAGGTAACATGTCTTTTACATTTAAAGTCAGAAGCTCAGAAGATTTATGCGGTTTAGTGTTTTGTTTTTCGATTTCCTGACGCATTTCATCTAAACGTTTAGGATTTGTTTTTAAATCGGTAATAAAATCGTTGTCTAATTCAACACTCATTAATTTATTCAAGGCATCGATATCTGCATTGGAAAATGAAACATTTTGGTTAATAGTGTATGTTGTAACAAAGTTTTCTAACAATTCCCTCTTGGATGGTTTTTTCTCAATAGGATTGGTAACGACAAAACTTTTAATATCTTTCATTGTTTCATCACTGATTTCAGAATTTAAAAGCTCTTCAATTTTTTTTATGTCCGATTTTGAGAATTTTAAATTTTGGTCGTTAATATACTTTTCGTATAATTCTTCATTAAAATTTTTGTGTTGTTCTTCTTCGTTTTCAAGGAAATGAGATTCGTTAAAAGAAAATCCGCTTAAAAATTCTTCCAAAGCATTGTTTTCTTCATCTAAGTTGTCAATGGTATCAACTTTAACCTCAGAAGTATTTGTTTTTTCCTGAAAAAGTTCATCTAAATCTACAATGTTATCAACCTGTGGTTCAATTTCTTCCACAGGATTGTGCACTGTTTTAACTTGTGATTCAATCTGAATATCATTAACAGGCATTTTGGTCGGTTTAGAATACATCTTATCAAGTTTATTGATAGCAGTTTTAATTTGTTTTCTCTTAGATTCGTTCTTCGCTTCCTTTTTCTTATTTTCTGCTTCGTCATCAGAAAAATCCGGTTGCTCACCAACAATTGCTGCCATCTTATCCTTAGCTTTTATATAGAAAAATACACAAAGGATGATAACCAATACAATTCCCAATATCAGTAATAATATATCTGAAGTTGAAGAATCAGAAGTTTCAGGAAGGTTTGATTGCAGAGTTGCAGAATTATTTTGAGGGCTGATATTTTTTTGTATTCTATCAGACTCATTTGTTTCAAACTGTTGAACGCTCTTTTTTATGTCTACAGGATTTGTCTGGTCGACTCCGCTACGAGAACGAATAGGAACAACATCCTCTTTTGGACGTTCTGTGTTGTCATTGAGTTCAATATTTTCAGGCTTTGGAGCTTCTTGTAACTCGTCAGTTGTATTTTGTGCGGTTTCACCAGAGGCTGCGGTTTTTTTCTTCTCTGGTATGTATAAAGCTTTCTGTGCTGTCAACATTACGTTTGGGCTAGTTCTAATTGTAATTTTTGTGTAGCCTTTGCTACTTGTAGTATAAGGCATTGTTCGAACATTTACGCTTTCAACGTCGCCTGCAAGTTCAGGATTTGCTGACATTTGACTATTTGTTTCAGGTAGCATAATTACATAAGTGGTTGCATCTTTTTTTATCGGAGTAACAGTTTGCTCATAATTGCGTTTCGTTTGTAAAGTTACACTTACAGCACCATTCGAGCCACTATCAAATTTTAGTGACATCAAACTGTTTTTGTAATTCTCTGCTCCAAAAGCTCCAACTACTGTGACTACCGAAGCAAGAACCAATGCAATTGTTCTCTTTCTAAACTGCTTCATACAAAGTTATTTTATCACAATACCTAAAATGTGCCTATACTTTATTTACTGTAATTGATACTACATATCAGTGATAACTATTCGTTTATCTTCCATAATTTTTTCAACATTTAGAATTATATACAAAGTTTCGTTATAAATAAATTCTTTTGAAAAATACCCGTCACCGGAATTATCAACTCCGTCATCTTGAAATTCAAATAATTCATTAATTTTATCAATCAAAAAAGCAAGTTTAAGTTCGTTGTATTTCACAATAATTACAGGCTTTTTTTCATAATTTACGGTCGAATCTAAATCTAAAAAGTTCCTTAAATTAATAACAGTAATATAATCCCCTCTAAGGTTCATAATTCCTTCAATAAAATTAGGAATTCCGGGAACATTGGTTATTGAAGCATCTTTTAAAACTTCTTTTACGTAATCAAGTGCAATACAATAAGAATCATTATTCAGATTAAATGAAATGTATTTATTTTTGACGTGCAATTCGCCTGATGCTAAGCGCATATTAGATTTATCAACAATTGCATGTGTGCGTTTTGCCATCAGTGCTTTTGAAGCTTCATCTTGCGGGAAAAGTGATGGAATATCAACGTCTTTCCAATCTTTATGCTGTTTCAAAAGTGTTTCAACAGAATAAATATTGATTATAAAAATGGTTTCCTGATTGATTTTGTACAAAGAATCAACAACAGTAGTTGCATCTGCGTAAGGAATAGCATCAACAAGCGCACTGTCAAACGGTAAAATTCCAATAACTTTATCTGTAATAATCCCAAAAATCAATTCATCGGTTTTTACAATCAAAAGTTCATTTTGTGGAGTATAAGGTTTAACGTCAATATTTAAATAAAATCTTACATCAACAACATTGATGACAAAATTGTTGTATTTCAAAAGCCCTACAATGTTGTTAGGTAGTTTCTGCGGATAATCCAAAGCAGGCAGTTTCATAATTTCAAGCACATTTTCCGAATTTACGGCGTACTTGCTGTCACCGACTTGAAAATACAAATGCGTATTCTTTTTTTGTTCAATCAAATTATTGTTCATGCAAAACTACTCTGTTTCTTCCGCTCTCTTTAGCTTTGTATAAAGCTTCATCTGCTGATTTCAAAAGTTCGGCAGGTGAATTGAATTCCGGATAATTCATTGTTAAACCGATACTTGCCGTGACCTTTGTTTTTACTCCGTTATAGTCAAAGTCATACTCTTCTATCATACGTCTTAAACGTTGTACCGGAATAATCGCACCTTCAATATTAGTTTCAGGCATAATCATGATTAGTTCTTCACCGCCATATCTATACAGTAAATCTGTTTTGCGAAAAGCTTGCTTCATAAGATTTGCAACCGTTTTTAGAACATAATCACCGTATTGATGACCGTAAGTATCATTAACCTTTTTAAAGAAATCAATATCTAAAATTGCAAGACTAAAGTCTGACGGATGGCGTTTTGTACGGTTGTATTCTTGTTCCAAACCGATTTCAAACTGGCGTCTGTTATATAAACCCGTAAGCCCGTCAAGAACTGACATAAATTCTTTTTCGGTATATTGGTATTTCATTTTGAATATAGCAAGAAGTTCGCTAATCATAATATCAAAATACCTAAAAGATGCGTAATCCATATTCTGACGCGTGTAGAAACAAATTCCGCCGATAAGTTTTTTATCAAATATTAACGGAATTATGATTTTTGATTTCAAGTCCGAAAATTTGTAATCAAGCTCTTTACCCAAAAGAATTCTAACGACTTCAAACTTAGTATCTTTTAGAGATTTAAATTCTTCCATTTTCTTAAAGAAATCATATTGAACATCAGAAAGTACACTCTTATTAATATTTCTGCCTAATGTATCAAGATACAAAATATTTTCTGCATAATCATCAGGTGAAGCAAAAAATACGCCTGCAACACTATATTCAACGAAAGAACTCATAAGAGAAAATAATTTTTCTACCAAAATTCTTTCATAATTCAAAAAGTCGCTTAAATTTCTAAATTCATTTGCAAAAACCGATTTAAGCAATAAATCGTTCAAAATATTATTTAATCGAGTTTGTGCCGAATTATCACTGTTTGCTTTTAGAGCAATATTAGCTTTATACTCATCTGTCAATGGATATCTTCTAAGAGTCGCATTAATGTTTCTAACAAGTTCATTCATATCAATTGTTTTAGATAAAAACAATTGCGCACCGGCTTTTTTACCCCAAAAACTATCAATTTTCTTATCTAAAACCGTTAGTAGGATTACAGGAATTTTTTTGGTTTCATCAATATTTTTAATCATTCTGCATAATTGATAGCCGTCGATTACAGGCATCATGATATCTGAAACAACAATATCCGGAACATATTCAAATAATTTTTTGTAAGCTTCGGCACCGTTCATGGCGGTCTCGACCTCAAAACCGTTTTGTGCCAAGCCATCTCTCAAAAACTTTAATTGTGTTTCGCTATCTTCTACCAATAAAACTTTTACTGCCATAAAATATTCCAATTTTCACGATTTTAGTATAAAATGATTATATAATAAATTTTTAAAAAAAACTATATAGGAGAGATAAAGTGGCTGAAGTTCAAAATTTTGAATTAAAACAAAAATTCAATATCAAATGTATGATTGACGTATTCGTTTTCACAGCAATTTGTATTATATTTTTATTCTTTGCAAAAATCAAAAACATTGCGCCTTATGATACATTCGTGTTTCTGGCAATGATTATTGTACTGAGAACTGTTGTTCATTTGATTACAAAACAATGGATTTCAAAAGCCATTAAGCAATCTTTGACTACTCAGTCAAGCTATTTATCAGAAACAACAACTGATATCATGGAAAGCTTGAACGAACAGAAGAAGAATTTTGACGCTTTAGCAACAAATTCAAAAAATATTTCTTCTCTTGTAGAAAAACTCAGAACGCTTTCTGAAGATTCCGTTACAACTTCTAAAAACACTGAAAAACAAGTAAGCCAATCAATCAGTTTTTCAGAAAAAGAACATGACGCAATTTCTTCTAACGCGGATAAAATGCTTGTTCTAAGACAAAAAATCCAAATGATTGCAGAATTAATTTTGGAACTTTCTGAACACTCTCAACAAATCGGTAATACAATCAGTGTTGTAGACGATATTGCAGAACAAACAAATATGCTTGCGCTTAACGCAGCGGTAGAAGCAGCTAGAGCCGGTGAACACGGTAAAGGTTTCGCGGTTGTTGCAGGTGAAATCCGTAAGCTTGCCGATGAATCAAAACAAGCAATTACAAAAATTACTTCACTTACAAGCAATATCCAATACACAACTAATTCAACGGTTATGGCGACAGAAGAAGGTTCAAAAGAAATTGAAGCTGTTGTTAAAGATATCAACACGCTTTCTTCCGGCTCAGAAAACTTGTTGAAACAGATTAAGGAAATCTTGGATTCATTAGACACTTTGAACCAAAACGCTAAAAAGCAAAATGATATCATTGAACGCTTGAATATTATTGATGAAGAAAATTCTAGTATTGCTGAAACTCTTTCTCAAACAATCAGTTTAAGTGCTGATAAAGTGTCTAAGCTAAACAGTTTATCTAACAATATCAAAAATTCTGCAATAGAAGGCTAGGGAATAAAATTGGATTTTTTGGATAACGAAAACAACAATCAAAATAGCAAAGAGGTTATGGAAATTTTCCGTTCAGAATCTGATGAGATTTTGGAAAGACTTTTCAACAACCTTTTTTCTCTTGAAGGCACTCCTGCAAATAAAGAACTGACGGGCTGTGTTTATAGAGATTTGCATAGCCTTAAAGGTGCAGTTAGAATGATTGGATACAATAATATCCAAATGATTCTGCACAAAATGGAAGATATTTTTGATAATGTAAACAGTAATAAGCTTCATCTTACTGCTGATATTCTAAAAATGCTTATCAGTTCTTTGGAAGTTGTTGCAAAGTTTTTACAGGAATCTATCAAAAATAACCGTGAAATTATAGATGATAGTTATACAACAACAATTTCAGCATTGGAACAATTATCCGGTGAAAACAATGCCGAAGTGCAAAATATTTCGATAGCAGATGTTCAAGAACCTGTTCAAGAGAACGATAATTCAAAAAATCAAAAATTAATCAAAAACCAAGAAGTGATTAATCTTGCGTTCAACAATTGCTTTGAAATCATTGACAGTATTGTGCCGGAAGAAGAATCACAAGACATAGTTCTTTTGGAAGAAGAAGTTCAAAAGATTTATGCATTTTTCAAAGATACTGATTTATACGAGGTTAAAAGTTCTTTAGAAAATATTATTACGAAAATTGATTTTGTAATGAATGCAACAAACACGCTTACTATTAGCGAAATCTTGGAACTTCGTAATGAATTGAGTTCTGCTGTTGCGAAGTTTTCCACTTCTTGCATAGAAACTGAAGGTTCGGGGCTTACTTTCTTCGAGGTTGCAGAAAAAATTACAATGCTTCAAGACAGTAGTGTTTACACTAAAGAAATTAAAGAAGACATCCTAAAACTCAAAGAAAACATTGATGATAACAATGTTTTAGAAATCATTAATATGATAATTGAGATATTGGATTTCATTATGGATAATTCTGTTCAATTGGAAGAACAGATGATGATGACTTTAAAGAGTGCGGTGGAATATTGTGCTTCACCAAATGAAAGTATAGATAGTGATTTGATTGTACAGCAGTTAGAAATTATGAAACAATTGTTGGAATTGAATTACAAAAAAGATACCGATGTTGTCGAAATCAAGACTCTTTCGACTCAGACTTCAACAGGCGGAAATAATTCTGCTTCTTCAACAGAAATCAAAACGCTTCATGTGAACGCTCAAAAGCTTGATACGCTTGTTAATCAGCTTGGCGAATTGATTATTACGAAGATTAAAACAGAAAAAAATCTTGAAAAAATCGACAATATTAAAAACGTGAACGAAAATTGCCAAAAAGATTTATTGAAAACTTCAAACTATTTGAGGTACTATAACCGCAAATATTTGCAATCAGGCTCTTCTGAACAGTATACAAGTGCGTTTGTAAAACAGGTTTTCTCGCTTCTTTCTGATATTACTCAAAATGTTTCAAGAACAATTTATGACCTGAATTCTTTGTATAGAACTTCAAAAGAAGATGATATGAAAATGCGTTTAATCATTGATGAGATGGAATCAATGGTTAAAAATATTCGCGTGTTACCGATTTCCACTGTATTTAATTCTTTTTCAAGAATGGTTCGTGATATTGCGAACGAGAAAGGCAAGGATATTGATTTCGAAATCGAAGGTAAAGATACTTGTGCCGACAAAAAAATCATTGAAGAAATCAAAACTCCGCTTATTCATATCTTAAGAAATGCGATTGACCACGGCATCGAAACAAGAGACGAAAGAATTGCAAATGGTAAAAACCCTGTTGGCAGAATTCTTTTATCTGCAAAACAGGATGATAATAAAGTAATTATTGAAGTAGCAGACGACGGACAAGGTTTTAACCTTCAAAAAATCAAGGACAGAGCAGTTTCAAGAGGATTTTTAACTCAAGAAGATATTGATTCTATGACGGATGAATCAATCATGAACATTATTTTCTGGCCGGGATTTACAACGGGTGATTCTATTACAAGTATTTCAGGACGTGGAATTGGGCTTGATGTTGTTAAAACGAAGATTTCACAACTTAACGGTAAAGTGAAAGTTATTTCTGAATTCGGAAAAGGCAGTTGTGTTCGTATTGAAATCCCTGTAACTCTTACGACGCTTAGAGTTTTCTTGGTTAAGATTTCCGAACAAACTTTTGCAATCCCGATTCAGGTTATTACAACTTTTATTTTGAAAAACCAAAACGAAATCAAGACTAATAACGGTGCGCGCTCGATTATTTATAATAACAAGATTATTCCGCTTTATTATTTGTCTGATATTCTGAAACTTAAGGCTTTGCCAAGAGGCGAAAAAGAAACAATTCTTATTATAGAATCAGATGAAAAAACTATTGGACTTGTTGTTGACAAGCTTTTGGGCGACCAAGACATTTTGCAGAAAAAATTGTCACCGCCATTATATAAAGTTAAAAATATTTCAGGAATTACAAATCTTGCGTCAGGCGAGTTGTGCTTGATTTTAAACATGCAGGATATTTTGCATTATGATTTCAATAAGGCGATTAACTCAAATCAGGAACCTAAACTTATTCCAAGTGATTTGATGTCTTATAAACGTATTCTTATCGTGGATGATTCTATTACAACAAGAACCATGATTAAGAACATTCTTCTGAACATAGGCTATACGGTTGATACGGTTTTGGATGTAGAAGAAGCACTTGTTAAATTGAAAATTAATCATTATGACTTGATTATAACTGATTTGAATATGCCGAAGATTGACGGTTACGAATTTGTTTCACGGCTTAAGAGTGACGAAATGTATGCAGATATTCCGGTAATTGTTATGAGTTCTTTGCCGGAAAAAACGGCGATGCAAAAATTATATCCGCATAAGATTGAGTACTATATGCAAAAGGATGACTTTAATCAGATTGAATTTGCAAATCAGATTAAAAAAATAATTACAAAGTTTCATATTTAAAGGTAAATGATGCTTTCCTCAATTGAAAAAAGGTAGTTATTGGTGCAAAAAATTGCATCATTTACTATTTTGTTAAGTTTATATCACCCTCATCAGCCCTCCGGGCAGCTTCTCCCCTCAAGGGAGAAGCGGTAAATACACCAAATTAGCGCAAGTAACGGCTTCTCCCTTGAGGGGAGAAGCTGAGCGGAGCTCTGATGAGGGTGATATTTTATCTTAAAAGAAACGGACAATTGAATTTTTTCAATTGTCCGTTTTTAATTCCTAGTTTTCTACGTATTCTCTCAATCGTTTGCTACGGTTTGGGTGACGTAATTTTCTTAAAGCCTTAGCTTCAATTTGTCTGATACGTTCACGAGTTACGCCGAACAATTGACCAACTTCTTCCAATGTTCTTTGACGTCCGTCATCCATACCGAAACGTAATCTCAATACATCTCTTTCACGTGGAGAAAGTGTGCAAAGAACTTCTGCCAAATCTTCTCTAAGAAGTTCAGAAGCAACTGTTTTGATTGGTGCGTCAGCTTCTTTATCTTCGATAAAATCGCCTAATCTTGAATCTTCTTCTTTACCGATTGGAGTTTCCAAAGAAAGCGGTTCTTGAGCAATCTTAACAATTTCTCTCAATTTAGAAATTGAAACGCCCATTTCTGCTGCCAACTCATCTTCGGTTGGTTTTCTTGAAAGTTCTTGAGCTAGTCTTCTTGTAACTTTTTTAAGTTTGTTAATTGTTTCAACCATGTGAACAGGTATACGAATTGTTCTTGCTTGGTCTGCAATAGCTCTTGTAATAGCTTGTCTAATCCACCAAGTTGCATAAGTTGAGAATTTAAAACCTCTTTCGTGGTCAAATTTTTCAGCAGCTCTGATTAAACCTAAGTTACCTTCTTGAATAAGGTCTAAGAAAAGCATGCCACGACCAACATATTTTTTAGCAATACTTACAACTAATCTTAAGTTTGCTTGAACTAATTTTCTTTTAGCTATAGCACCTGGCGTTCCGCCTTGGATAATTTTACGTGCTAATTCGATTTCTTCGCTTGTTGATAATAATTTGATACGACCGATTTCTCTTAAATAAAGTCTTACAGGGTCTTCTACAGCAACTCCTTTTGGAACTTCTGTTTCGGTTGCTTCTTGATGAGAATCGCCTGAGTCCATCATGTAAAAATCGTCGTTTTTTACACCGCTTAGTTTAGATGAAGTAATAATATCTTCTATATTATCAGTACCTAAATCAGTTTCAATGTAATCATCTTCTTCTTTTTCAGAATCGTAGTCTAACAAATCCATGTTTTCGTCTTCTACGCTGATTACTGATGAATGTGAGTTTCTTTTTTGGGTCATTTATTTATCTCCAGTCCTTAATTTAATTTTATCTCTAAGCTGCATTTGAATTTTTAGGGCTTCTATTTCGTCATCATTGACCTGTTTGTATTGCTGACGAAGTTTTTCTGCATCTTTTTCCTGATAACATTTTTTTAGTCTTATGATGTTTTCCTTCACAGTTGCTTCAAATTCGTCCGATTCAAGTCCGTTGAAGGCTTCCGAAAGTTCGACCAGGTCTGTAATTATTTGGGTCAAATTCTCATCCTCTATGAATTCAGTAAATAAGCTTTTGGTCAATTCCTTAACATTATTTATTGTACACGCCAATTTGTCAATTGTATTTTTTACAATTATTAACGTTTCATCTTGGATGATATTTTCAGGTAACATTTCGTTTATTTGGTTGAAGGTTAACGAACTGTCACTTGCTAAAAAAACGCTCAATAAATTTTTTTGCGCTTTTATCTCGAATTGTGAAGAATTTGTTACAACTTTTTTTGTATTCAAATTCCTTTCGATTAATGCACCTTGTCTTTCATGACGTGCAAGCTCTTTCAAAATGGCTTCTTCATCGATTTCCAAAACTGTAGAAACCATTTTTACATATTCGGATTGAATAATTTTGTTATTAACATCTTTTAATATTTCAATAATTTTTTCAACTAATTCGGCTTTTTCTTGCGGAGTTTGTGCGGAATTTTTTTCTCTTAAAATATTGTTTAAAAGAAAATCAATCAATAGTGGTGCGTTTTTAATATATTCCTTAAACGCCTCTCCGCCCATAGAACGTATAAATTCGTCAGGATCTTTGCCTTGAGGTGGTGAAACTACACGTATTTCGCAAGCGTATTTGTTGTCAACGGCAGACGCGATATGGCTTTCGTCAAACTGCTTAACATCGCCCAATGTTGATAAGGTTTCTTTGATAACATTGCTTCCTTTTGTCGTTGCGTTGACTCCGGCTTTATCGGTATCAAAAGATAGAAAAATTCTTCTTGATTTTGTGTATCTTGATAATAATTTAACGTGGTCTGGAGTTAAGGCTGTACCGCAAGAAGCAACTGCGTTTTCTACACCATGCGCTTGTGCTGAAATTACGTCAAAATAACCTTCCATAATTACAACGCCATCTTCTGCTTTAATCGTATCTTGAGCAGAATTTAGACCGAATAAAAGTTTACTTTTGTTATAAATCAAGGAGTCGGATGAATTTAAGTATTTTGGATTTTGTCCTTCGTCAACCGCACGTGCGCCAAAAGCAACATATTCTCCATTTTCGTTTTGAATAGGGATTATAATTCTATTTCTGAATCTGTCGATATATCCGCCTGAATTGGATTTTAGAATAAGTCCGGCTTTTTCTAAAATCTCATCTTTGAATTCTTTTTTGAGTTCTTTATATAAAGTGTCATACTTGTTAGGTGCCCAACCGAGAGTAAATTTATCAATAATATTATCGTCTACATCACGCTTGCGAAGAGCTGTCATTGCTTTATTTGCGTCATCGGCACTTCTGAGTTGTATGTGATAAAATTTAGCGGCCTTAGTGCATGCCTTTATCATTTCTTTTTTTAAACTTTTTGTTTCAGAAGATGCGCTGTATTTTTTAGGAAGTTCGATGCCATATTTGTCGGCAAGTTCCATTATTACGTCTTTGTATTCTCTGTTTTGGATTTTTACAAGAAAAGCTAATGCGTCACCGCCAGCACCGCAAGAGAAACATTTAAAAATTCCGCGAGAAGGACTTACTGACATAGAAGGTTTTTTGTCGTTATGAAACGGACAAATTCCCCAATAATTTGCTCCGCTTTTTTTTAGAACAACGTATTGAGAAACTACATCTACTATATCCAGCCGGTCTTTAATTTGTGAAATAACATCTTCAAATGAATTTGCCATAACAATATTGTAGCATGAAAGAAGTTTGCGGGTTCAAATTCTGTTATATTTTTTCAAGCGGATTTTTAGGACCGCTTGAAGGAAGAAATCTTGCATCTAAGAGTTTATAATCTTTGATTTTACCAAGTTTATTTCTTATGATTTCGAACTTTGTATGTAAGATATAGCTCATATTTTGTTCGTCTTTAATTTGACTGGAGTCGCGCTTAACAAATGCTAAACCTTTACTGTTGTAAAGATTAATGGCGTCAAATGTTTCTTGAGAATAAGGGTGTTTCCATTGTTCTTTAGAAAAATTTTTGGCTCGACCGATATTTTTAGCCAAATATTCTTCGAAGAAATCAACATCTGTGCCGGTAATTATGTACGAAACAGGTGAGAATTTTTGTGGGAAGTTTGATGTTCTATTATAAAACGAGCGCACGTGCGGTACATTTCGGTAATCAGCATCACTTGCGCCGACATAAGCACGAATTTTTTGTTCTAAGTTATTAAACGGCTTAGTGCTGTCTTTCAGAGGTTTGTTTAAAACTCTTACAAGCTTGCCTTGTAATTTCTTAACAAGTTCTAAATTCGATACTGGCGCAAAACTGCTGTTTGATTCAGCAATCCAATGAGCAACCGGAAAAGTCGATTTGAAATTTGTATTAAAATTGTTGGTTGATATTTGCATATATTTACTTTCTAAGCATTCGTTTTTAATTTCCTTTGAGGTTTTACTTTTCCGTATTGTTCTATCTTTGCCTCGTACAAGTGATTATAATATTGTCTTGCGTCTTTTGCTTTATAAGCAGGGTTTAATTTTTTATCTTTTGCAATTTTAGCTTCTGCTTTATCAAGTATTGCAATAATATCCTTAACTTCGAACATGCGGGTATTATCAACATTGCGTTTCTTTAGTAAGTAATTTACGAATTTCTTATTTTTGCCGTTGATTTTCAAGTATAGATTCAATACATCTTTGTTTGCAGAATTGATTCTTTTTTTGCCAACAGCTCTATCGGCTTTTCTTGTATCAGCAACTGATGAGAAAATCTCAGGAAGCATGCCTAAACGGATTTTTGTTGCATTTTTTGAGTACAAATCGTTTTGCTTCGCAAATGTTTTTTCTCCCAATTTTGGAGAAATGAAAGATAATACATTCTCAGCAATAATTTGTTTAACAGTTTTTGCAGTTTCCTTTGGAGCATTTTCTTTTTGAGGAAGTATTGCTGGTAGAATTTCTTGTTCAACATTTTTTTCAATTGTTGGTTCATTGATAGGAGTTGTTAATTTCTTTTCAATTTCTTCAATTTTTTCTGCTTTTGGTTCTTTTGCTATTGTTTCTTTGACTGGAGTAGTTGCTTTTTGTTGTGTTCTAGGTATACTTTCAGCAACATCTTTTGTCATTTTATCTCTTAATATGTTGAAAAAGTTTGCTATACGAGCGTAAGCATTACCGAAAAATGTTCTATCTTTTTCAAATCCACAGTAAACGCGATCTGCCAATCTTATTTTATTTATTTGGGTAATAAACAAAGGATTTAGAATTTCGCGATTTAATGTTTCAATACGTTCTTGTTTTTTTGTTTGTTCTATTATATTCCAAGCGTTTTTTCTGAAGATGGATAGTTTTTTAGTAGAGATGTTTGTTAAAATTTCTTGTAAACCTTCTGCATCAATATTTTCTGAAATTTCAGTCATTGATTTTTTTACAAAATCTTTTGCATATTTATCATTGTCAATGATTTCAAATACATTTTTTAATGCTTTGATTTTTGCAATTCTTTCAGCTTTTGTTTCTGCATCAAAAGTTCCAAATAAGGATGATAGTAAGTTATTGCGTACTTTGTGATTATTCTTATCTAAGGTCGTAAGCATGTACAATACATCTTTATCCACTCCATTTTGCATCATTTCAGTTGAAATATATACATTATGGTGTAAAGCTTTTATAAAATCAGAAGTGTATTTATTATAGTTATTAAAAAATACTTCTTTGTTTAAAATAGGTGTATCTTTATAACCTAAACTCTCTTTAATATTTTTGTTATTTAACCTTAACTTGTATAGTTTTGCATCAAAAGTTTTTGTTTCAAACATTTTATCTAAATCTTTTATTGCATTTGGATTATTCTTATTAAGTATTAAATATGGTTTTATTTTTTTATAATTGTTGGCATATTCTTTTGCATGAGGAGATTCTATAATGTCTATTATCATAGTGTTGTCTTTATGTTCTCGAGCATTTTGGAATAGTTCATCATTAATTTTTTTTACTAATTGTAATTTTTTTGAACTTCCTTGTGCACCATCAATTATTCTTGCCATATTTTTAAAAGAATCAGCAAAGTGTTCACCGATGTAAAGGTGGATGTTTTTAGGATTTTTTATTGATTCGAAAACTTTATTAACATAAGTTGAATCTTCTACTTCATTAATGTTTCTATAGAAATTATGTTCATTATACCATTCTGCCAAGTTTCTTATAAAGTGGACTTTTTTAGGTGAAACAGAATTTGTTATCTTTGCGATGTCATTATAGTCTTGATGAAGAATTGATGTTACTTGGTGCTGTATATAAGTCCTACGTCCGTTAGACATTTTTAGCGACTTAAATTGTGTAGAATTTATTCCTGTAATGGTGTTCATATTATATCCCTTTTGCTATTTTACTATATCAATTAGTTAAAAAACCGTAAAAAAATTTTTTGCTAGTTTTAAATATTGTATGCAATAAATCTACATAATTCAATAATTTTTTCAGGATAAATTCCAATAAGCATTGTAACAACCGTTGTTACAACAAGAACAAATTTTTGTGAAAAATTTACATTCAAAATTGGTACAGGAGTATTTTTGTCACATTCTGCAAATAAAGGTAGCAGTATTTTTAAATAATAATAAAGAGCAACAACTGTTAATAGTAATAATGCTAATAAAAATGGTACAAATATCAATCCGGAATTTGCAATCGCTGTAAACAAATAGATTTTTGCAATAAAACCTGATGTAATCGGGATTCCTGCTAAAGCTAAAATTGAAACCGCGTAAGCACCTGTTAAACCGTGACTTTTGTAAAAAATTCCTTTAAAATCTTCAACGTTCATTGAATTTTTGTCATTATAAATATTTAAAAATGCAAAAGTTGAAATATTCATAAGTACGTAACATAAAAGATAAAAAATTACTGTTGATAAATTATAAACTGACACAAGACTTGCTGCTAAAAGCGCGTAAGATGAATTTGCAGACGCTGAACACGCTAAAATAACTTTAACATTTTTTTCTCTGATAGCATAAGTATTCGCCCAAAGCGCAGTTATTAAAGATATGATTGCAACTGCAAAAGTTAGTTCAAAACTATTACTCAGAGGAAAAACTAAAAGTCTGCATAAAATGCCAAAGACCGCAAGTTTTGGAACTGTTGATAAAAACGCTAAAATTGAAGTTTCTGTGCCTTTGTAAACATCAATCACCCAGTTTGCAAACGGAAATATCGCAAGTTTGGAAATAAGTCCTAAAACTATCATTATGGCTGAAATTGAGTACATAATTGAAGGTTCTTGATTAGCTACAACTTCATAAATTTTTGTAAGATTCAAAGAGCCTGTAATTCCGTATAAATATGAAACCCCGAATAAAAATATACCGCTTGAAATAGCAGAGGTTAATAAATATTTGAAACTTGCTTCTTTTGAATAATAACCTTTTGATGATGCAATTAAGAAATAAGTAGAAAAACTCATTAATTCAACGGACACAAAAAGCGTCAAAAAATCGTTTGCTGAAATTATGTTCATAGCCGCAAAAATTGCAGTTAAAAGTATTGCATGAAAAGTATATGCGTGTCGTTTCATTGTTTTAACAAGATTTTTTGTTAAAAGTGCCGTAAAAAATCCGCATAATAAAATTGCAAAATCAAATAACAAGGTGTAACTGTCTGACATTAAAGAATTCCGAAATGCAAAATATTGCGGCTCGGTTTGTACTGTTGAAAGAAATACAATACTCAATGATATTCCTATGATTGAAATTAAACGCGCAAATCTGAATTGTCTTGGCGAAATACACATAGATAAAATTAGTTGAAGAATTATAAAAAATCCTAAGCAAGTTTGTGGAAGAAGTACATTAAATATATCGTTTAGCATTGTGCACTCCTTATCCTATCATTCCCAGGATTGCGTTCGGATACAAACCGAAAATTACCAAGCCAGCGAGGATTGCGGCAAGAACCAGAAACTCATGGACTGATATATCGTTGATTTTTTCGTATTCAGGTTTAAGCTCTGCAAAAAATCCTCTATGCAAGAATTTTAGCATGTAACAAGAACTCAAAATTAACAATGGCAATGAAAAGACAGCAGAGAATTTTAAAATTTCACTTAAATCAGAATTCATTGCACCGATTATTGTTAAAATTTCACTCACAAATGGCGCAAAAGCAGGAACTCCAATTGATGCAAGTACAATTAGTGTTGCAAAACCGAACAAACGCGGCATAACTGTTGCAATACCGCCAAGCGTGTTAATATCTCTATTTTTAAATCTCAAATATACGATTCCTGCAATCATAAACAGACCGCAAGTTACCAGTGCGTGAGCCACCATGTGGAAAACTGACGCTGAAAGTCCGATTTTATCAAAAGCACATAGTCCTAATAAAATTAAGCCCATATTGGAAATACTTGAATAAGCAACGATACGTTTGATATCGGTTTGAGCATAAGCAATAAATGCTGTATAGATTATATTTATAAGAGCAAAAATTGCCAACGCTGGTGCAAGCCAATGAAAAGATACAGGCATGGTTTCATAATTAAATCTGTAAATGCCATACGCACCTGTTTTAAGCAAAATGCCTGCTAAAATCATACTAACAGGAGTTGGTGCATTTGTGTGCGCATCAGGTAACCAAGTGTGTAAAGGCACAATTGGAAGTTTTACACCAAAACCTATAAGAAGGCAAATCGCGATTAAATTTTGAATATAATCAGGAATTGCAGAGTCTACAATATCTGCAAAATTTGCAGACAAAATTCCGTTTGAAATAAAGTTATAATAATGCAAAAGCAGAATACCTAAAAGCATAATCATGCTTCCTAAAAACGTAAATAAAACATATTTTACTGCTGATTTTTTTGCGTTTTCCAGTTGGGTTTCGTCTTCTTCTCTCCATTTTCCGCCAATTAAAAAATAAGCAGGAATAAGTTCTAATTCCCAGAACAAGAAGAATACGAACATATCAGATGCTGTAAAAATACCAAGAATTGATGCCATCAAAAGTAAAAGCATTGAGTAATAAAACTTGTGACTTTTTCTTATATTTAATTTGCTTGCAAAAGCTGCAAGTAAAAATACAAACGAAGTTAAAACCGTTAAAATCATTGAAACAGAATCTATTTGAAACGCAAATTTAACTCCGATTGATTGCACCCAATCAAGTCCGAAAAAATGAATTTCACTTATATACGGATTTGCCGAATCAAAACAAGCCAGCATCAAAATCGAATACAAAAAGTGAAATAGGCAAACGCCTTTTGTGAAACGGCGAACGACTATTTCGTTTTTTGTAAATAAAGGCGATATCACAAACAGTGATACTACAAGTGGCATGAATATTAAAAATGGTATTGATAAAAATATGTTCATCGTTTTCTCCGTTATTTGTTATTTACTCCCCTCGCCCCTTGTGGGAGAGGGGTTGTAGGTGAGGGGAATGAATAGATTGCAGGGTGCAATTTTTTGCATCGATAACTTTTCTCATTTATCCAATCCCCATTTGACTAAGCACCCATTTATACGTTACAAGTACAAATGTTATTACTATTGTAACTAAAATAAACGCATACGCATTATACGTTTGTACATTTCCGCTCTGCAAAATTGAATCTGTTTCAGAAATCTTTTTAGAGCCGTTCGCTACAATGTTTACAACGCCGTTCATTATGTATGTTTCAACAAAATCAGAAACCTTGACGCCAAATTTTAGAATTGTACCAAAATGTTTGTAATTACTTAAAATTCTTACATCAACGAAGTTGCAGGCTAAGGCAATTTTTTCATAAACAAAACTCAAAATATTATTATAAAATTTTTCTAAAAATTTTGGTGTTTCATTTATTTTTGTAAGCCAATTTTTCATATAACAAATATAAACAACAACCCAGCCTGCAAGTGCAGTATAGAAAGGTTCTGCGATTTTGTATTCGCTATGACGTCTTATAAAGAAATAAAATGCGATATTTAAAATAAATAATATAGCAATTGGTAAGTATTCTGCCCAATCAATTTTATTTTCAAGTTTTTCATTTTGAATCATTAAAACAGAAATTCTCATTATGTAAAAAGCCGTCACAAATGAAATTATGCAAAATACAATTGCCTCAAATCCGTTTAATGAAGTAAAAATAACTTCTTTAGCAATCATGCCTGAGAAAATTAAACCTGATAAACTAAGTGCGCCGAGTAAGAATGTTACATAGCCGACATAACTGTTTTTTGTATCTAACGCTAAAAATAACATTGATTTTATTAATGCGTGTGCAACCAAAAATACTACTGCAGCTTTTATATTTTGTGTTCCTACTGCTAAAAACATCAAACCTAAATTTGCAGAAGTTGAGTATGCCAAAACTTTCTTAGGATGTGTTTCAATAGAAGCTAAAACTGAACAAATAAGCGCGGTTAGAAGTCCTAGACTTATAATAAATATTAATAAATTATTATCTAAGCTAAAGAACGGCAACATTCTAATAAGCAAATAAACACCGGCTACAACCATTGTTGCTGAGTGTAAAAGCGCACTTACTGGAAGCTTTGCTTCCATTGCATCCTGTAACCATGTATAAAACGGAAATTGTGCGGATTTTACGGCAGCACCAATTATGAACAAACCGCAAATTACGTGAAACATTGGCGTAGAAGTGTATGCACATAAAAGCGTAGAAATAGAATTCATATCTTCAAATGACAAAGTTGCAAAAGAAGAGTTTCCGGCATAATTATACATAAAATAAGAAACCGAAATTATGCCTGCTATTAAGGCTGTATCACCGATTCTATTCATTAGAAATACTCGTTTAGAAGCATTGGATTTTTCTTTTTTCTTGTAATCAAAGCCAATAAGCAAATAAGACATCACTCCGACAAGTTCCCAAAAGAAATACATTTGGAAAAGGTTTGGGCTGAATAAAAGTCCTGCCATTGTGAAATTGAATAAATTCAAGTATGCAAAAAATCTGTAATTTTTCGCTTCGTTTTTCATATAAGATATTGAAAACGCTTGCACCAAAAAGCTTATGACAAACAAACAAAGAGCTATTATAAGTGATAATTTATCTATATGTACTCCGCAAGTAATCATAAAATTATTTATTTTTATAAACGAAAAACTTTGTTCGATTGTTTCTTCAAATTTAAGTAAACTGGTTGAGCACAAAAGCGCACCTAAAAACGATGACAAAAGTGTCAATGTATAAATAATTCTTTTATTAACATAAACAGAGAAAAATCGTCCGCCCATTATGATTAAAAATATCCATAGTGGGAGAAGTAAAATTAGGTAGGTGTTGTCAAGTATTATGTTTGGCATATTAGGAGGGGAATAAGGTAATAGGGTAATAAGGGAATAAGTGGTTTTAAAAATTCCTTTATATACTCTGTTAAATTTTTATTTATAAAAAAGTAAAATGAGCGAAGCGAATAAAATCTCTTATTCCCTTATTACCCTATTACCTTATTCCCTTTTCCCCCCTTTCTTACAAATCCGTATATTTATCTATATTATCACTTTCTTTTTTCTGAAACATCAGATAAAAGATATATAACGCAACTGCGAGTTCTACTGCACCTAAGCCGATATAAAACAAAGACATTACGTAACCTTCGAAATTTACGTTGTCGCAGAATGTCGCAAATGTAATAAAATTGATATTTATACCCAAAAGCATAAATTCAATTGATATTAGGATTTTTATAACGCTCTTCAACAAGACAGAACCAATTAAACCAAGAAGGAAAAGTGCTAAACCTATGAACAAATAATGGTAAAGTGTTATAGCCATACTATTCTTTTCCCCTCCTTTCCAACATCGAAATTCCTGCAATCACAATCAATAACAGAAGTGATACGAGTTCAAATGCCCAAACATAGTCTACAAAAATTCCTTTTGCAAACGCTGAAATATTATCAAATGCAGTTATATGCGCTGTATCCATTAAATTAAATGTGTCAGGCATCATAACAAGCGACATCATAATTAAATAAACAAATGCCAATACAAAAATTCCTGCGGACATAATTGTTATGTATGGCAATATAAATTTTTTAGTGTCAGCTTCATCTTTTTTAGGTTTGCCCCTGAACATTATTGAAATTCCAATAATTATTGGTACAGCAAGCCCGTAAACTGCTGCTTGAATAATTGCGTTATATTCTGAACCTAATATAAAAAATATTACTGCACCAAAAAAGAAAACTAAAATTGCCCAAAGAAGTGAATAAATAACATTCTTTGCAAACAATGAAAGCAAGGCAAATAATATTATACCGACTGATGCTATATAGAAAAATACAGGATTATTCAGCATTATTCACCTCTTCAAAAACTAAAATCAAATCTTCTTTTTTATCAGTTGCAAGTTCATATTCTTTTGTCATTCGAACCGCAGATTTTGGACAATAATAAACACAGTTTCCGCAGAATATACATTTTTTCATATCTATTTTGTAAACCGTTTTTTCTAGCGTTTTATCAATACTAATAGCACCTGTCGGACAAACTTTTTGACAAATTTTGCAACCGATACAGCCTTTAACTTCTAATTTCCCACGAAATTCGTCATTTAATTCACGACGTTTTTCAGGATATTCTAATGTTACAGGCTTTTTAAACAAGTGTTTAAAAACTGTCCATAAACCGTCCCACAAAGCTTTAATTTCGTTTAGCACAACTGACCTCCAAACTTAATTAAAACCATTGCAAAAAGGTTTAGTATAGAAATCGGAAGCAAATATGCCCACGAAAATTTAAGTAAATCAAAAGACGCAAGTCTTGGAAGCGTTGCCCTTATCCAAATCATAACAAATATTATTAAAGAGGCTTTTAGAAATAGCCAAAAAGCTTGTTCAAAGTAGATTAAAAACGAATTACTAAACAAGTATTTCCCAAACGGTGAAAGATATCCGCCAAAAAATAAAATGGCTATGAATATTGAATTTGCAAACATTAAGCCATATTCACTCAGATAGAATAAAGCAAATCTCATGCCTGAATACTCTGTATTATATCCGCAAATCAATTCACTTTCAGCTTCAGGTAAATCAAACGGACAACGATTAAGCTCTGCTAAAATAGATATAAACATTATTATTAAGCCTAAAAAACAAGGGAAGGCAAACCAACCGAAAAGCCCCCATTTTGAACTTTGAGCCAATGTAATTGAAGTCATATTCATTGAAGAAGCTAATGCGATGACCGATAAAACTGTAAACGTTATAGGAAGTTCGTAGCTTAAAATTTGTGCAATACTTCGCATTGCGCCCATTAGCGAATACTTATTATTACTTGCCCAACCTGCAAGAAAAATACTCAAAACAGGAAATGCAACTAAAATTAGATATAAAATAACATTAGTTTGCGTGTTCACAAATGTAAATTCTGAACTGTATGGAATTATTCCAACCGCAGCAAACATAGGAATAAAAACAAGTATTGGCGCGAGGTTAAAAAGAACTCTATCAACTTTGTTTGGTGTAATATTTTCTTTGCATAAAAGCTTTAATGCATCGGCTATTGTTTGTAAAAGTCCCCAATATCCGACTCTATTTGGTCCTTTTCTTTGTGTGAAAAAACCCAAAAGTTTTCTTTCTGCTAACACAAGAAAAATTACAACGACAAGAAGCGCAACAGCTACTATACAAAAAGGAATAAAATAGAAAGTTATATCCCCAAAAAGCTTAGGAATATTGTGTTTTGTAAGAAATTCTATATATAAAAAATAAAGATAATTCACTTCTACTTATCAACCTCTGGCAAAATTATATCTAAAGAACCTGCTATTGCAATAGCGTCGTTTAAGTATTCTCCAACAAGTAATTCTCTCAAAAGATTTACCGCATAATATGAGCCTGTGCGCCATTTTAAACGATAAGGTTTATCAGAACCGTCAGATTTAACATAACAACCTGCTAAACCTCTTGGCGCTTCTATTTGAGAATAATATTCACCTTCAGGTAATTTTAAATTAATCGGGTTAATTAATTTTTGATCTAATTTGTCTGCTTTTTTTAGATATTCTAAAGCCTGATGAACAATATTCATGCTCTCTTTAATTTCTAAAATTCTTGCCTTATATCTTGCCCAAGAATCCTGTTCATTCATAACAATTGTTCTAAAATCAAATCCTTTATATAAAGAATCTTGATTTCTGAAATCCAAATCGACATGACTTGCTCTTAAGTTTACGCCTGTAATTCCGTAATTAAAAGCTTTTTCTTTATCTAAAATTCCTTTTCCGACAGTTCTTTTTAAGACAATCGGATTATCCGTAATCAGTTTTTCGTAATCATTCAATTTTTCAGGTAAAATAGAAAGAATTTCTTCTACATCTTCTAAATAATCAATATCTTTACGCACTCCGCCAAATTGAAAATAATTGTACATCATTCTTTGACCGGTTAAGCGTTCAAAATATCTTAAAATCATCTCACGTTCTCTAAAAGCATAGAAAAACGGCGAAACTGCGCCTAAATCCATTAAAAATGCGCCAATCCAAAGTAAGTGTGATGAAATTCGGTTAAGCTCTAAAAGCATGACACGGATTGCGCGGACTTTATCCGTAAGCTCTATGTTCATCGCTTTTTCAACAATATCACAAAGTAGTTGAGAATAGAAAAATCCTGCTAAATAATCAATTCTGTCTACACAAGGCAAATATTGAATATAATTAAGTTTTTCTGCCATTTTTTCCATTCCGCGGTGAAGATAACCCACATCAGGTTCGCATGACAAAATCTTTTCGCCTTCCAATTCTAAAATCAGGCGAAGAACACCATGCGTAGACGGGTGTTGTGGTCCGAGATTTAATTTAAGCTTCGTTGTTGTCATTCCACGCTAACCTCGTATCATCTTGAATATAATCTTTGCGGAGTGGAAAACCTTTCCAGTCATCCGGCATGTAAAGTCGTTTCAGATTTTCGTTACCTTTAAATTTAATACCAAATAAGTCGAAAATCTCGTTCTCATCAGCAATTGCTGATTTAAATATATCCGTAACGGTTTCTGCTTCATCTTTCACAACAATTGCTATAAATAAATCCTCTTCATCGCCTGTTGAATACAAATGATAAATAAGTTCTGTTTTGCCTTCTCCTGCATCATTTGCAATAATTTCTTTCAAAATATTATAAGTATAATTCTCTACTACAAATTTAATTACTTCATGCAAATTCGATTTTATAATAATTTTATTCCCTTCGAGTTCGCAATCTTCAAAAATTTTCATAAATTCTTTATAATTCATTGCGCACCTCCTTTGAGTTCCAGAATTCCATTTTTTTCTTCTAATTTAGAAATGTGCGATTCTACAAATTTTTTTCTATCTAAAATTGATTCTTGTTTAATTTTTTCTTGCAGTTTTCTAACTGCATCAATCAAAGCTTCGGGTCTTGGCGGACACATAGGTAAATAAATATCTACAGGTAGAATTTTGTCAATTCCGTTTACTACCGAATATGAGGTTTCTGCAAACATTCCACCGCCACAGGTACAAGCACCCATAGCTATTACATACTTAGGTTCGGGCATTTGTTCATATAATCTTAAAAGAACGGGTGCCATTTTATGTGTTATTGTTCCCGCACAAATCAGTAAATCCGCTTGTCGAGGTGAGCCTCTAAAGACTTCAGAACCAAATCTTGCTATATCATTATCGGATGCAACCGTCTGCATCATTTCAATTCCACAGCATGAGGTTGCGAAAGTAAGCGGCCATAAAGAATTTGCTCTACTCCAGTTAAGAACGGTATCAATTGAAGTTACTACAAAATTCATTATAACCACCTTAACATTTTTTTATTTATGGCAAAAAATAATCCGCCGAGTAAAAGAGAAATAAATATAAAAGCTTCGATAATTGCAAACAAACCTAATGCGTTTATTGATACAGCAAAAGGATAAAGAAAAATTGTTTCTATATCAAAAATCAAAAATAAAACTGCATAATTAAAATATTTTATATCAAACTCAATACAGGCATCCATAGAAGGTGCAATACCACATTCATAAGTTTCGTTTTTAACAGCAGATTTTTTTCTGTATTGGCAGACAAAACCCGCAACTACCATTGCTATTGCAAAAAGCGTCGCCAAAATTATAAAGACTGCTAAACAAACTAATTCTTTCATCAGCTTTTACCCTTCTAAAAAATATTCTACTAAAAAATATTTTCATATAATAGATATTATTATGTAATATTAAGTAAATTTATATGCTCCAACTGATTAGATTTTTTTGAACATTTTTGATAGAATAAAAACTTTTTACGCTTTTGATGTCTAGGTGAATGGTGCATAAATTGCACCATTCACCTAAAGATTAAGTATCAATATTTGTCGCATACACAGCATTTGATTCAATGAAATCACGACGAGGTTCAACCTTATCGCCCATCAAAATATCAAATAACTGGTCGCACATCATTGCATCTTCAATATTAACCTTTAACAATGTTCTTGTTTCAGGGTCCATTGTTGTTTCCCACAATTGTTGAGGCATCATTTCACCAAGACCTTTAAATCTTTGGATTGCCAAACCTTTTTGACCTCTATCGTCAACAAGTTTTTGCAATTGTTCAAACGATGTAATTTCAACTTCTCCGTTTTCAGTTTCTAAAATAAGCATTTTTTCTTCTTCAATCAAGAAATCTCTGATTAGCGGATAAGAATTCTTCAAACGTTTAAATTCGTTACTCTTAATGATATTTGCCGTAATTAATTCGTGTTCATTTTCAAACAAATCTAATTGAATAGCATATTTTGCAGTTTCTGCATTGTATTTTAATGAAACAGCATAATTCTTAGCTTCTTCAATATGATAATTTTCTGCGTGGTCTTTCAAATAATGAGCCAAATATTCAACAACCTCAGTCATTTTTGCTTGATCTTCAAAATCTTCAGCCTTAACATCAGAACGAATTAAACCTCTAAGAACAACAGATGGAATGATGTTCAAAATTGGGTTGTTGTAAGATTTGTAGAAGGTTGCCATGTTTGATAACAATGTCAACAACTCGTCGCCTGTTTTAACTTTAGATTTAGTCTTATCTGATAAGCTCAAAGACTTGATACCACGTTCTTTTAACATCTTATCCAAAGCGTGTTCGTCATACAAATATTCCGCTGTTTTACCGCTTGTTACCTTGAATAGAGGCGGTTGAGCGATATAAACATATCCGTTTTCGATAAGCGGTTTTGCATAACGGAAGAAGAACGTTAAAAGAAGTGTTCTAATGTGCGCACCATCGACATCGGCATCGGTCATGATGATGATTTTGTGGTAACGTAATTTATCTAAATTGAATTCTTCTTCGTTCTTGCTGATTGTAATACCGAAAGCTTGAACCATTGATTGAATTTCATTATTTGCATAAATCTTATCAAGTCTTGCTTTTTCAACATTCAAAATTTTACCTCTTAATGGCAAAATTGCTTGGAACATTCTGTTTCTGCCTTGTTTTGCAGAACCACCCGCTGAATCCCCTTCGACTATGTAGATTTCGCATTTTTCAGGTTCTCTGTTAGAACAGTCGGCAAGTTTACCCGGAAGTGTTGAATTTTCAAGAACAGATTTTCTTCTAGTTAATTCACGAGCCTTACGAGCAGCTTCTCTTGCTCTTTGAGCCTGTAAAGTTTTTTCAATAATCGTACGAGCAAGTTTTGGATTAAATTCCAACCATTCCTGCAATTTTTCTTTAACAACATCTTGAACAGCACCGGTAACTTCTGAGTTACCAAGCTTTTCTTTTGTTTGACCTTCAAATTCAGGGTTTTCGATTTTTACTGAAACAATTGCAGTCAAACCTTCTCTAACGTCATCGCCCGAAAGGTTTTGTTCAGAATCTTTCAAGATTTTGTTTGTTCTTGCATAATCATTTAAAACACGAGTCAAAGCGTTTCTAAAACCTGTTAAGTGCGTACCGCCTTGGTGGGTGTTGATGTTGTTAGCAAATGACAAAATTGATTCATTGTAAGAATCTGTGTACTGCATAGCAACTTCAACTTTGATTTTGTCAACCATTTTTTCCATGTAAATAGGTTCATCAAACATAACTGTTTTGTTATGATTAAGGAACGCTACATAACTTCCGATACCGCCTTCGTAGTGGAAAGTTTCATCTTTTCTTCCGTCTTTTTCATCGTGAAGAATGATTTTCAAACCTTTGTTCAAGAAAGCCATTTCTCTGAAACGTGTTGCAATAATATCTACATCAATTTCTGTTGTTTCCGTGAAGATTTCAGGGTCAAGCCAGAAAGTTGATTTTGTACCTGTTTTTGTTGTAGCAACAGTTTTTTCTACTTGAGAAGTCGGTTCACCTCTTAGATATGTTTGTTTCCAAACATAACCGTTACGTGAAACTTCTACAACCATTTTTTCTGAAAGAGCGTTTACAACTGACGCACCAACGCCGTGAAGACCGCCTGATACTTTATAACCGCCATCACCGAATTTACCGCCAGCGTGAAGTACTGTGTGTACGATTTCTAAGGCAGATTTACCTGTTTCAGGTTTAATGTCAACAGGAATACCACGACCGTTGTCTTCTACAGTTACACTGTTATCCTTGTGAACAGTTACGTGAATTTCCGTACAATAACCTGCCAATGATTCGTCAATTGAGTTATCAACGATTTCATAAATACAGTGGTGCAAACCTCTTTGAGAAGTTGAACCGATGTACATGCCGGGACGCATCCTAACTGCTTCCAAACCTTCTAATACACGTATATTACTAGCGTCATATCCTTGTGCCATTAATCCCCCTTATAAATAAAAGCTCTTTTCAGCTATTTTTGTGCGCATGCGCACGTTCCTTCAATTAGTATAGCACAAAAAAAGTTTTTGGTGAAATTTGTTAAAACTTGTTGTCAGCATGCTATAATACTTTTATCATGGAAAACAAAAATATTTTAATCGGAATAACGGGCGGAATTGCCGCATACAAGATATGTGGACTAATCAGACTTTACCGCAAAGCTCGTGCAAATGTGCGTGTAGTGTTGACTCCTAACGCTTTGAATTTTGTTACAAAATTAACTCTGCAAACACTTTCTAATAACGAAGTTTATGTGGATAATTTTTCCATTGATGAATACAAGCCTGAACACATAGCTTTAACAGAAGCTGATATTTTTGTCATAGCTCCTGCGAGTGCTAATACGATTTCTAAACTTGCAAACGGCATTTGTGACAATCTTTTATTATCAACGGCTTGTGCGTTTAATAAACCATTTCTTATAGCACCTGCTATGAATACAAATATGTGGGGAAATCCTTTTGTACAAGAGAATTTAAATAAGTTAAGAAAAAACGGTTATCATATTTTAGAACCTGATGAAGGTTATTTGGCTTGCGGAACAAACGGTAAAGGCAGAATGTGCGAAGTTGAAGAAATTTTTGAAGCCACTGACAAAATTCTTTCAAACGGAAGATTAAGCGGGAAGAAAATCTTAATCACAGCAGGCGGAACAAAAGAAAAAATTGACCCTGTAAGATTCATTACTAACGCATCTTCAGGGAAAATGGGAATGGCTTTAGCAGACATAGCAACACAAGAGGGGGCAGAAGTTACTCTTGTTTCTACCTTCAAGGCTGATAAAGGTTATAAAAATATTGTTGTTGAAACTGCACAAGAAATGGAAAAAGTTGTTAAAGAAAATTTGAATGACCAAGATTGTGTAATTATGACGGCTGCTGTTTCAGATTATAGAATTAAAGAATATTCAGAACAAAAAATTAAAAAAGGTGACGAAGAAGGAATAACATTGGAGTTAGTTAAAAATCCTGATATTTTGAAGGAAATTTGTAACTTGAAACAACTGGAGAAAAACCCCTCACAGCCCTCTCCCACAAGGGGCGAGGGAACATATCCTCTTATTGTAGGTTTTTGTGCAGAAAGTGAAAATTTAATAGAGAACGCAAAAAAGAAAATTCAAAATAAAGGTTGTGATTTTTTAATTGCTAACGATATTTCAAGAAAAGATATCGGGTTTAACAGTGATGAAAACGAAGTTTATATTTTGGATAAAAATTTAAACATTAAACATATTGAAAAAAACACAAAACAAAATATTGCAAAACGTATTTTGGAGGAAATTTTTGAATAAGTACGAAATTGTACAAAAAATAGAAAAATTTGCACCTCTTGAAACTCAAGAAAAATGGGATGCGAGCGGTTGGATAGTTGATTTAAAAGAGTCTTGCGTGAATAAAATTCTTTTTGCATTAACGATTACTGACCAAATATTAGAACAAGCTGTTAAACAAGGCTGTGATATGATAATTTCACACCATCCGTTGTTTTTTGTACCTTTTGAATACAAAAAAATCAATATGTATTGCGCTCATACAAATTTAGATAGAGCAGAAGGCGGAACTACAGATTTAATAATTCAAGAATTAGGCTTTAAAAAAACTTACAATGATGATTTTGTTCGTGTTGTAGAATTAAAAAATCCGATAAGTGTTGAAGAATTAAAAAATAAACTCTTAAAAATTTCACCAAAACTCAGATATGTAAATAACTATAATGCAAAAGAAGTTAAGACAATCGGATTTTGTGCAGGCTCAGGTTCGGAATTTATCGGACAAACAGATGCATTTGTAACAGGTGATTTAAAATTTCACACAGCAGTTGAAGCTAAGAAAGTTGTGTTTGATATTGGACATTTTGAGAGCGAAATTTTTGCGCCAAAATTGTTGAAAAAGATTACGGAAGTTGGAGAAAATGGAGTTATTGCAGATGAAAAAAGTCCTTTTATCTAGCTTTTTAATAAGTTTGTTTTTGGTTTCAACACTTTGCGCTTTTGCTTACGAAACCATTATTATCAAATTTCCTAATAAAGAACTTTGGGTAAAAGGATATTATAAAAAAATCGGAAACGAAGCGATTTTACAGTATGTTCCGGGTGGGCAGTCAAGCAATAATTGGTCAAGAACCGTTGTAATCCATTCTTACAAGTATTCTAATTATCCGATTAATGTGTTTGTATCAAATACAACCGGTAGAATGGTTAAAATGAATCCGACATCACCATACAAAACTCTTAGACTTACTGAAAATGAGGCAATTGTCGGACGATGCACTAAGAATTATAACAAAGTGCAGGGGCAATGCGAATTTTTACGTGTTACAAGAGGATATGAAGGTATTGTAACGATTCATTATATGAATAAAAATAAAGATGATTTTATGTACAATTACAATCAATGGTACGATATTATTAAAAAAGCAAAACTTTATAACAGTTATTATCGCGACGAACGAATGTTAGATAAAGCGGAATATTTTGAACTATAGATTTTATACTTGCTCAAAATTAGTAATTTGATTTTTTTTGTAAACTTTTGTAAATATTTTTTAAAAAAGCGTTATTGAATTTCAGATATGTGGAATTAAAAACTTATAAGGTTAAAAAAGGGTTTTTAATCGCATGCTCTTTAGAAAGGAGATTCAATTATGGAAATTTTAAATTTAGTTTTATTTGGATGCGTATTCTACTTGGCACTAATCGGTATTCCAACTATTTGTGAAAAGAAACACTAATTGACAAGCCTTGAGAGTTTGTCGTCAGAGGTTGCAAGCGCAAGTTTTTGTTCTTCGGAATCTATATTAATTGATGAAATATCATATTCTTTCACGGTGTCGATAAAGAGTTTTTCAAAAAGAACATAAAAGATTTTGGCTTGGTTGTTACTTTTTTGTAACAACGCAAGCGTGTCGTTTATAATAAGCAGAGCTTCTTCTTCTCTTGAGTTTTTGAGGAGAAGTCGAGCTATGAAGTATTTTGCAAGCATGATGATATTAAATATCGCAGAAGATTCTGCACGCTCAAGTACGTCATTATAAATACTTTCAGCTTTCTTTGCAATTCCTATATTTGCATAAGAATTTGCAATCAATAAATCACAGAACAATTCCAGTTGAAGTTGATGGATATCAGCGGTTAAAAGCTTTGCCTGATAAATGTTTTGCGCAAATGCTTTATAATCATCTGAATGTTCTGAGAATTCTTGCATAATCAGATAAATAACTTTCGCAAACGGTGTTGCATTTTCTACGTCCGTTGTACCAAAAGATTTACCACTCAAATAATCTCTAACAGATAAAATAACATTTCTATCAGGAAGTTCTTCTCCAAACGCTACTTTTATTGCGTCTAAAAATTCCTCTAAATCATCATCCATCATAAATAATTTTGCAAAACCGACCAATCTAAATGTTTCAAACAAATGTTCTACAAAGAGTTTTATTGAAAAACCTGTCGGTTTAATTTTTTCTATGATTTCAGGTTTAATAATTCCCAGTAAATCTCTTGCGACTTCTACACATTGTGCAAAATCGCCAATATTAAACAAAATTTCAATATTTACAAGTGAAAGCAGTAAGAATTTTGTATTAACAGAGCCATCTACAATAAGCATCGGATTTGGCATCCTAGAAAGTATATTATGCAATAATGGCAAAGCTTCTGTATAATTTGAAGAAATTAATGCTCCTTGTAACATAAGATTTGAAAGTTTAACTATTTTTTCATTATCATCTTCTTTTATAGCGTCCATCAAAAGAACGTTCTCGATTGAATAAATCTTTGCAGGTGAATAATTATAAAGACTCATCAAAATATTTTGGAATACTTCTTTTTTGTTGTTTTCAATATCTTCTTCCGAAATATTATTTTCTATATGCTCAATTAAAGATAAAAAGCCCAAACAATTCTTCAAATAAGCGTCATAATCGCCTGTATTCATTGCAAATTGTGAGTTTCTCCAAAGTAATAAATATTCTTCTTTAAAAAAGCCCAGTTTACCCATTATAAGTAAAGTAAGCGTATCATCAATATCTTTACCAAGATTAGCCAAAATATTTTTGCATAAAAATTCTACGACTTGTTTTTTTAACGAAGCCTCAACTACAGGTTTTACAAGATTGTAGTTATTTATATAAATAACATTGTTGATAATATGAACAAATCCGCTGCTTTCCAAAACTTTTGCAACTTTTGCAAGTTCTTTAATTCCAAGTTTTGTAAGTGTCTGAAAATCTAATCTCGCACCAAGAAAAACTGAATATGCCAAAACCATTGAAGCATCCATATTTCTGCTCATAGCTTTCAAACGAGCTTTTATTAAAGCGTTAAGGCTATTCGGCAAAATTACCGAATTTTTACTTTTTATCAAAAGTCTGTTTTCAAAACTGATTAGAATATTTTTTTCAGTCAAATATTGTAATGCATTTTTGAAATACAAAGCCGAACCGCCGAATTGCTCTTTAATTTTTTCAAAATAAAAAGACTGAATAAAATCGCTGGCTTCTTCTTTTATGTCACCTAAAAGTTCACTTATAGAAGTCTTTTGAAGAGCAAATTCTGTGTATTGAGGTGTTCTCAAAAGTTTTTTAAATTTTGAATGTAATGAAACTTCAGAATTTGTTGTAAAAATAAAATTTGTATTCAGTTTTTTAAAGTTATCAAAATAAAGTTCCAATGTCTGAATTGAAGTGTCGTCCATAAATTCAAAGCCTTCAATCAGAACGACCGTATTTTTAAGTGATGCTAAAAAGTCGCCAAAATCTTCCATATAAGCAAATCTGGCATCTTCAGGAGTCGAAGCTTTTCTTGGAGAAGAAAAAACTAGATTTTTAAGTGCATTAAATCTTTTGACATCAAAATCTTGTGGTATCAAAGATTTGCATAGAGAAAGTCCGTAAAAATCTTTAAACAGCTGCTCAAAAACACCCCAAGGCTTATAATTTGTTTCTTCCGTACAAACCGCATGCAAAATTTTAAGCTCTTTTTTCTTGCAGAAATCTATAATATCAGAAGTTGAAACTTCTAAATCTTTTTCTGCTCTTATTGAAATTATTTTACTATCATCCAAATTTTCAATAAGCTTGTTAGATGGAATCTTTTTAAAGTTACATTTTGCGTTAATATCAAAAACCTTAAAGGCATAAATATCTTCAGTTTCGGTAGTTTCTTGTTTTTTAATTTCTTTAGGTGCAGTATTTATTGGTGCATCTTGAGTTTCGCCAGACGGTGGCAGAACATAGTTTTCAAGCAAAATTTCATAAAACATAACGGTTGTACCGTCTTTTTCAACCGAATATAAAGAATCTGTTTTATAATCCTTGTTGATATTATCCCAAACGTACTGGTCAAGGATGATTTGCATACCTTTTAAATACTGAGCTTGGTCTTTTATGTTCAAAAGTTTGACGTTATTGTCAATAGAAGTTTCTTCCAATAACTCATCAGAGCTCTTTTTGACAATTGTAAGATTTAACCTTAATGGCGTTCCGAGTTCTTTTATTACTTTTAAATTCAAATCGGCAAACGCGTTGACCAGTTTTAATGCAAGTCGTATTGCTTTGTTAGCAGATGTCGGAAACGAAAGTTCTTTATTGAAATTAACAACAAATGTGTCATTATAAGTAATTATTTTGCCTTCAACCGATTTAATTTGTGCGGTTAAAAGATTTCTTAAACGAAAATAGAATTTTGTAAAAAGCTCTTGTGAACCTAAAACGCGTCTGATATTTTTTAGTGCAGAAAATTTGATTATAATAGACGCAAATTCGTCTGTTTCGCACTCTTGATAAGCAACGCTGTTTTTTACAGGAAAACCGCATTTGCATTTTTCACTGGAAGTTGACACAGTTTTTCCGCATTTTGAACATTTTGTTAAAATTATGTAACCGCATTTTTCACAAATCGGAGTTTCGCTCAAACTGTGACAGTTTGGGCACTCTAAAGTTAGAACTTTATGGCAATGCGGACATACTGTTGTGTTATCTGCAATATTTTTATGACACTTCGGACATTCCATATAAAAGATTATAGTCTAAAAAGCAACTTTATGCTACAATATCCATCAATAGGAGGAGATATGACTTTTCTTGATATTTTAAAAGAACCTGCAATACTTATAATCACGGCTGCGTTTCTGTTTTTCATTATGACAGTTCTTCGCAATTACACAAGAGTTGAGAATAATCTTAAAGCTGTAAAAAATTATTTGAGTTCTTTAAACAAAAAAGAGCTTTCTTATCGTTTTCAAGAAATGGATAACTTTATGAACTCAAACACTTTTACATCAACGGTTTGGGAAGATTTTAAAAAAGCATTAATTTTTCCTGAAAAATTGTTTGTAGCATCTCAGACTTCAACTGCTGATTATAGACCTGAAATTTATTTGACTGTTGATGCTTCATATTTTTTCAACGAAGAAACTCTTATTTTTTCAAAAATTAATAGTAAATTTATTCAAGCAATGCCAACTCTTTTAACAGGTCTTGGTCCGTTTTTTACTTTTTTAAAAATGGCAATAGCCTTTACTCAAGTTAATTTTGCAGATGATACAAATATAGGAAGTTCCTTTAATGGCTTGATTACAAATATCCAAATGGCGGCTTTGTGTTCAGTTTTTGCGGTTGGTTTCTCTCTATTATTTATGTTAATTGAAAAAATCTTATACAACAGAATGTGTAAGAAATATTCTTTAGAAATTCAAAGAGAATTAATCCGTTTGTTTGACGTTGTAACAAGTGAAAAATTTTTGATAGACTTGGTTAAAGAATCAAAACTTCAAAATCAAACAAATGAAAAATTGCTAAAGGCTTTGCCTGAAGAATTTGCAAAATCTTTGGCTAAGACTTTAAATGAAGGCACAACTCCATATTTAGAAAATATTTTATACAGTTTGAATAAATTGAATGAAACAATGGATAAATCTTCCGGTGGTGGAGATGTTGTGGATAAGTTATTTTAAGTGATTTGTTCCCTCGTCCCCTGCGGGTGAGGGGTGTTTCCAAGAGGCATAAATGAAATTAAGAAGACCAAAAGAAGACAATAATCAAGATAATATATTTTGGGTAACGATGACCGACTTAATGACCGCATTGGTACTGGTTTTTATTGTTTTATTTTTCTATACTTATATGACGAGTTATTTCGAAAAAATTCAATCGCAAATGGAACAGAAAAAGGCTTCCGAAGCTTTGGAACAGACTCTTAAAGAACAAAATATTAATGCAAACATTGATGATGTAACAGGTGTTGTTAAAATTTCTGACTTAGAATTATTTGACGTTAATAGTTATGAATTATCTGATAAGGGTAAAAAATATTTAGACAAATTTGCGCCTGCCTATTTAAATTCTATATTTTCAAACGGTTATTTAAACCAAAATATAGAAAGAATAATTATTCAAGGTCATACTGATTCACAGACTTTTAAAGGCAAGTATTCAGCTGATGAACAGTATATGAAAAATATGGATTTGAGTCTTAAACGTGCTTATGCAGTTGCGAATTATATGACAAATACACCTTATAACAAGGCAAACGGAAACCGCTTGCGCAAAATGATAATCGTAGAAGGCGCAAGTTTTTCAACTCCGATTTTAATCGACGGCAAAGAAGATTTTGGAAAAAGCAGAAGAGTTGAATTGAAAGTAGTTCTGAAAAAGTAAATCTGCGTTCTGCATTATCGAGAAGTATTAACAATTTTTCTTTGATGTATAATTAATTTATACAAAATTATAAGGAATTAATTATGCTTAAAGGAAATGAGATTAGAAATCTATATTTGAATTATTTTAAGGAAAAGCATCAACACACAATCGTTGAAAGCTCTAGCCTTGTACCTGATAACCCGACTGTACTTTTGACAACAGCCGGCATGTTACAATTTTTGCCTATATTTTTAGGTATCCAAAAATCACCTTATGACCCTGCAAGAGCAACTTCTTGTCAAAAATGTGCTCGTGCGGGCGGAAAGGATTCTGATATCGAAAACGTAGGTAGAACTCCGCGCCACCATACATTCTTTGAAATGTTAGGTAACTTCTCATTTGGCGATTATTACAAAAAAGAAGTTATTCCTTGGGCTTGGGAATTTGTTACAGAAGTTTTAAAACTTGATAAAGACAGACTTTGGATTACAATTTTTGAAACTGATGATGAAGCTTATGATATTTGGAGAAGTATCGGAGTTCCTGATGAAAGAATTAAAAGAAAAGGTAAAAAAGACAACTTTTGGGGTCCTCCCGGTGCTTCAGGATCTTGTGGTCCTTGTTCTGAAATTCACTACGATTTAGGCGAAGAATATAAATGTGATGACCCAAATTGTGGTATTGATACCTGCGAATGTGATAGATGGGTTGAAATTTGGAACTTGGTATTTACTGAATTATATCAAGATGAAGAAGGCAACCAATCACCGCTTGAACACAAAAACGTTGATACGGGCATGGGTTTAGAGCGTATTACAATGGTTTGTCAAGGTGTTGCTTCAACATTTGAAACTGATTTGTTGAAACCTATTTTGGACAAAGTTTCTGAAATGAGCGGTGTAGCTTATAAAAAATCAGAAAAAACCGATGTTTCTCTAAGAATCATTACAGACCACGCAAGATGCGTTTCTTTCTTGATTTCTGACGGCGTTATCCCAGGAAATGAAGGTAGAAGCTATGTTTTAAGAATGATTTTAAGACGTGCTTTAAGACACGGAAAAATCTTGGGTATGGATTTGCCGTTCTTGTATAAACTTGTTGATACAGTTGTTGATATGTACGGCGAAGCTTATCCTGATTTGGTTAAAAACAAAGCTAAAATTATTGACGTAATCAAAAAAGAAGAAGAAAGATTTGCAAAAACTTTGGACAGAGGCTACAAGCTTCTTGA
>OIYY01000263.1_pt1 | contig 39483 bp, 39 predicted proteins | sample 1588341 | NCBI WGS metagenome assembly OIYY01 (sample SAMN03283287) | human gut metagenome | biome: human-associated habitat; material: feces | host: Homo sapiens | place: Peru | collected 2012 | reverse complement strand
TAAGAGTTAATAGACTTTCAAGCCCCCCCCCTAATTAACAAATAGTTAACGTTTCTATTTACCATTTTAATCATAAGAAGGGCCTCCTTTCCTTATATAATTTATAGATTTTACACATAAATTATATCTATCTACCTTACATATAAAATAATATCATAAATTAAATATTTATACAAGTATTTTATAGAACAATTTATACTAAATATATAGGTATGACTTATATATAATAGGTATGTAGATACATTGTTATTAGACTTTAGGCTAATAACAACACTTTAATACCTTAGGATTAAAGTGAATATAAAGAAAAGAATGTATTATCCAAATACACTCTTTTTATAACCATACTCCATATATTAAAGCTAACATACAAAGAATAAATCCAACTATCCAGAATAATTTAACAATATCATTCTCTTTCCATCCCAATCTTTCAAAATGATGATGGATAGGAGTCATTAAAAATACCTTTCTTTTTAGTAATACAACTGAAGTTATTTGTATAATAACAGTTAAAGTCTCAATAACAAATACTCCTCCAATTAATACCAAAGATAATTCATGTGAAGTAAGAATAGCTATCGTAGCCATTGTAGCTCCTAAAGTCAAACTACCAGTATCTCCCATAAATACTTTAGCAGGATTAGTATTATATACAAGAAATCCCATAATACTACCTACCAAGATAAAACAGAAAATACCCATATCTGCATTACCTTCAATCCACCAGCTACCCATTGCTATTAGACCGAAAGCTAAAAATGATATCGCAGATAATCCACCAGCAAGTCCATCTAATCCATCAGTTAAATTAACAGCATTAGAAGAACCTACTAGTAAGAATAATATAAATACTCCATAAAACCATCCTAGATTCCAATCAATACCTAAAGCAGATATTCTAAGATAAGAATCCCCCGCAGTAAATTGTCTAAATAATACATAAAAGACTAAAGCTACAATAAGTTGAAGTAATAACTTCTGAAACTGTGTAAGTCCCTTATTAGATTTTCTTCTAAGACTAATAAAGTCATCTAAGAACCCTATTAAAGCATACGAGAAGAAAACAAACAGTACAATCATTAAGTTAACCGAGTACTCTATCTTTCCCGTAAAAAGTAAAAACAATGTTATTGCAATAGTAGGAATTATAAATATAAGTCCCCCCATCGTAGGAGTACCAGCCTTACTTCTATGAGCCTCAACATAAATATTAATATTTTGTCCTGCTTTTAATTTCTTCAAAAAAGGAATAGCTATAAGTCCAAATATTGTTGAACTAATAAAACCAAGCATTAAAGCAAACAATGACTTCGTTAAAGTTAGCATTCTATCACTCCATTTCTAATATCACTTCTATTATACCATACATATTTTTAAATAAATAGTATCTTTTTATTACTTTACATCAATTTGTAAACTATTTTATTCTCAACTTTTTTACTTGACTAGTAGTTAAAGTATCAATATAATCACAAGGATTAATATTATCCCTATCATCAAATAATCTTTCAAAACATCCAATTAATTCTTTATCAATACCAATATCACTCATTCTAGTAAGAAAATTATAAAACTCATTCATATTACAATTACTAATATTGCCATTATATAAATAATTTAAAATCATTATACAGTAGCAGTAAATATCCGTATTTTTATCTATAAGATAAGAAGTAAAATAAGGATTACTCATATTAACTTTATATTTAGAAGAAGCACACCCAGTAATTAATGAATCAGGAATTAAATATTTAACTATTGGATTATTATCCTCACTAAACTTACTACCATCTAAATCAATGGTATGAAGAAAGCCATTCTTATCAATAATAAAATTATCTTCATGAATATCCGCTAGAAAAAAGTTACTTAACTCCGTATTATTTCTAATACTATCCATCTTTCTAAGAATAGTACCTATATCTTTCAAATATTCTTTCTTGTCTTCTAGAGAAACACTACTATCTCTTAGTACAGTTTTAAGACTATCACCATTAATATAAGTAGTGGCAAAATACTTAACAGTAGTATCTACTCTCACTAAAAAATCTGGTAAAACAAAATTACTAGGTAATATTTTTCTATATTTATCTAATAAATTAATTATCTTAAAATGATCTTGATATTCCTTTGGTGTAACATTATTCATTCCTTTTAATAATCTAAGTATATTATTATACTCAAAAAATAACAAATCACCCTTAGTATTAAAAAAATCAAGAGATAATTTATTTAGGTTATTAATCTTATCACTAGTCATATTAATTATTTCCATAATACCCCCATTAGTTGCGGCTTATTATATCATAATTAACTTCAAAATGCAAATTATCCCAAATATAACCTAATACTAGAACCCTCTATTAATCTAGTACCACCCTCCGGAGACTGATTAATAACATTATCCCCACTACCACTATATTCTATTACAAAATTTTTAAGTTTAGAAGTAGCCTCTTTCTTAGATAATCCTATAACATTTTCTACATCATAGTATTTTTTATCATACCATTGATATTTCTTTTCAGTACCACCATCCTGCTTTTCGATATTTAAAGCCACTATTGCATCCTCCATAATATTCTTAACAATAGGAGCACTAACTGTACCACCATACTGCGTAACCCCTTTGGGATTATCAATAGCTAGATATACCACTATTTTAGGATCATTTGCGGGTAAAAAACCAATAAAAGAAACTATATAATTACCCGACATATATACACCATTATTAACCTTTTGCGCAGTACCAGTTTTACCTCCTACCCTATAACCATCTATATAAGCATTACGACCAGTACCCAAAGAAACTACTGATTCCAAAGTCATTCTTACCTTTTTACTAGTATCATTAGTAACAATATTCTCTCTAACGATAGTAGGCTTAATCTCATTAACAATCTGTCCAGTTTCATGTTCCACTACTCTTTTAACTATATATGGTTTATACAAAGTACCACCATTAATCGCTGCAGATACCGCTGTAACTTGCTGAAGAGCAGTAACACTAACTCCTTGACCAAATGCTGTCGTAGCAAGTTCTACAGGACCAACTTTAGATAAATTAAATAAGATACCAGTACTCTCTCCATTTAAATCAATACCCGTTTTCTTACCATATCCAAATTTATAAATATAATCAAATAGTTTTTCTTTACCAAGTCTATTACCAAGTTCAACAAACCCTGGGTTGCAAGAATTTTGAACAACTTCTAGGAAAGTCTGAGACCCATGTCCCCCATGTTTCCAACACTTAATTCTTGCCCCATCCACATTAACAGAACCACCATCAAAGAATGTATCCTTAACCAAATCAACCTTTCCTTCATTAACCGCCGCACTAAGTGTCAATATTTTAAATGTACTACCAGGTTCATAACTAGCCCATATAGCCATATTTCTATTAATCGTTTCCACACTATAATCCTGATATTTATTAGGATTAAAATTAGGTCTTGAACTCATTCCAAGTATCTCACCAGTATTAGGATCCATTGCCAAAGCCCAAGCACCTTCTGGATTATATTTAGTTACAATATTATTAAGTTCTCTCTCAATAGAGGATTGAATCTTATAATTAACAGTCAAATATATATCAAGACCATCCTCTGGTTCCACATATACCGAATTTCTATCTAAATTATTCCCTTTTGCATCAGAAAAATACTGAATAGAACCATACTCCCCAGTAAGTATTTTATCATACTCAAGTTCAAGCCCGCTAAGACCTTGATTATCAATACCAACATAACCAAGTACATGTGAAAGCATCTCATCATGAGGATAATACCTCTTAGATTCCTTAAGTAAATATACTCCCTCGAAGTTAAGTTCCGCAATCTTATCCGCAATATCATAAGATAGTCTTCTTCCCTCAGGATGTACTCTTTCCATCATTGACTTCTTATATAAATGTTCTTCGATGACACTTTTATCCACTTCAAGTATTTCACTTATCTTCGTAGCTACTAAATCTTTATCTTTAATTTGATTTGGAATAAATACTAACGAAGTAGTAGTAAGATTACCAGCTACTACTTCTCCATCAACAGTATATATTTTACCTCTATCAGCCTCAATAGGTAGGTTTCTACTCCATAGTCCACTAGCTAAAGTATTAAGTTTCTTATATTCAATAACTTCAATGTAAAATACTTTCCAAATAACAAGTAAAAATATAAATATAACTATTAAAAGTACTATCTTAATTCTCTTATGTATACCCTTATCAAACATAGTAGTCTCACCTATTAAAGAATATTCAAATAAAATAATGTAATTACAATTATCAAAAATATATTTTATAATTATTGAAATATCTATTAAAATTTGGTATATTATTAATAGAGAGGAGTGAATAAAATGGATGATGCATTTGGCGTTTTAGCAGCTACTTCAATTGGCTTATTAGTTTTCATAGTAGTATTTTGTATTGCCTTCTATGTTGTTTATGCAATTGCCCTTGCCAAAATATTCAAAAAGGCTGGTGAAGATGGTTGGAAAGCAATAATACCATTTTATAATATATTTGTATTAATTCAAATAGCAGGTTTAAATTGGTGGTATTTCTTAATAGCAATATCAGGAACAATATGTACTATAGCTAAAATTGATGGCTTAGAGTATGTTTGTAATCTAGCAAGTATGGCTGTTAACTTCTTCATTTTCTATAATTTAGCAAAGAAAATGAAACAACAACCTATAGGCTTTGGCGTTGCTGGTGCTCTTGTAGGTCCAATAACCACTATGATATTAGGATTTTCAGATAAATATACTTATGATTCAAGTATCGAAGTTAGTCCTAATGGTCCAATTGGTGATAGTGATACTAAAACTTCTACAAGTAATGAACCAGAAAAATATTGCCTAGGTTGTGGTTGCAAACTTAAACCAGGAACTAAATTCTGCGAAAAGTGTGGAAAAGAAGTACAATAAAAGATATCTCGCAAAGAGATATTTTTTTATATCAAAGAAAAAGAACTCTATTTCTAGAATTCTTAACCATTAATTTGTTTAGCTACTTCATCAGCAAAGTTTTCTTCTCTTTTTTCCATACCTTCGCCAACTTCATATCTTACGAAAGATAATACTTTCATACCTTTACTTTCAACATATTTAGATACTTTCATCTTATTTTCTTTAACAAAACCTTGATCTAATAAGCAAACTTCTTCATAGAATTTATTAAGTCTACCATTAACAATCATAGGAAGTTTATTAGCATCTAATCCTTCATTTTCAGCTTGTTCAGTAAGAATAGCTCTTTCTTTCTCTACTCTTTCACTAGGAACAGAATCTTTATCTAAATATAGTGGTCTCATAGCGGCAATTTGCATAGCTACATCTTTAGCAACTTCAGCATCAGATCCTTCAAGTACAGCAAGTGTTACTATTTTACCACCCATATGAGAATAAGTACCAAATACTTGATTATCTTGCTTTTCAACTAATTCAAATCTTCTAAAAGATATTTTTTCACCAATAGTAGCAGTTTTATCTACTATCATATTCTCAATAGAAGTACCATTAACTTCTAATTTATTAGCCTCTTCTACTGTACTAACATTACTACCTAAAATAGCAGTAGCAATATCATTAACTAAACCAGTAAATTCTGGATTCTTAGCAACGAAGTCAGTTTCAGAGTTAACTTCTACTATAACAGCTTTATTACCTTCAACTTTAGCAAGAGCAAGTCCTTCAGCAGCTATTCTAGTTTGTTTTTTAGCAGCTTTACTGATACCTTTTTCTCTAAGCCAAGTAACAGCTTCTTCCATATTACCATTTGTTTCAGTAAGAGCCTTCTTACAATCAAGCATACCTGCTCCAGTTTGTTCTCTAAGCTCTTTTACCATATTTGCAGTAATCATAGTATTCCTCCTTATTTTAAATTTTCAATTAATTCTTCTTTTTTCATCTTAGAATAGCCTTTAACTTCTTTTTTCTTAGCAAGGTCTCTAAGTTCTGTAACAGTTAAAATATTTAAGTCTAATTCTGGCTTTTCACTTTTGACTTCTTCTTTAACTGGCTTTGTATCTTTTACTTCTTCAGTTTCTTTTGCTTCTCTTTTGTCTTTCTTATTTGTATTTTTTTCTTTAGAAACTTTTTTATCATCTTCACTTACATAATCAACAATTGTACCACCATTAGCTTCAATAATAGCATTAGTTAAAGCACCAAGTACAACCTTAATGCTTCTAACAGCATCATCGTTAGCAGGTAATACATAGTCAACATCATCAGGATCACAATTAGTATCAATAAGACCAAATACTGGTATACCAAGTTTTCTAGCTTCTCTTATTGCATTATATTCTTTAGTAGAATCAACAATAATAACAGCTTCAGGTAACTTAGTCATTTCTCTAATACCACCTAAGTTCTTATTTAACTTTTCATATTCCTTCTTAAGTCCTACTACTTCTTTCTTAGGAAGTTTTTCAAATGTACCATCTTTTTCCATCTTTTCGATTTCTTCAAGACGATTAATTCTTCTTCTAATAGTTTTGAAATTAGTTAAAGTTCCTCCTAACCATCTTTCAGTAACATAGTACATATTACTTCTTTCAGCTTCTTCTTTACATACTTCTTGTGCTTGTTTCTTAGTACCAACATAAAGTACTTTTCCACCATCAGCAGCAATCTTATTTAAAGCAACATAAGCTTCTTCCATTTTTTCTACTGTCTTTTGTAAGTCAATGATATAAATATCATCTCTAGAGTTAAATATATACTCTTTCATTTTAGGATTCCATCTTTTAGTTTGGTGACCAAAGTGAACTCCTGCTTCTAACAAATAGCTCATAGATACTACTGTCATAATTATCATATCTCCTTTCGTTTTTCTTCCAAATATCTCTTCTTTAACATCCACCTATATAGGCACTCGGATAATTAAATCAATATTTGTGTATATTTTTTGAAAAGCCAATAATATATTACCATATTATATGAAATTAGTAAATATTTATTTATTATTTTTCTTATTTTTCACTTTAGTTCTAAGGTACTAAAGTGTTTATTTGAGCCAAAATATTATATTGTCTCAAATAAATATATCAGCCATATCTATCATACAAAAGCAAAATATACATACAAAAAAGATATTATTAATGCTTTAAAACATCTTCTAATATCTTTATATTTCTTTTAATCTTTAATTTATATAAATAATGACCACTATTAATATTTTTAAGAATAAGCTTTAAAGTAGTTAATTCTTTATTGCATTTCTTTTTAAATAAATCATCATTTTTAGTAGTAAGTACTGGTCCTAAATACAATTCTTTATAGTTATATCTTCTCTTACCTTTAGTAAACTTAATAACAGTATATATAATATTCTTATCTTCTACTAAAATTTCGTCTTCAATATAATAACCCAGACTAGTAACATTCTTTCTAAGAAAATATAAGTCAGTATTACTTTGAATAATAATATTATTAACATTACTTAATTTAGAAGTACTATATTTTAAGATACCAACTATTGTATTGGCTCCCATACCTGCTATTACAATGGTATCAATTTCATTAGCAGCTACTACATCAAGCCCACTGCCAAGTCTAGTTTCTATTCTATCTTCTAATTTTTCTTTTTTTATATTAGTAATAGCGCTACTAAGAGCATTTTCGTTAACATCACTAGCAATTACTTTAATATTTTTATATTTATTTACTAAATAAATAGATAAAAGGCCGTGATCACAGCCTATATCAATTACTTTAGAATTATCATTTACAAAACTAGCAACTACTTCTAGTCTTTTAGATAACTTATTCATTTAAGAAGTCCTTTAATTTTCTACTTCTTGAAGGATGTCTTAATTTTCTTAAAGCTTTAGCTTCAATTTGTCTAATTCTTTCTCTCGTAACACCAAACATTTGACCAACTTCTTCAAGTGTTTTTGAAGAGCCATCATCTAAACCAAATCTAAGTCTAAGTACTTGTTCTTCCCTTTCAGTTAAAGTAAGAAGTACATCGCCAATTTCTTCTTTTAACATTTCATGTATTGTAAAGTCTTCTGGAGACATATTACTTTCATCAGGTACAAAGTCTCCTAAATGTGAATCTTCTTCTTCCCCAATAGGAGTCTCCAAAGATACTGGATCTTGTGCTATTTTAATAACTTCTCTTACTTTATCAGGAGACATTCCCATTTTCTTAGCAAGTTCTTCATCAGTAGGTTCCCTATTAAGTTCAAGAGTAAGTTGTCTTTGATATCTAGATAATTTGTTAATAGTTTCTACCATGTGAACTGGTACTCTAATAGTTCTAGCTTGATCAGCAATAGCCCTTGTTATAGCTTGTCTAATCCACCAAGTAGCATAAGTACTAAACTTATATCCCTTATCAGCATCAAACTTTTCAACAGCTTTCATAAGTCCTATATTACCTTCCTGAATTAAATCAAGAAATAACATTCCTCTACCAACATATCTCTTAGCTATAGAAACAACAAGTCTTAGGTTAGATTCAGCAAGTCTATTTTTAGCTTCTTCATCACCCTCAGCGATTCTCTTAGATAATTCAGTTTCTTCGTCTAATGATAATAGACTTATCTTACCTATCTCCTTTAAGTACATTCTAACTGGATCATTGATAGTTAATTCCTTAGCTATTGTATTATCCTTAAGAATATCTTCTAGATTACCACCAGCATCTTCTTCACTAGAGTCGTCATCTAAATCAGCCTCTGCTATAACACTAATATCATTTTCCATAAAAGCATTATATAATTCATCTAGTAAGTCACTACTTACATCAAGTCCTTTTAACTCTTCTGCAATCTCTTCATAAGTGATAAAGCCAAGTTCTTTACCCTTCTTAATTAACGTTTCTTTTCTTTGCTCAAAATCCTTAATTTCTGGTACCATTTTTATTCACTCCCCTTAACTTCATTATTTCCTCAATTATTTTTGCTTGTTTCAAAGGATCTTTCTCTTCTTTTAATTTTTTGTTTAAATCATTTATCTTTACTTCTTTATGATACTCATTTACAACAAAAATATAATCTTCAATTTCTTTTTCTTGAAAGTCATCTTTGATATTCATAGCAAAAATATCTTTTAAAGTCTTAAGTATTTCTTCTTTATCAGATATATAACTAATAAAATCAGCGACATTTATTATACCATATTTATGAAAATAGTAAATAATTTCATTAGATAATTCTCTAATATTTTTTGTTGGAAAATATCCAACTCTATTTTCAACCATATTTATAACCATATTATCTTTAAACATATAATATATTAAATAATTTTCTGCCATTCCATATTTATCATAAACCTTTTTAGGTTTTTCTTCTTTAATAATTATCTTATTATTATCATTATTTTTTTTCATACTATCATATTTTTCTTTAATAGTATTATAATCAATATTAAAATTATCAGATAACTTTTTTAAATTAAGTTCAATAACAATATCATCTTTTTCATTAACTAATTCTTTTAACATCGTATTAATATAAGAAGATATTTCTTTTATATTACTAAAATCTTTATCTTTTTTTAATATTTCCATCTTATAATCAATTAAAGTCATTGCGGACTTAATTTGATATAAGAAACTATCTTTACCCTCTTTTAAAATATACTCATCAGGATCCATATTATTAGGAAGTCTAACTATTTTAATATTAACTCCCGTATCCTCTAAAAGTTCTATAGCACTAAGCGTAGCTTTTTCACCAGCAGCATCACCATCAAAACATAAAATGATATTTTTTGCCATATTTTTAAGTACCATTTTATGATCCTTAGTAAGTGCAGTTCCCATCGTAGCTATACAGTTATTAATACCAACAGTACTAGCCCTAATAACATCCATTTGTCCTTCCATTATAATAACTGTATCATTCTTCTTTAAATGTTCTTTAGCTATATGATAGTTATATAATATTTTACCTTTTTTAAACTTATCAGTCTCTTTAGTATTTATGTATTTAGAGTTATCCTTAGTATTATATATTCTTCCAGAAAAAGCAACAACATTACCACTTAAATCCCATATAGGGAACATAATTCTACTTACAAATATATCATTACCATTATCATTAGTAAGCCCTATATCAATAAGCTTATCTAAAGAATATTTTTTATTATTAAGATATTCAGTAAGTGATACCTTCTGAATAGAAAGACCTATACCAAATTTTTTAATAGTATCTTTATCAAGATGTCTATTTTCTAAATACTCTATAGCATTTTTACCCAAACTACTATTAAGACTATTTTGATAAAACTTACTAGCTAAATCATATATATCAAAGTATTCATCTCTCTTAGCATTAACTTTTATATTTTCAGATATACTAATGCCAACCTTTTCTCCAAGTAATTTAACAGCCTCAGCAAAAGATATTTTTTCAAAGTCTGATACAAAAGTAAATACATTACCTGAAGCACCACATGAAAAGCAAGTATATATTTGTTTTTCAGGACTGACACTCATACTCGGAGAATGATCATCATGAAAAGGACACACTCCAATATAATTTTTACCAGTCTTTGTAAGATTAACATATCTTGATACTACCTCTACTATATCAGTCTTATTTCTTATTTCATTAATAGTCTCATTACTGATATAAGCCATAATATCACTTCCTTACAAAAAGCCAATATAATTATATAACAAAACAATTTCTTTGTAAAGGAAAACTTTAAAACTCTTTACATTTATCAAATATTAAATATAATATAATTAGGTGGTATATTTTGGATCAAAGAATAATTAAAACAAAAAATAACCTTTATAAAGGATTATTATTAACTATGAAAAACAAACCATTTGAAAAGATAACAGTATCAGATATATGCAAAGAAGCCAATACCAACAGATCTACATTTTATAATAATTTCAATGATAAATATGATCTCTTATCAGCTTTAGTAAATGACCTTGAAGAAGAATTAAAACAAAAGTTATCTCAAAATGAAGTACCAATAAACATTAAAGAATATTACATTAATTTAATCAATTTACTTCTAGAACACATAAATGAAAACATTGATACATATTCACTAGTTATAAAATATAATAACAACAATATTGCTAGTAATATATTTCATGATACTATTTTAAAAAATATTGCTGAGAATATTGAAAATCATCCATTATATAATGAAGAAATACCATCAGAAATAATTACTATCTTTTATGTAAATGGAGTCATAAGTATTTGCTTAAAATATATAAAAAATCCAAAAAAATATACTAAAGATAGTATATTAAAATATATAAGTAAATTAATTCCAGATAACTTATGTTAACTATCTAGCATAACCATATACCTTTCCTTTTTCTAAAGTAATTTCTTTATAATAAAATAGTTCTGGTACAGTAACAAAAGTATATCCTCTATTTTGAAGTTCCGGAATAATAATATTTAGACTATTTGCTGTGGCACTATATATATCATGCATTAAAATAATATCTCCATCCTTGACTTTATTAATTACCCTATTGGCAATTCTTTTAGAATTATGATACTTCCAATCTAGAGTATCAATATCCCATATAATAATAGGCATATCACCTATTTTTTTTATTATATTATTATAAGCACCGTAACTAGGTCTCAATAGTTTAGGATATGTACCCGTAGCCTCAAATATAACTGAAGAAGTATTATCTATTTCCTCTTTAATAACATCCTCTTTATATTTAGTTAATAACAAATGATTAAATGTATGATTACCTATTTCCATTCCATTATCATATTCTTTTTTTAATATTTCTTTATTATCTTTTGCTTTACAACCAAGTACAAAGAAAGTAGCTTTTACATTATATTTATTAAGTATATCTAACACCTTATTAGTATTATAATTTGGTCCATCATCAAAAGTAAGAGCAATCAATTTACCATCATCATTTATCTTTGTATTAGTAATAATATCATAATTAAATACCTCAGTATATACCATACTTATAGTACCGCTATCTAAATCTATCATAAAAGAATCTATATCATAACTATAAATATTATTATCAAAAAAATATTTATAAAACATAACATAATATTTATTATCATTATTGTCATAATCATAGTCAATAATACCATTATTATTTTTATATCTATTTAAATATTCATCAATAAAATTATCTATCTTTTTATTATTAAAATAAGGATAACTAATCTCTATAGTATCATTAATAATTTCCCTATTAACTAAAGCATCACTATCCATATTAATTACCCATATCATTAAAGTTATAATAATCATTGGAATAAATAAATATCTCATTTTCATAATATCACTAATAAATATTATGAAAAAAGACTTCTCATTAGAAGTCAATATTTAATATCAATACCATCAAAATCCACATTAAGAAATTTTTTACTAGATAAATAATCACATAAATGAACAAATCTTTCATATTTATCCTTAGGAATTGGTAACACCTCATTATCATTAAAATCTTTATTCCAAATTCCCATATGTGAAGACATTACTCTAGTCATTAAATCAAGTTCTTCAGCATTTAAAGATAATTTATCCTTATGCTCTCTAACAAAAGAAGCTGCAAGTAAAGGATGATCAAATCTCGTATATCTTTCTTCAGGATTACCTTTTTTCAATCCGTCATGAAGAGTAAGAGCCATCAAAATAATATCTTTTTCATTTTGTGTAAAATTATTAATTCCAGGATTATCCAAAAGTTCCTTGGCAATACGAACAGCAACCTTAGTATGTTTAACTAATCCATTCTTAGTTCCAGCAAACTCTGGGTGATATTTACCAGTACTTGAAGCAGGTATCTCAAAAAAGTAATCAGGTAGTTCACTAACTAAATACTTTAAATCTTCTTTCTTCTTTTCGTCTTTAATATAACTATATTCTTTATTAAAATAACTAACTTTATCCATATTTACTTCCTAATATTAACATCCACAGTGGTGTATGGAATATTAATTCCTTCCTCATCAAATTTTTTCTTTATCATTTTTAGTACTTCTCTTTTAATAGCATAATTAGTCATAGCCTTACAAGTAATATCAATTGCATATACAATACTAGAGTCTCCTAATTCATCTACTCCGAGTAATTTATAATCCTTAACATTTTCAATTTTAAGAATATCTTCCCTCATACTTTCCAAAACTTTCTCTAATTTGTCGATATCAGTATTATAAGCAACATTAAGTTTAAGGAAAATATCACAATTAGCTAAATTGTAATTAATAACTTCACTAAAAGAAGAATTGCCAATAGACTTTACTTCTCCAGTAAAAGCCTTTATTTTAGTAGTTCTAAGCCCAAACTCAATTACAGTACCTTGAAATCCATTAATTGACACAGTATCACCGACAGCATATTTATTATCAAATAAAATAGCAACTCCTGCTAATAAATCTTTAACAATATCTTGAAAAGCAAGACCAATAACCGCAGCAAATACGCCCAAAGAAGCAATAATACTTGTTGTATCAATACCATATATTTTAAGTATACCGAGAACTATAAATATAAGTATTAAATATTTAAATATACTTCTTCCCAAATTAATAATAGTATCTTTTCTTTTATCTTTACCACTATTACCAATATGTCCCTTAGATATTCTATTAATAACTTTTTCTATTATCAAATATAAAACAAGTCCAATAATAATATAAACTATTGGTAAATAAAACTTTTCATTAGTAATAAATTTTATAAACTTTTCCATAACATCTACCTCACATAATAATTATAAAATATTTAACTAAATAAGTAAAGAAAAAAGTCCAAATAAACCATTGAACTATTATTTTACCCTACCACGGATTTTAGGAGTTACTTTATCAAAAGTAATCTCTTCTTTTCCACAAACACTGCATTTTCTTTTATAACAATACATATCAATGTTTTCATCATTAGTATTATTAAGCCAAGCAGGATTAATAGCTTGTTTCCAATCACTAAAACTATGCCCAGCAGCTTTACATATTTCATTATTAATATCATCTAATGAATCTCTAAGTAAGTATAATTTATTTTCTAATTCAAATATTTCGCTAGAAATAGATGATTTTAATTCATATAAATCTTTTATTATTTTATCTCTATTATCCATTGTACCATCCCTTCGCGAAACAATATTTTAACACAAAGAGAAATATTATTCAAGTACTCTTACAATAATTTCATTAGAGATATACATATATTCCTTTTTAATTCTAATATGATTATTTTCCTTTACTAAATAACCAGCATTAATTAAATCATTAACATTATATATATCCTCTAAAGAAACATTAAACTTATTTTTAAATACCTCCAAATCTATACCATCAAGTTTTCTAAATCCAAGCATAACTTCATTTTCCATCCTAATATTTTTATCTTCATAAATAATTGTACCAGAATATTCTCCATTCAAATAATTTCTCAAGTTCCTAGTATTTGTTATCCTCTCATTATTTATATAACTAGTGCTAGATAAACCAAATCCATAGTATTCTTCATTATTCCAATACACCAAATTATGCTTAGATTGATACCCATCTTTAGCATAATTACTAATTTCATAATGAATATAATTATTTTTCTCAAAAATATTCTCTATATATTTATACATTTCATAGTCAGTATCTTCGTCTATGCTTTCCATACCCTTAATTTTCAAAATAGTATTATCTTCAATTATTAAACTATAAGTAGAAATATGCGGAATATCAAGTTCTAGAAAACAATTTATATCACTTTTTAAAATATTTATATCATCATAAGCAGCATATATTAAATCAATATTAATATTATCAAAATATTTTTTAACTATTTTTATTTTTTTATAGACATCATTCTTAGTATGATTTCTACCAAGTAATTTAATAACATTATCATCAAAAGATTCTACCCCAATACTTATTCTGTTAACCCCATATTTTTTCATTATTTCAAGCTTACTTTCAGTAATAGATTCAACATTACACTCAATAGTAAATTCGTACTCTTTACTAAGCTTAAATACTTTAATAATGTTCATAAGCCTAATCAATTCACTATCATTTAAACTACTTGGAGTACCTCCTCCAATAAAAATGGTATTAACAATTTCACCATTATATCGCATTTTAATTTCTTTCTCCAAATTATCTAAATAATCATTAATATATTTTCTATCATATAATATTTTACAAAAATCACAATATGTACAAATACTATTGCAAAAAGGAATATGAATATATATAGACATAATATCACCACAAATATAATAACATAGTAACATGTAAATTACAATGAATAAAATATTAAATATTATACCATTATATTAATGGTGATAAAATGAACAATATAGATATAAGAAAATATATCATTAATAATTTTAAGGATTCAAATATTGATGATATTAAAAGTTCAATTGAGGACTCAATATCCTCCCATGAAGATGATCCATTAATAGGTCTTGGCGTACTATTTGAATTATTATGGAACAATTCAAGTAACGAAGAACATCAAAATATGCTTTTAAACATAAAAAAAGGTATGTGATAAACATACTTTTTTTAATAATCTTTACCAGCAATAAAAAGTTCTAAAAGAACATTTCCATCTAGGTTATTTACCTTAATGTCTCTATCAATATCTGATAATTTAGATAAATATTTAATTAACATATCTTCACTATAGTAATAACTATCACTAAGTAAATACTTAACTCTATATACACTTTTAAATTCCAAAATCTTTGCTATTTCTTCATTAGACTTACCATTATTATAAAGTCTTTTAACTTGAAACAATAATCTTATTTGACTAGCAATAATAGCTACTATCTGATTAGGATCCATTCCATTTATAACAAAGTTTTTATATAATTTAATAGCCCTACTATTATCATTTTTTAATAGTGCACTAACTAAATCATAAATACTATTATCCATATTTTCCTCAGTTAAAAGTATAATATCATTATTATCAATAACCTTATCTTCAATTTTATATAGCATAAGTTTATTAAGTTCATTTCTAATATTATCAATATTATTACCAACTCTATTAATAAAATTATTAATATCCATACTACTCATTTTATAATTATTCTTTTTTAAATAATCTTTAATATAATCATTTAAATATTCATTATTAGCTTCTACTTTTTTCACTGTACCATTGCTATTAATAAGTTTTACTAATTTTTTTCTAGAATCAATACTATCACCATTAGATACAAACACTAAATAACTATTAGAATTATAGTTATTAAAATAGTTCTCAAGTAAATTAATATTAGCAACATCTTTCTTTTGTGATAAATAAATAGTACTATCAATAACAATAAGTTTATTAGGAGAAAACATTGAAATAGTAAGTGCCTCATTAATTATATTTTGAATATCCTCTATACTATAATAAATAACATCATTATCAGAGATAGATAACCTTTCTTTAATAAGGTCTATTTCTCTATTAACAATAGATGTATCAGTTCCATATAACAAATAAAAATTCATATTAATCACTCTGTTTCTATTTTTTTACAATCATAATTTTTTTCACTATAATATTCAAGTATTGAATCTTCATCATCAGTAGAAAAATATTCTCTTAAATCTTCTACATTAGACATAACTCTATAAGTTTTTTCTTCATCGATAAATTTATAAGTATCGCCTTCATCCATATACTTATAAAATTCACCATCATTTTTAAATTTATTATACCTAGTATCACTATTAAAAATATAATCACTAGTTACTGTTGCATTCTTAATTTTGCCTTTACCATCAAAAATAAATTTAATTTCTTCTCTGACAATCGTAGATAAAGTACTATTATTATATTCAGTACTACAAGCATAACTTTTATCTTTTCCCATAATAACCTCAGGATTAAAAAAGAAAAACGCTACAACTACAATTATAAATAAAGCAAAAAATATTCCTGATATTGATACACTTTTTTTCTTTTCATTTTGAGTAGTATCTTGTTTTACCTTCTCTTTTGGTATAGTTAATTCATTAAGCCTACTAATATCAAACTTTTCAGTAACAATTCCCTCATCAATTATTTGAGCTTCTGTTATTTTATCTAACGATATAGTCTCAAAGTTATTATCACTAGTACCGCTTAAAATATTATTTAAAAATTTATCTATTAGTTCTTCACTATCATCTTTAGATAGCATTATAACAATTTCATTATTTCTTACAAACAAAGAACCATAGTACAATTTACTATTATCATAGCTATAAACAACATACTTATTACTATTTTTTTTATATTTAAAAGCCCCATAAACATTAATAAATATAGTTTCTTGACCATACTTAAATTTAAAATCATTAACCTTTATTCTTTTTCCATTCATAAGTAGCCTCCATAACAATTATAATATAATTAAAAGAAAAAAACTAGTCATTATTTATATTTTATTTGACTAGCTGTTATATCAAATCCACCTTTAAAAGTATTACCCATTTCATAATCTTGATCTTTATAGTTTTCCTGAAGCCATATCAACACAGTAAACTTTTTCTCTTCATTATTTTTTAAATATATATTAGAACCAATTAATATTTTACCATTTTTAGGAATAATACCTTTAGATATTTTATATCCATTACTGTCATATAATGCATAGTTAAGAGCATTTTCTTCAAACTCATTATCTGTTACAAACATAGAAATATCAAGTGTTTGATCCAAAGTACCAGTACTTCTAACTGAAAAACTCTTTTTATATACAGAATATTTGGTATCCAAATTAGGTTCATTAATAGGCATAAGAGCATAAGTATCAATTGTACTACCATCTATATAATTAATGGCCAAGGTACCTGTTTTAACTTTTGTACTATCTTCCCTATCACTAGCAATTAAAGAAAAATATGTAAAAGTTACTCCAACAATCATTACAAGTAAAGTAAGAATTAAAACAATAAAATAAAATATATCAGTTCTACTTTTACTATCGTTCATATCATCGATCTCCTAGTATAATAATACCAAAAACACACAAAAAAAGCAATACTTAAATTGCTCTTTTTAATTTCATTATTCAGCAGCTTCACCAGTGATAGTTTTAGCGCCTTTAACTTCAACATTAACAGTACCTTTAAATGTAGCACCTTGTTCAGCATCATTATCAGCACCAGCTTCATCAAGCCAAACAAATAAACGAAGATTTTTAGTAGTACCATTACCAGCAATTTTCATTGTTTCATCACCAGTAGCACCAAGTAAACTAAATTCTGTATAGTCGCTTGAAGCCTCACTATAAGGAATAGTACCAGTATAAATTATGTTAGAACCATTATTAAATTCACCATCAACACCAGTTCTATCATATAAAACAAATTTTAAATGCTTAAAAGGTATTTCAGCAGGAGTAGTAACTTTACCTTCTGGTGATTTCTCTTCTTTTACTAATGCAGTAGGAGTTACTTTAGCAGTGATTTCCATTTCTGTAGGTCCATCATTAGTTAAAGTAAAATCATAATATCCACAAACGTTAAATCCATTATCATCAACACAAGTCTTATAAGTACCTTCTTTACCATCATCTTCTCCAGTTCTAGTAAATGTTCTAAGAGCTATATCTTGAGAAGCAGGTATAATATTAGTTACATTTAACTTATCACCATCTTCGTAAACAATCTTTACAGTAGCGGCTTTAACAGTTAAAGCATTATCTTCACTTTTAGCATTAATTGAAAAGTATGCTAATGATGCTCCAATTATAGCAACGATTAAAGTAAGTACTCCGATTACCCCAAAAAATATTCCTCTCTTATCTTCTTTTTCCATTTCAATATCTCCTCTCTTCTATCATAAGTTAATGATAGCAGATTTTTTTAAAAATTACAATACTTTTAAATTAAAAAAAAGAAATAGTTAACCTATTTCAAAAAATTAGTAAATTCTTCTTTAGTCATAAAACCAGTAAATCTTTTAAGTTCTTTGCCATTTTCAAAAAAAATAACTGTTGGAATTGACATAACGCCATATTCTCTAGCAATATCAGAACTTTTATCAACATCAAGTTTGACAAAGTTAAAATCACATTCACTAGAAGTCTCTTCGAATATTGGCCCAAACATTTTACAAGGACCACACCAAGTAGCATAAAAATCCACTACTGCCTTATCACTTATTAAAGAAGAAAAGTCTTTTTCATAATGTATTAATCCCATGATTACCTCCTAATTTAGTATGCTTTCATCACTTATATGAATCTTATTTCTTTCTATGAGTTTATTTAAAGAATCCCTAGTAATTATATTTTTATCTAACAACAATTTAATTACTTCATCATTTAATTCTTCATTGCTCTTATTATCTTTTTCCTTAATTACCTTATATACTTCATCATATGTATCAACCATTTTCTCAGATACTTTAGATAATATAGGTGTATTATCCAACATAAAGTTAGCAATTTTAGAATCTCTTACATAAGGAACATTTATAATAGGAAGTGTAATAATAACTAAAATCAAAAATACATAAACATACATCTCAATTATTCCAACAAAGATACCAAGTATTTTAGATGGAATACTAAGTATAACAGTAGCTTTTAGTATTTTTTCTATTAGACCAGTTACCATAAGTACAACTTTAAAAACTAAATAAAGTAAAGAGTATACTATAAGAAAAGCAATAACTTCATAAAATAGAATATTAATAGCTTCAATTCCTTTTATAAATCCTCCAAAGCTAATAAATGGTAGATTTTCATACATAATAACGGATAAATAGTTTTTTAGATAAAATGATAAGATAATTATAACAAAGATACCAACAAAGTCAGCAGTTTTCTTTATTACCCCAGACTTAAAACCACCTACTGCACCTAATGCTAATGCAATTAAAATAACAATATCTGCTACATTCATAATCTATCCTCCTAACAATATTATATACTATTATATTAAAAAAAGAAAGAAAAAAAGATGCTTTTAAGCATCTTCTTCAGAATTAACAACTTTAAAAATTAATGATTTGTTACTAAATATTTTTTTATAATGTACCTCAAATGATTTCCAGCCTTTTGGAAGTTCAAAAGCAACAAATCCTTGCGCCTTTTTACCTGAAGCTAAATTAACCGCTAGACTATCAACTCCATTAGCATTATTAAATATAATTGCGGTATCACAAGCGGCATCATCTACATAGCCATCAAAATCATAATACGAAATATATTTGTTATCACCAGAAATATTTTCTACATCGAAGAAAAACAATAAATATTCTTTACCTTCTTCGGGTGTATCAATGAAGTTACCTTCACCAATAGAATCATACTTCAAAGCTTCAGTTAAAGTTAGATTAAAATTACCATCAGATAATGTATCATCAATAGTGCCATATAAAGAAGTAGTATTTTCTTCTATATATCCATCAATTTTATCTTTAATTTGACTAGGATCTTCATTTTTAATTGCATTAATTCCAATAATAGTCAAAATAATAATAGCTACTATAACTAGTAATCCCAAACTGCCAAAAACAATTAAAATTATTGCCCATACAGGTAATCCCTTTTTCTTTGCTTTATCATCTTTTTTGACATTAGTATTATTGTTAGTATTACCTCCTATCATAGTACCACATTTAACACACATTACAGCTTCATCAACCATTTCATTTCCACAATTAGGACAAAATTTAGCCATATTTTCACTCCTCTCTACAACAATTATATATCATATCAAAAGAAAAAGAAAGTATTTTACTAAATATTTTCTTCTCTAATTTGTTCAATAATATTATGTTTCTTTATCTTATTTGTACTATACATCATCGTAAGGAGTACTATTACAAATACTGAAACAATTGAAACAATAATAGCCTTCCATGGAAGAATAACACCACTAGTACTCATCATATCAGATAATGCATAATGTATAATAAGCGTTATTCCAATACTTGTAGGTATTGCATATATTAAAGATTTAAGTCCAAAGAATAAGCTCTCAAAGAATAATATTTTATTAAAACCTTTCTTTGTAAGACCAATACTTCTAAGAACAGCAAATTCTCTCTTTCTAAGAGCCATACTTGTGGATATAGTATTAAATACAGAAGTAACACCAATTAAAGTAACCAAACTTATAAATCCATACATAAGAATCTTAACAACAAGTATCATATTATTAGTCTGTTCCATAGATTCTCTAACATTAGTATAGCTAACATTATCATATTTATCTAATTCTTTAGCTAGTTTATCAATATTATCCGTATTATCACTAACTATATTATATTTTACATTATCTATTTTTTCACCAAATACGACTTCATAAATTTTCTTATTAACAATAAGTTTGTAATTACTATCATAAAGACTATCTTCAAATATTGGATTATACTTATCAGTAATATAAATATTATTAATAGTTTTAGTACAATACTTAGTATAATCACTTTCTATATCTTCCACAGTACTATCAGCAATATTGCAAAGTTTAATATAACCATTATTCTTATTTTTAATTATTGGTATATTATAATTAATTCTCTTTTCACCATAACTAACACCTTTAAACTTATTAAGTAATATTATCTTATCAGAAGTAAGTCCAAGTTCTTTTTTATAATTATTATAAGAATTATCATCCATAACAATAACCGAAACACTTTTAACTTTTTGCTCTTCAAGTTGCTTAACTTCATCGTCAGCATAAGCATTTCTATAATATTTTAAATAATCAGCAGAATATTCATAATTATCCACTAAAATAACATTCTCCATACTATAAGAAATATATTCTTTAACATCATTACTCTTAACAATTTCATCTATTGTTTTAAGCATTTCTTCATTAGTATTTCCATTATCAAAATAATAAATCACATAATCATAAGAAACCTCACCAGCTACATCACTTGCCGTATTAATAGTATAATTCATATAAGAAGAAAATGATATAAATAATACAATACTAATAAATAAACTAACAATTGTAACTCTATATTTTTTCTTATTTCTTTTAATATTTTTAAGAGCAATCTCTCCTTCTATACCAAATAATTTATTGACAAGTTTCCCTGTTTTAATCTTTTTATTATTAATTTTTATATCATCATTTTGTCTAATTGCCTCAATTGGAGACACTTTAGCAGCCCTTCTTGAAGGAACTAAAGCTGATATAAATATAACAAGTATCATAAATATAACAGGTATAATTATAAATACAATATTAGTAACCAAATTAAGTTTTAATACTAAAATATCACCAATCAAATTATTAATAATAAGTATTACAGTACCAATACCAATATAAGCACCACCTATACCAAGTATTATTCCTATAGTACCCACAATAAGTGCCTCAAAAAATATTGTATATGAAAGTTGTTTCTTTGTACTACCAATACTAGAAAGTAATCCAAATTCTTTTTTTCTTTCCATTACAGAAATAGCAAAGGAATTATAAATAACCACTATACAACCAATAGATACTAACGATAACATAATAATTATCATCATAATCATTGAGTTCATTATATTACCATAAGTACTTTCTCCATATAGAGCAAGAAGTGTACTATTATAAGATATAGCATTATCATAATCTAATTTTTTAGCTAAATCTTCTGATTGTTTAATAATTCTTCTATTATTATTAAACATAACATATACATTTGCAGTACCTTCTTTATCATTTGTATCAAGAGTAAAAGTACTATATCCTGAAGCAGAATAATCTTCATAATTACTTCTTTCTACTATACCAACTATTGTATAAGTTTTCTCACCAATAATATTAAGAGTTTCACCTTCATAGTACTCATTATTATTCAAAGTTTTAGCATCTTCAATTACTCTTTCACCATATTTTAATGTAATGGTATCTCCAATCTTATAAGAAGCTCCACCATTAGTATTAATATGTTTCGATATAACAAGCTCATTATCATTTTCAGCAAATCTTCCTGAAATCAAATGAAGTTCATTAAAATATTCTTTATTAACAGCACTAATATAAAGATAAGGCTTATATTCATTAATAGAATCAAATTTACTAAAACCAATCGGCTTTTGATAAAAATAATCAAAATCGTTTCTTTCTATATCATTTAATTTAGCTAAAGATATATCATTATACTCAGCTTCATATTTACCATTATAACTAATAGTTTCTCTAATCATATAATCCTGAAAAGAAGAGAATAATAGTCCTATTCCAACCATCAAGGCGGTAGACAAAATAATACCAACAATTGTAACTATAGTTCTTTTTTTATTAAGTTTTAAATTCTTAATAGTTAGTTCATTCAAAATACTCATTTTATTTTCTCATCCTTAATAATATGACCATCTTCTAAAGTAATTATTCTATTTGCTTCTTTAGCAAGATTCATATCATGTGTAATCATAATAATCGTTTGATGGTATTTTTCATTAGATAATTTAAGTAAATCCATAATTTCTTTACTAGCTTTAGAATCTAAGTTACCAGTAGGCTCATCCGCTAATATTATATCCGGTTTAGATATAAGTGCTCTTCCTATAGATACCCTTTGTTGTTGACCTCCTGAAAGTTCATTAGGTAAATGATTAACTCTTCTCTCAAGGCCAAGAATATCTATAAGTTCTTTTAAATAATCTTTATCAACTTTTCTGCCATCAAGTAATATTGGAAGAGTCATATTTTCTTCAACATTAAGTATTGGTATTAAATTATAAAACTGATAAATAAGTCCTACTTTTCTTCTTCTAAAGACTGCTAATGCATCGTCTTTTTGCTTAAATACGTCAGTACCACCAACAATAACTTTTCCACTAGTGGGTTTATCAACAGCTCCAAGTATATGAAGAAGAGTTGATTTACCACTACCAGAAGAACCAACTATTGCCACAAAATCTCCTTCATCAACTGAAAAAGAAATATTGTCGATAGCCTTTACCAAAGTACTGCCTTTTCCATAATTTTTGCATAAATTGTTAACTTCTAATATTTTCATTTTTTTATCCTTTCTATTACTTCATCAAAGCTAATTCCCATTTTAGTAAGCTCTGTTATTTTTTTCTTTATAGCCTCAATTTCTCTATCTATTTTCTCATTAGTAGCTTTCTTAGTATTTTCTGATATAAAAGTACCTTTAGTACTAATCGTAGTAATAACACCCCTATTTTCTAATATATCATAACTTTTTTTAACAGTATTAGGATTAATACCTAAATTACTAGCCATTTCTCTAATTGATGGAATTTGAACCTTTTCTTTTAATATTCCAACTGCAACGTACTTCTCAATACCATTTACTATTTGCTCATATATAGGAACTCTACTTTGATAATCCAAATTAATCATAATCTGTTTCATCTACATCACCCTATCATAGTCAACAGTATCAGCATCTTCTGTATCATCAACATATTTTTCCATAATTTTATTAAGTTCGTCAACATTATTAGTAACAAATATATACTTACCATAACTACTATGTATAGTAATATATTCATAATCCTTACTAACATCAATATCATTATCGATATTATCCACAATAAATTTACCAAGTTCCACATAAAGTTCACTATTATAACCATCAGTAATACCATAAAAATTATTATTAACATCATAAGAATAAATATCATCATTAGTCATATTGTCTAAATACTCTTTAGTTTTAGTATTATAATATTTAACTATATTAAGAGCTAGTTCCTTATTATTGTCAGCATTAATAATTGTATTTCTTACCACATAATTATCATAAATATATAAAGTAACATCAAGTAATCTATTACTATTTTCATTAACATTTTTTAATACATCATTAGTATTTTTATATTCATTAATAACCATATTAGCTAATTCTTTATTTTCTTTTATACCAGTATAATTATCATTATATCCAATACCAAACACTCTACTATTTTTATAATTATCTAAAGTCCTAATGTACTCTTTATCATTAACTAATTTATTATTAATATAATTATAATCATCCTCAGTAACATAAATATTAAATCTATATGTACTACTTTTAACACGAGCTTTAATATGATATATATTATATACTTTGCCTCTAGGATCATCATCTAAAAGTAATGAAACAACATAATTAATAACATCACTATCTTTAGTAGAGCCAATATCAATATTATTATCATCCAAAAAAGTAATTTCCTTAATATCACTAGTCTTTATTTCAAATTCGTTATCATCATTAAAGAATGCACCAACAGCACATACAGTACCAGATACAATTACTAAACAAATGGCCATCTTAAAGAAATTAGTAACTCTTTTTCTAGTAATTAAGTCATAAATAATAAGGTAAGTAAATATAAGTACCAATAAAAGTATAATTGTAAAGAAATCATGACTAGATACACCTAAATTTTTAATTATCACATATAGTATGCAAACAACTGGAATAGTAGTTAATGTTCTAACTAAAATATGAACTTTTTCACTTTTGAATGAAGTACCAACAATTTCAAACTTTTTCTTTACAAAAAGAACAAGTCCTACAAAAATATAAATAATACTTAAAAATACCATCTTAAGAAGTGAAATGTTTATACCATTATCAAATTCTTCTTCAAAAAGTACTCCAGAAATAAGTTTATAAGGCATTGTATAATTATTATTAATTACTTTACTTACATAACCCGTATATATATTATTTCTTCTATCATTTTTACATTTAAAACTACTACATTCATATATAACGGGAGTACAAGCTTTATTAAGGCATTCGATTCTTGCATCACCAGAACCACTATATTCAAACCCATCAGTCTTAATAAATGTACTGACAAATGGAACCAAAAATAATATAAGAAGAGTAACCACAATCGTTGTAATCTTATTTGAAGAAACACTAACTGCTATATTACAAGAAGTAAATACAAAAATATATGAAATGGAATATATAAGAAGCATATCAAATAACATCTTATAATCAATAACCATATTACTATATATTAAACTAATAACTAATGTAATAATAAAATTAATAATTTGCATAAGAAGAATTATAACTATTCCACCAAGTATATTAGTAAGAAATATTTGCTTTTTATTAATAGGCATTGAAAGTGTAAAATCAATAGAACCTCTTTTATATATAAAATTGAATAAAGTAATTGAAAGTATTACCGGAACAAGATACATACCAAGTAGTACTGGACCACTAACTTCATAAATATTAGGCATAAAGTTATTACCTTGACTACATTTTACCAGTAGTATAATACCACTAATCGTAGGAAGTAAAAGCATACATAAAAGAATAACAGCCTTAGATTTCTTAATATTTTCTTTTAAATAATTAAAATTAAACAAACTTGTTAAATTCATATCCTAAAGCCTCCATTTCATATATAAATACTTCTTCCAAAGTAAGTGGAAGATAATCAAGTATTAATGGTTTCATCTTTTCAAGTTTTTTCTTACTCTTACCATCAGTATCTTTAATAATTATCGTAGCCACACTACCCTGCTTCTTAAAACTCAAGATATCAAAATCTTCAAAGTCCTCTTTATCAAAGTTCTTTTCAAATGATAATTGAACCTTAAACATATTAGTTTTAATAGTATCAACATCACTCTCAAACAAAATACCACCTTGATATAAAAGGCCTAAATTATCACATATATCTTCAAGTTCTCTAAGATTATGACTAGTCATAACAATCGTAGTATTCTTTTTATTCATTTGCTTAATAAGAATCTTTTTCATAGTATTTCTAATAACTGGATCAAGTCCATCAAAAGTCTCATCAAAGAACATATAATCAGCATTAGTACAGATAGCACATATTAAAGCACACTGTCTTTTCATACCTTTAGAAAAAGTATTAATTTTCTTATTAAGACTAAGATTAAGCATATTAGCAAGTTCTTTAAGATAGTTCATATCAAAATCTTTATACATAGATTCATAGTATCTAGCAGTATCCATAAGAGTATAGTTAGAGTTAAAGTATAAATCATCTTGAACAAAAACCATTTTTTGCTTAATAACATCATTATCATATACCCTACTACCATCTACAGTAATATCACCACCATCAGTATCATATATACCCATAATAGTTCTAAGAAGTGTAGACTTACCACTACCATTAGCACCTACTAGACCATAAATAGAATTATCTTTAATAGTACAACTAAGATCTTTTAGCACATAATCTTTATCATATTTTTTAGATAGTTTATCTATTTTTATCATATAATTTTCTCCTTTCATAACAATATATGATTGTACTACTTGTGCTAGTACAATTAAATCATACTACATAAAATTTACCTTGTCAAGTAAAATATAACTTTACTAAAATAGTTTTACCAACATAGGTATATTCCCATACACAAATTAATCAGTATCATAACCTATTTTAGGAGGGAAAAATAATGAATAATTTTAACGACTATTATAATTATCTAAATAATAATTATAATGATATGAATTTTTTAGCAGATCCAAATAGTATGATCTATGATATGAACTATCAAGCATTATATCCAAATGTAGTAATGCCTACTAATAATAATATTCTAGATACAAAACTTGGTTTTAAACGAGGTAATCTCTTTAATAACTTATATGATGAATACAAAAACTATAAACCAGCAGAGTTAAAAGCAAATAATGAGAAAGAAGATTTATTACTACAAATAGATGAACAAAGATTTGCTATGATAGAAATGAATCTTTACCTAGATTTATATCCTAACAATAAAGAAGCTCTAAACAGATTCAATACTTATCTAAAGAAAGAAAAAGAATTAGTAACATTATACGAAAGTAAATATGGACCATTAACTACATCGAGTCCAGTTCAAACAAATAATTGGACTTGGGATAATTCACCATGGCCTTGGGAGGTGCAAAGCTAATGTGGAAATATGTAAAATCACTTGAATATCCTGTAAACATCAAAAAGAAAGATATAAGAATGGCTAAATATCTCGTAACACAGTATGGAGGTGCCAACGGCGAACTAGCGGCAGCCTTCCGTTATTTAAATCAAAGATATACTATGCCTGACGATAAAGGAAAAGCCCTACTTACTGACATTGGAACCGAAGAACTAGCCCATGTCGAAATGATATCCGCAATGATATACCAATTATTAAAAGGAGCCACTATAAAAGAATTAAAAGAAGCCGGTCTTGAAGCTCATTACGCTGAACATGGTTATGGTCTATACCCAACAGATGCGAATGGCGTACCATTTACCGTAGCCTACTTTGCCACAACAGGAGACCCAATCGCCGACCTATCCGAAGACATGGCCGCCGAGCAAAAAGCCAGAGCTACTTATGAAAACCTAATCGACCTAACAGATGACCCCGATGTCATAGGACCACTTCTATTCCTAAGACAAAGAGAAATAATTCACTTTACAAGATTTCAAGAATTATATAACGAATATAAAAAGAAAAACTTAAAATAACTCAAATACCTACCAAACTAGGTATTTTTTTCATAGAAAAAAAGAAGTTATTTCTTTGCATCAAACTTCTTTCTTAATTCAGTATTTAAAATAAATTTTCTAAGTCTAATATTTTCAGGAGTAATTTCCACTAGTTCATCACTATTAATATAATCTAGACAATACTCTAATGTTAATGGTCTAGGTCTCTTAAGTACAACAGTATGATCTGAACCAGATGCTCTTGTATTAGTAAGTTGTTTACCCTTAACAACATTAATAGCAAGATCATTTTCTCTATTACATTCACCCACAATCATACCTTCATATACTTCAGTACCAGGTTCAATAAACATTACTCCTCTATCTTCAAGTTGTCCAAGTGCATAAGCAGTAGCCTTACCTGCTTCAGTAGATACAAGTACACCAACTTTTCTTTCAGTAGAATTAATATCCTCTACCGGAAGATATTCCTTAAAACTATGATTAAGTATACCATAGCCTTTAGTTAAAGTCATAAAGTTAGTATTAAATCCAATTAATCCTCTTGAAGGAATAGTATAATTAAGTCTAATTAAATTATTAACATTAGACATATTATCCATCTTACCACCACGAAGACCAAGTGCCTCAATAACATTACCTACACAGTCATCACTAACTTCAATTTGAACATCTTCATAAGGCTCACACTTAACACCATCAATTTCTTTAATAATAACTTCAGGTTTAGATACTTGTAGTTCAAAACCTTCTCTTCTAAGATTTTCAATCAAAATAGATAAATGAAGTTCACCTCTACCAGAAACAGTCCAAGATTCATTACTAGCCTCTTCTACCTTCAAACTAACATCTCTCTGAGTTTCTTTAAATAATCTCTCACCTATTTTTCTAGCAGTAACAATCTTACCCTCTCTACCAACAAATGGACTATTATTAACCATAAATGTCATTTTTAAAGTAGGCTCATCAATTCTAAGTATTGGAAGAGCTTTCTCTTTACCAACATTACATATAGTTTCACCAACAGAAATATCCATAAGACCTGCTATTGCAACTATATCACCAGCATCAGCCTCATTAATTTCTATTCTCTTAAGTCCTTCAAAACCAAATAATTTTTGAATTCTAAATTGCTTAATACTACCATCTAATCTAACACAAGAAACCATTTCATTAACCTTAATAGTACCACTATGAACTTTACCAATACCAATTCTACCAACATATTCATTATAATCTAAAAGTGCAGGTTGAAATTGTAAATCACCATTAATATCAGCATTAGGTTCAGGTATTTCATCTATAATTAATTTAAATATATCATCATAGCTTTCACTTTGTGTACTAATATCAGGATCTAGGCTAGCAGTACCATTTAAAGCACTAACATAAGCAACTTTAAAATCAAGTTGTTCTTCAGTAGCACCAAGTTCAATAAATAAATCTATAACTTCATCTAGTACTTTCTCTACTCTTGCAGTAGGTTTATCTACTTTATTAATAACTACAATAGGTTTAACCCCTGCTTCAAGAGCTTTTTTAAGAACGAATCTAGTCTGTGGCATAGTACCTTCATAAGCATCTACTAAAAGTAATACACCATCAACCATATTCATAATTCTTTCTACTTCACCACCAAAGTCAGCATGACCAGGAGTATCTAGTATATTAATCTTATATCCATTATAATGAATAGAAGTAGTTTTAGCAAGAATAGTAATACCTCTTTCTCTTTCAATATCATTAGAGTCCATAGCTCTAACTTCAACTTGTTCATTATCTCTAAAAGTACCAGATTTCTTAAGTAATTGATCAACCAAAGTAGTTTTACCATGGTCAACATGAGCAATAATAGCAACATTTCTAATTTTCATAATAAAATACACCTTCTTTTTTCACAGTCTACAATTATATCACAAAAACATACATTTGAACATATTTTTTACTCATTTTCTTCAAAAACTTACCTTCCAGAAAAATCCAAGGTATTTTTCTGTCCTATACAGCCTAATTCTTAGTCTGTATAGGAATAACACTAAGATATCATATTCACAGTGAAAACTTTCTACCCAATACAAAAACAGTTAAAAAGAAGACACCTAGTATCCTCTTTAATTTAAAATATATAGTTTATGCTTATATATAATAGACCATAGTTTAAGACTTATTCATAAGGCTTAAACTAACACTCTAAGACTACAGGCTTAGAGTGAACCTAAACACTCTTATTATTCTTCTTATAATCAATAAAATCTAATATAATCATAACAATTATATATACTCCAACCACTTTAAATAAAGTATACATAATACTCTTAGGTACAAATATAAGAAGTATACCAAGAATAATAGAAATAATAGATACAATCAAATTACCAGTAATCTTCCTATCAAAATACTTAGTAATACTACTCGTAGCCATAATAAATAACAATAAACTAACAAGTACTGGAAGCATCTCTAAAAATAAGAAACTACCATACTTAAATACAAACATAGCTACCCAAATACACATAATACCAATTATCAAGCTAGAATAGTCCCTACTAATATATTTCTTATCCATAACAAAGCTAATTAATTGTATTACTGCAATAATAGCAAAAATAACAACAAATAAATAATTAATAGTACTAAGCAGTTCCTCAGTAGCAAATATAAGTACAATACCAATAACTAATCCAAGTAAATAATAAAATACCTCTGAAACACAACTACTACTTTTAGGTTTTTCAATCTTTTCAAGTATCACTACTTCATCTTTATTTTCTTCTTTTTTCTTTCTTCCCATCTTAACACCTTCCTCTATACCTATAATTATATACTAATTAATAACAAAAGGAAAGACTAAGTATTATCTTTCCTCTTTAAATAACTATTTAATTTAATGTAAGTAATATTCTGACTCATTTCATCAAATATATCTTCTACCAGTATATACCCCATATATATTATCCTCCTTTTCTATAGGATAACACATATTTACATACTTTACATCATATTCGACAAAACTTGTCAATATAAGACACTAACTCTTAGTAATTCTTACCTTAATCGTTGTAGTCTTAGCAAAGTAACTAGCCTTAACCTCATCACCAGTAACATTAACCTTAACAGTATGTTCACCTTCACCTAATCCAGTTAAGTCCACTGTAGCCTTAATAGTAGTACTGTCAATACTATCAAGAACTTCTTGTGTACCCTTAACAATAACAGTAGTTTTAGAAGAATTTTCTCCCATAGCTCCAGCCTTTAAATTAGGTCCTAAGTTAATAGCATCAATCTTAATATCATCAACTTCCATTGATTTTTCTTCACCAAGAGATACTCTAACAGTAATAGTTTTCTCAGAAACTTCTCTTATACCTTCAGGTTTAGGTACAACTACAGTATAAGATTTATTATCAGATAAACCAGTTACATCAACTTCTATTGGAATATAAGATTCAGTATATTTACTAACAACTGCTTGTTCACCATATATACTAATCTCTTTTACAGAAGAACTAATTGAACTAATAGCCTTGCCAAAAGCAACATCTCCTTTAGGAATAATCTTTATTTTAGCAGTACCACTATAAGATTCAATATTAATTGTAGCAGTAACCTTTTCTGGTACTATTTCAACATCTACAACATTACCATATTTATCATAAGCCACAAGTTTAACATCTTTAAGAGTATTAACACCCGCAGTAGGATCCACAAGTTCCCCAATATCTACAAGTGCCTTAACTGTAGCCACTTTATTAATATTATGAATAGATTTTTCATCTTCAGTACCCTTAATAATAACTTCCTCTTTATCAACAGTAACAGACTGTACAGATAATTTACTATCAAGCTTATCCTTATTTATAACATCCACAGTAATAGACTTAGTCGCAGATACCTTAGGATATACATTAACAGTAATTGAAGAAGGATCAAGTTTATAATTAACTGAATTAATTGGACTTTCATAATTAAGTTCTATCTTATGAGTACCCTCTTTTAAATTAGATAAATCCGCCGTTACTTTACCAGTAGATAACTGCTTAGCCAAATATAAATCAACAGTTCTACCAATCAAAGTAACATCCGCAGTCTCAGGTAATCCCTCAATAATATAAGCTTCTTTATTATAAGTAACATCCACTATCTGATTATGAAGAACTTCAGCAGCACTATCAATAACAGTACTAGCTTGATTATCTACATAAAAGAATATTAGTAATGATACCAGTAAAGAAACAAATATCAAAGTATTCCTCTTATTAAGCCATCTTTCAAACTTACCTGCTCCCTTATCAGCTTTCTCACCAATAAACATAGCAAACTTCGTAACAGGAGTAACAATAAATTTATCAATAAAACTACCTATCGTTCTAAATAAATTTCTAAAAAATTTAATAATTTTCTTAAGCGTTTTCATCATTATCATCCTCCTTTTCATCTACAAACTCATCATCAAGAAGGACTTCTTTCTTAGGTTTTAATTCCTCTACTAGAATCATTCTAGCATCATCTAAAGAAAGATTATAATTTAAGTTACCATCTACTGCTATTGAAATCTTACCAGTTTCCTCACTGACTACAATAGCAATAGCATCAGATTCTTCACTTATCCCAATAGCGGCTCTATGTCTAGTACCAAGTTTCTTACTAATCTTACTATTAATACTAATAGGAAATACAGCCCCCGCAGAAGTAATCTTATTACCTTGTATTATAACACCACCATCATGAAGTGGATTTCTAGGGAAGAAGATAGAAATCAATAATTCCGAAGAAATATCACCATATATCGGTTTACTTCTCTCAATATATTCATTAAGACTAATATCTCTTTCAATAACTATTAAAGCACCAATTCTAGATTTTCTAAGATAATCAACTGCTGTCATAACTTCATAAACAAGTTTTTCTCTTTCATCTAGCGTAAGAATCTTATGTCTACCAAGTAATTGCTTTCTACCAATATGTTCTAGTATACTTCTAATTTCTGGTTGGAATATAATTATAAGTGCCAGTGGACCCCACATAATAACATACTCTAAAAGTAATCCTATCGTCGTTAAATTAAGTGTATCACTAAGTATCTTAATAACCAATATAACAAGAACGCCCTTAAATAATAATATAATCTTAACATTATTTTTAATATTCTTAAGTACAAAATAAACCATCATCCATACTAAAGAAATATCAATAACCTTTTGTAATATAACTAATAAATTATCTACTGTCATAATATCTCCCTTCTATTTAACCAAATAAATAGCCCCTTCTATACAGAAATAACATAGTAAAACAATACCACCAAATAAAAGTATCATATTACTAACAAATCCAGAATTAGAATTAATTACTTTAGTATCTTTTTCTTTCTTTTCTTCCACCTTTTTATCCTCCGTTAATTTATTTAAAAAGTCATTCTTAGTCATTATTCCATAACATCTATATTTAATCTTATCCTTCTTACCACTAAAAAGTTCATTTAGTTTATTAACATCATAATAGGATAAAGTAAAACCTAAATCACGATATAAATCTTTCTTATCTTCAATTCCCTTCGCAGTAATATTAATATAAGAAATATCATTATCTTGAATTAATAAAGCAACCTTCTTTCCTATTATTTTAATATCATCTTTACTAAAATTATATTCATTCTGAAATAAATAAATAGTATTATCACTAATAAAGTAAGAAATATGTTCAGTAAGTTTAATCTTCTTTATTTCCTTCTTCATAACATTAGTTACCTTCCTATCTACTAATAATTTTATCATGATACTGGCAAAAATGCAATATAAAAAGAAGCACTTTATTGCTCCTTTAAATAAGAACTAGTATTAGTAAGATATCCAATATAAACAACTTGTGCATCACTACTATCTTCCTTGCAAGTAACTAATACTATTGATTTTCTTGTATTATCAGTATAAATTTCAGCATAACCATTCTTCTTAATCTCATAATTATCACTAAATATATACTCATATTTACTACCATTATCATATAAATATATCTTATCACCAAGATTCATTTTATATAAATTACCAAAATAAGAATTATAATTATTACCATTATGTGAAGCCAAAATAATTCTATTATCAGTCTTCTCTATAGTTTCAATATTATCTTTAACATTATTATAGCTGTTATTAATATTAACAAGACCTCTCTTTAATTCAATACTAGGTATTTCAATAAAAGAATTATATCCATATCTATCCTCTAGTGAAACATCAACGTTATCATTATTAAGTATCTTCTCAATAGCTAGAATATTTTTCTTACTATCCGTAAAATAATTATAAAAGTATATACCAAAGTAGCTAATACCAACAATAATAAATAATATACTAGCACAAACTATCTTTTTATTATCAAAAAATAGTATCATAACAAACACAAATAAAATAACCATAGCAATAACCAAAATATTCTTAAGTCCTACATTCATACCAGTATTAGGTACTTCCATCCTCTCATTATATATAGTAGTCTCATATACCTCACTATCCAAAGTAAAATATATATTATCCTCAAGTATTCTATACCCAGTACTAGCCTCTATTTCCGCTATATAATATTCACCATAAGATAAATCATCTATAACAATCATACCATTAGTATCAGTATAACCCTTATATACTATAACATTATCCTTATTTCTAATTTCAATCAAAGTATTAGCAATCACTTCATTAGTATTAGTATCTAATTTATGAATAATAACTTTACCCTTATTCAAATAATTATTAATATCAATCTCATAATTAATCTTTTCAGTATATTGATCCTTATATTTAAGTTCTATATCATAGGTAGTATCATCAAAGACATTATCATTATTAGACTTAACTTCCTTCAAATAATACTTACCAAGTGGAAGATTATCTCTTACACCCTTACCTTTACTATCAGTAATAATTGTATCTACCAAAGTATCTTTTTTATATATTAATTTATCATTCTCATGTATATCTTCTTTAGCATATAATTCAAAATAAACATCAGAAAGCATTATATTTTTATAATAATAGTTATTATCTACATAGTTAACTTCTTCTCCATATTTATTAACAACAATTTTACCCTTAACAATCTTATTATAGAAGGGAATCTCCAGTATAACGCCATAATCTTCATCATTAATAAAGTTAGATTCTTCTCCTATATAGAAATGTACGCCATCTTTATTATATAAATAACCATTCATACTCTGATCTACCTCATACAATATATATTCACCAGAATGAATAACGTCAGGAGTAATAAATTCACCATTACTAGAAAGAGTAAAAGTATCAATAGTACTAACTTCTGGATAAGTAACATTAAAACTAACATATTTCTTTTCTCTAACATCATATATCTTAAATTTAATATCACTATTAACAATATTATCTGAAGTATCAAAGTCCTTCTTTATAATTTTAACCCTAGCAGTTATTTCACTATCAGATAATAATTTGTATATTGGTCTTGTATCATCATTATCCACAGTAACCTTAAAATCATCAACTTTATAATAATCTTTAGTACTATTAACTTGCTTAAACATATAAACACCATAAGGAAGAATTATACTAGCATACCCATCCTTATCCGTAGTAATACTACCAACTTTATTATCCGTGCTATCATATACATCAAATACAACTCCCTCTTCAGTAGTTAGTATTCCAGTACCACCATTATCAAATACTTTAAATATATCAACTCTTTTCTTAATAATTTTTTCATATACGGTAATCTCCCTATTTAAATTACTTTCATTAATATTAACAACATAAGTACTAAGATCAAGTTTATATCCCTCACTCGCAGTTCTCTCCTTGATAAAATACTCTCCTATTGGTAATTTATCAATTTTATCTTTTTTACCAGTAATAAAACTATCAACATAATTCATATCAGAGTCATATAAATCATAAATAGCTCCATTTAAGGTAGCATCACCCGAAGAGACTTCTCCAGTTTCTTTATCCAATTTTTTTAGTTTAATACTACCATCAATAAAATGAAGTTTAACTTCAAATTCGTCGTCATATAAACTACCTGACGACATCATCTTTTGATTATTTCCAGAAGAATATAAGAAAAACTGTTTATCAACATAATTTGCTCTAAAAAAAGTAATACTATCATCATGATATTTTTCCTGAATAATAAGTTTATTACCATCATAATACATATAATCATTATTGCAACCATAATTTTCAAGTACATTGTTAGTATCTACTAGTATATGTTCTTTTCCACGTACAATACTAATATTACTATCATAAAAAGACGGTCTCAAATTATGTCTAGATATAAGCCATAGGATCTCCTCTTTTTCTTTTGAAATATCAATAAAATCATTAGGATTCATATTTCTAATATACTTAACAGAAATATTAGATAATCTCTCCCAAATAATATCTTGGGCCGCTAAATAATATTTATCAGTTTCATGACCAGGATAGTTATAGCCATAGAATGCTACTAATTTAATATAATTAATATCATCTTCACTTAAACTTAAGCCATCAAAAGAACTAGAATAAGTATAGTTAAAATTATCTATTGGTTTTCCAAGTTCAATGCAATATGCTACACTATCGCCAAAGATATATTTACTTGTAAGTAAGTATCTATATCTGCCCTGATTAGAATCATAATAATACGTATGCGTATTGTCAATTCTATCTTTAATTAATGTCATTTCATTGGCCTTAGTTACATTACACATCACAAACAGTAAAAATACAAAAAACAAAATTTTTTTCAATAAAAACCCTCCTAAAAAATTAATTAATTTTTAACTTTGCAATTGCAGCCAAAGTATATACTATTTAGGAGGTCAAAGTCAACACTATTTCAGACTTTTTTAATTCGTAAAAGATCATTATGAGTATTTACAAATAACCGCAGAGTAAATTTGAAACGGCCATTCGTGCAAACAAAAGTATTAAAAAAACATATCATATAGATACATTTTTATTTTTAATAATATATTTACTTATTTTTTATTTCATTTTCTATCCAAGACATAATAACATTAACTACATAATCAATATCATTTTTATCCATTTTTTTATTTTTACTTATATGATGCCATTTTTCCAGACAGCCTCTGCAGCAAGTACCAGTAGCATGCTGTGCAATAAATACAGGATGTCCTCTCATTGGAGTTTGTTTTCCATCAGTAACATTAGAAGTATCAGCAATTCTCTTAGATATAAAATCATAAGCATGCTCTCTAATTTTATCAATTCCTTTATCCTTAATATATAATACATCTTTATCTTTTAAATGAAAACTACTTCTAAATTTAGATTTAGATAGTCTATCTAATACATTTTTAATTCTTTCATCCATAACTCATTACCTCTCTATAATTATAACACTACTAGTATAAAATTAAAAAGAAAAGAGCTAAACGCTCTTAAAATAATAAATTATTTAAATTGACAGCAGCTACCGCATTGTTCGTTAGTAACTGTATTTTCTTCGCAGCAGGTATATCTTGGTTGATAAGTATGTTTATAAATATGATTGTTAACAATTCTTGTATTTATAGGACATACATGAGGTACAGTATGATAAATATTTCTATAAACTACTCTTTCTCTAGGAGTTTCTATTACTGGAGAAGTAACTCCTCCCATTATAGAAGCGCCCATCATTGGAGCACCAACATTATTGTAATTCATATTAGTATTGTCATTAACATTTTGATTAGTATTAGTTATATTAATATCGATATCACCATCATACATACCTTGGTTAAAACCATCACTAAAATTCATAATTTATCCTCCTATCTACACATATAATATGTTCTTATCAAGTGTATAGATAGTAAAGAAGTCTAATTTTCAGCTTTTTTAATAAATTAAAAACTCTTTATGTCAAATAATTTAATTTTTTATCTAAAATGGCATCTTAAAATTACCATTACCCATCATCTTCATCATTTTTTTCATTTCTTCAAACTGTGTAAGAAGTTTATTAACATCTGCAACAGTAGTACCAGAACCATCCGCTATCCTCTTTTTACGACTAGCCTTTAATATGCTAGGATTTCTTCTCTCTTCTGGAGTCATTGATAAAACAATAGCTTCCGTTCTTTTCATAATTTTAGGATCTATATTAACATTATTAAGTCCCATTTTTTTAGCGCCCGGAAGTAATTTTAAAAGATTCTCAAGAGGTCCTAATTTCTTTATTTGATTAAGCTGATTTAAAAAATCCTCTAAATCAAAATTACCTTTCATCATTTTTTTAGCAGTCTTCTCGGCTTCTTTTTCATCAATCTCACTTTGTACTTGTTCTACTATAGATAAAATATCGCCCATACCAAGTATTCTAGAGGCCATTCTCTCTGGATAAAAAGGTGTAAGGCCATCCATCTTTTCACTAACACCAATAAACTTAATAGGAAGATTAGTAAGATGCTTAACAGATAATGCAACACCACCTCTAGTATCTCCATCAAGTTTAGTTAAAATAACACCACTAAGTTTAATCTTATCGTTAAAGCCATTAATAACATTAATAGCATCTTGTCCCATCATAGAGTCTATTACTAAGATAGTTTCATTAGGATTAACCTCTTTTTGAATATTATCTAATTCTTCCATTAAAGATTCATCTATTTGTAATCTACCGGCAGTATCAATAAGAACATAATCATATCCATTATCTTTAGCATATTTAATACCATTTTTAGATATTTCTACAGGATTACCTTTACCTTCAGAATAAACTTCAATATTAAGTTCCTTACCAATTTGTTTTAACTGATCAATAGCAGCAGGCCTATATACATCGCAAGCCACTAGCAGCGGTTTTTTCTTATTATTCTTTCTAAGATAATTAGCAAGTTTACCAATCGTAGTAGTTTTACCACTTCCCTGAAGACCCACTAACATAAGAGTAGCAGGATTACCACTCACATTTAATGGAGTATTTTCTCCACCTAATAACTCAGTAAGTTCATCTTTAACTATTTTAACAAATACTTCACCAGGAGATAAACTTTTATTAACTTCTTCTCCTAAAGCTTTTTCCTTTACATTATTTGTAAACTCCTTTACAACTTTATAGTTAACATCAGCTTCCAATAAAGAAAGTCTAATTTCTCTCATCAT
>OIYY01000260.1_pt1 | contig 39749 bp, 34 predicted proteins | sample 1588341 | NCBI WGS metagenome assembly OIYY01 (sample SAMN03283287) | human gut metagenome | biome: human-associated habitat; material: feces | host: Homo sapiens | place: Peru | collected 2012 | reverse complement strand
TGGCATCAGGATGCTTCTTCTGGATCTTCCAGCAGGCATAAGCAATACATGGAGCGGTATTGCGAGCCTCCGGCTCTGCTAATATGTTATCGACTGGCATGTCAGGGATTTGCTCCTTGACAATGCGAATGTATTTCTCGTTTGTCACTACCCACATGTTCTCGACAGGACAGATTGGCTTCAATCTATCTACTGTCAATTGAATGAGGGAACGCCCTACACCCATCACATCAATGAACTGCTTTGGGTAATCAGGGGTTGACATAGGCCAGAAGCGGCTGCCTACGCCGCCGGCCATGATTATGATTTGTATGTCGTTGTAATTATGCATCATATTGTTATTTTATCCCTGAGTCTCCTTAAGGAGATATTTTTCTAAAATCATCCCTTCCTTCTTTATCATTACAGAAAGCTTCACCTTTCTCACCAAGCACCTTCTCAGAAGGAGGGGATATAACCAACTTATTATAGTCCATTAATTGTGATACGACCTCAATTGCTCAAAGATTTCCTCCAAACAATCAGCCATGCAACTCGCATCCTCCAACTGATCACATAGATATGTTGCTTGAGGCTCAGGATTGTTATTTCGAATTATTGTTTTCAAAGCCTCGACAATAATCTTCTTTTGAGCTAATTCGTTAATGTTTATATTGTAAGTCATAATAGCATGCTATTCCATGAATTTGAGCCATTCTTTTCCATTAATAAAATCCATTTTATATGCGCTCTACTTTCATTTTCTTTATTGTATCCTCCATTTTCCTTAAAACTTTTAAGGATGCTTTAATCTCTTTCGCTGATAAATCTGGCAATCCTTGATGTCCATGAGATGATTGGTGTAGAGCAACCTTTTGATAGATAGTCATAGCCTGCAATTGTTCTGCTAATTTATCCGCGCCATCATTAGAATCATTGAATCTAGCAATAACATTGTTAATTTTATTAAGTTGATTATCAAGATGATCATCTTTCAAAATAGAAACAATAGATTTTATTAAATCATTATATGTCTCTATCCTGTTTCCTGCGACATGAAAACTTCTATTTGAGCATTTCTTCTGAATATCAACAAGCAAATTTGAAAGTTCTTCTTTAGCTCCTGCCATTAATAATAATGTATAACGATGAAGCAGAACTTCAAAATACTGTCGTACATCATTACCTATGCTGTGTATATGTTCAGGATTATTATTCAATTCTGTTTCTATGCGAGTAATTATATTTTCTGTAGAGATAGCATAAACTTTGTGGCTATTATTATATTCATAAATTCCTTGTCTTAACCATAGTCTATTTCTTTTATCATCTTCTTTTAAAAAGAAATCACACAAATTATAAAAACTCGTATTATGCGTAAGTAAAATAACTTGAAACTCACCAAACTTTGTCACCAAATATTCGTATAAGAACATTCGATTGGCCGTATCAAGACTGGTGAAAATATCATCAAGAACGAGGATTTTCTTACTTCTTTTTTCAGGGGGTGCAAATAATTGAATAGACTCTAAAGTCAATAACAGAGCTACCAAATTTAGTTTTGCCTCATTAAATAAAAGATTCAGATTATCATCACTAACAAGTTCTTGATTAACATCTTGTATCACTATACGGTATGCAGCATTTTGAGAACTGGTAAGCGAAATATCCTCATAGAAAAATTTCTGTAATGAGAGATTGACTTCTGATAAAATACATAAATAAGATTCATCTGTAAGCTCAGTATCGATATTATGCCTTGCCAAGTAGAGTGATTTTAACAAAACATCCAAATCTAAAAAGCCATTGACTTTAATATCGTCACCATTAAGCATATAAACGTTATAATAATCTTTATTAAACGTTTCAAACGAAACCCCATTGATTTCTATATAAGGATCTGCTACAGATTTCTTATTCTTATATTCAATCAATATTTGACGACTAGCGTTTATTCGTTCCAATCCTTGATAACGAGCAGGAATACGTTCTTGTTCTATGCGTTCTTTATGAAATGCTAACTTTATAGCTTCATAAACAGAAGTTTTGCCCGATCCATTTTCTCCAAAACACAAAATGTTCATAGGCTTCCCTTCAGCTGTTTCGCCTCCAAAAACAACAGGATTTTCCCCAAAAGCTTTAAAATTTGAAATTGTTAACTTTCTCATTATCCTTTGCCATTTACAAAAAAATCCTCCAATACAGATGAGATATGAGTTATCCTATCTAGAAATTTTTTATGAGTAAAACCAGAATTATCACTTGTTAAATTTCTAACCTCTTCTATCTTAGAATTGGAATACGACTTATAACGTTGAAGAATTGGCGTACTACGTTGGGGTATGTCCAATACTATACTGTTACCCAAACTATTAACTTCATCCTCTAAATCTTGATGATTCCAATCACTGGAGAGACTTTTAAGATCAACTGTTTTGATAATTTTATCGACTCTATAATTATCAATAGCAGTCTGCTTAGGAGAGCTAAGATAAAAAGCTAATAGAGTGAGGCCTTTCCTTAATCTCCCTGGATTATTCCACATCCACTCATCTACATTTTTTACTAGATAATTATCTATATCCTGCCCAGAAGCAACTTTATAGATAATATTGTATATTTCAAATTTAACTGACATTGTAGACCCTCGATAATAACAATATCGGAGAATCTTCTTAAGGAAAGATATCAGTTCCTCATCAGACGCAGTCTTGTGATAATAAATATAAACTACAAAAGCGTAAACGGGATTTTGGTTTGTATATGCATCCAAAATTTGAATCCACGCCGCCAAACGTGATGGCTCATTAAGTTTATTTCTATAATATTCTATAGCATCTAATGTATCTAGCAAGGAACTTAAGACATAACCATAATCACCTTTTTTAAATGGTGATTTATTGTCTTTTTGAAAAAAATCTCTTAAACGTTTTTCTGCAACTATTATGCCTTCCCGTCCTCTTATAATATGATAATAGTAGCGAAACAAATCATCAATCTTTATATTTAGATCTTCACACCGTGAATTGATTTCTTTCCACTTTTTTATAAACTCATCTCCCTTGCCAATAGTTAAAGACATTTGGTAAAGCTTAGCTTTAAATATGTCAGCATCTTGTAAGTCCATTCCTCGATCGTTAATAGTTTCAAAAACCATCAAGGCATTTGAACGAGCCACATCCAAATCGTCGTCTTTTAACACAATTGGCAAGACATATACTCTACTGATAAAATAGTCAACAAATGACTTCTGCTTATCAATTGAAATTTTCATCAAATAGTCTTTTAAGAGTGCATAAATAGCATACCCATTGCAGACTACCTGTTTTGTACAACTCTTATAATTTAAATTTTCATTTTTATCAGAATATTGATCATATACAGCCTCATAATCATTCACGCTTTTTCTTAAAACTTCATTAATCTGCATTTGATCTTTTACCTCAAATACGTCAGAAGAAATTTTACTAAGGTAATCAGATGTACTTTCTTCTTCGTATGATTCGACCTGAATCATTCTCTTTAGTCTGTTATTGTTTGGTTGAAGGATGCATAAAGACTTCAGATAGAGCCATAAGGTTATTAATCTCTGCTGCCCATCTACGACTTCTGGTCTATCATCTTTTTCGCCCTCAGCCAAAACGATATTACCCAAGAAATATGAGTCCGTATTACTTTCAAACGCTTCCAATACATCATCATACAACTGTTTACATTCCTCCATGGTCCAAGAATAATGACGTTGATATGATGGTATTATATATCTATCATCATTTGAGAATAATGATTTTAGATTCTTTTGTTCTGCCGATAAATATAATGCCATATTAGAATTTTATGTAACCATTAATATTTTCAAACCCCTCTGATTTGTCTTTATTTAAAAGCTAATCAAGAGATGTTAAACATAAAAATGATTGGATTTAATATTTATTTTTGCAACAAGCGTGTACCACTATCACCTGCTAATACCATTTCTTTAAGAATTTGGTCTGCAAGAGGTTTAAACAAGAATTGCTCATATGTAGATAAACGCTGCAAATTGTTCATCAAAGCCTATATTTTGAAAATAAGCTGAATGCCTGGATATGAATTCTTCTTTTGTAGATCTTCTCGATTACTTGTGAGTCTGCACGAAATTATCTATCAATTTTTTATAGTCAGATGCCATCTTTTTTGCCTCTTTTTTACACTTTTCGTTTTCCATTTGTAATTGTGCCAGTACATCTCTTGCTGTCTTTCGATCTTGCCAATATCCTATAAGTAATGGCGCAATAAAACATACCAATACAAAATATACAACGAAGAAATCGCCTAACATATTAAGAGATGATAAATCTTTGATATTAATTTTCCAATAACCAACAATCGTATCTATATCGTTCCAATTACAATTAGGCAAGTAACTTGAAACTTTAACGGATAGTACTATTTTTACTAAAGTAGCTACTACAAAAGCTATGAATAGCATATAAATAGTATGTTTAAGGACAAAGCGACTATTGTACTTATAATGGTTGAGATCTTTTAAAGCTCTTTTACTATGAAAAAAAGCAAAAATCAAGAAAATTACTACTATCAGGCATTCTAATAGTACAGAATTGAAAAAGCAAAAGGGAAATAACAGTAGAATTATCCCCACTATAGACAATCCTATATTTTTTAATAATCCAAAAAACAAACAACTGTTAGAACTTATCAATTGTGAAGGATATTCTTCTACAAATGGGATGTTTTTAAAGTAATATACCCAAAGTAGAGTAGTAAACGTCACAGACTGTAAAACCAAGAGTAAAACGAAGAATGCCCATCCTATACCTACCTTACAACATGCATCTATAGTCATTAGCAGCAAACCTACAAAAAAGAAATGTAACTCTATAAATAGAATTTCCTTTTTCTCCACTCGCTTTTTCTTTGTGTCTTTGTATTGTTCTATCAGTTCGTTTCCTTTGTTGAAAAAATTATAAGAGGTGTTTTGAGCCTTGCTTGCTATCTTTAGTAATTCCGACCGTTTTGCATCATCAAGTTTTGTTTCCCAATATCCCTTGTCATAAGCTCCATTATTGAGAAATTTGAATTTCTTAGAAATGTCTTTTTTTAAACTATCCAAACAATTCTGTAGGTAATTCTCCATGTCGTTATTAAAGGTAGTCAATAACTCCAGCAAGAAATTACTCTCATTATTGAATAGACACAATACAACTAATGTCAGAAGAACCCCTAAGAATGTTTGTGAATGCGAAAATAATTCACCTTCCATACTTTATGCAACATTAACTGGCACAGATAACTTTTGCAGATAATGGAACGAGTCATCCAATATATCTGTAGTTTCCTTACTGTTGAAACTGCAAATTGCTGTTCTGGCATTAGCAGAATTCTCTCTTCTAAAAGATGTGCCAGCAATAGTAAAATGGTTTAAACTAACAGGAACAGTAAGTTTATAGAAAGATAATTGTCCACTATAAAGTGGTTCTTTAATTATATTCCATATTGGGGTGTCCTTTGATAACTCCGACAAATCTTTTTCTAAGATGACAGTCAACTTGCCACCTTTGTCAAAGAATGACTTTGTCGTTTCTAATAATGTTTCATAAGGCAAAAAGCCATTCCATTTATCGATTTTTTCTACATCTGTCTCATCTGGTTTGGCCTTCCTTTTAAAGTCATCTATTATATTCTTAGCCTCGTTTCTAAAGCCTGTAAACTTACCGCAGAACATTTTGACTTCTTCATTACGTAACATCGCAACTTGAAGGATGCCGTTTAGCACCATATCAGTATGCACCATTGTCTCATTAAAGAAGAACTCACCATTATTAGTGTTAATACTATTCTGCAACTTTTCTTGATAACTAAGAAAGTCTTCTATCGTAAAGAGTTTTGAATCCATTTCTTTATGAGTATTTGATGAATATTGATTGCGCAATTCAACATTCCATCAAATCATTATTAAAATTGTACCTCACTGTTTTGCGCTTGCCATTCATGACAAATGGCAACAGCTAAATTCTTTTGTCTCTGAATATAAGAACGCTCAAATGGCTTTCTTATTGTATAGTTTGCTCTATTCTTTGAGTCCTCGATGTTCTACGGATATCGTAACTCGGTCACTGCTATTTGCTTTAATACTTTTTGTTTTTGCTGTTAAGTTATAAAAATGTGGTGATTTAACAAGATGCCTTCCGAATTTTACCTCAGAAGCTCGTGACCAAACAGATACTTTTCGTTCTTCTACAAGTTTAACCATAGGAGTTACGAATTGTGTAACTTGATCCACACGTCCAGTTACAAGAACAGTCCGTGCCCTATGTCTTCTATTTCTTAATTCTGAAAGAGTTTTTGGGACAATAACTGTATGTCTTAAATTTTCCAACTCCGCATTACACTTAATGAAGTCACACATAGCCAAAGAACTTGCCTTGAAAAGAATATTGGCAGTACCATCTGGCCCTGCAGGTATATCAGGTATATTAAGTGTAGAGATTCTGTCATTCTTATGAGCAATGATAGCTTTGCATTCCTCATTTTGGATTATCCACGCCCATACTCTATAGACATTATCCCTCCAAGTCGTAATAGGAATGGATGTGCAGATATGTGTGATGAAAGGAAGACAACTTTCATAGAAATCTTTCTTGTCTGCGGTATCTTTTGTGACATATTTCTCTCTTAATAGCATAATGTAAATTACACGATCCATGAGTTGCTTGATGGTACGGCATTGTTTCATCCAACCAATATAGACCCTCAATCTAGTCGTATTTGGTACATAGTGTATCAACCCAATTTCATCGAATGTCAAGTCTGTTATTCTTATTGTATTTTCCATTGTTTCACTAATTATTTTAACGTTTCGTACATTATCCGTAGTTCTTTCGTAGATTTCCAACAGCAAAATGGCATATTAGATAATCCACCACATTCTTTATCATTATCCCTTTACCTTTGCAGTGTCTTTCGAAAGGCAGTAACAAAATGTTGAACCCTATAATATAATAAGGTGTATGAAACTAAAAGCAACTTATACTCGCCGTATCTTGGCGATGATGTATTTCCCGGACTGCGAACCGCAGAATGCTGTGCGTCGTCTGACCGGCGAAATCAAACGCTGTACGGAATTATATGAACTCTTGACCGCTAAGGGCAAGAGGTTTGACAACAAGCAGATTCTCACCATCCGTGAGGTGAAACTTATCGAGGAATATCTGGGCGAACCTGTGTACTCTATCGAGGAAGTGCTTGTATGAACTCTCATGAAGCGCATCGTTAGGTGCCAATGATGCGCTTCTTTGACTGCTAACGAAGCGCATCTTCAGGGTGTAAGGAAGCGCATCTTTAGGTTGCGTGAAACTTCGACGTTCATCGACACACTTCGACGGATGCCCCTGAGCTGATGTTGTATCTTTGCACCAGCGAATACAGGCTGCACTCGGCATAGTCCAAGCAAGCTTGACTCTGCTCTCGTTTGCACTGTATTTGCAACGTGATTCAGAAATCGAAGACATAGAGAGTCAGAGAACTGACCACACATTATTAATTATAATACGTTTCAAATTATGAGTAAGTATTACAAAGTGTTTTCTCGTACCCTCACCATGGGTAAGCGTGAGGGTGAGACTGTTTACAGTGTTCGTCCTGTTAGTAACGGAACATTGACTACTGAGCAGGTAGCGAAGCAGATTTCTACGGAATCTACAGCTACCACGGCTGACGTGAAGGCGGTACTCGACCGCTATGCCTACTATGTGATGGACAACCTTGCCAAGGGTTACAATATCGAGTTGCTTGGCTTCGGAACGCTCTACCTTCGCTTCATTACCAACAAGTCGGTAACAGACCCGAAGAAGGCGAAGAGTAATCTGGTGAAGAGCATTGTTCCTGCCTTCCGTCCTTCGTTCACTGTTGACCGCAACGGTAAGCGCACCTACGACTTGATTCCTAACCGTATCAGCCTTGTGAAGTATGGTGAGGACAGCACCTCTGACGTAACAGGCGATCAGGGCGATGAGGGTAATAACTCTACACCAACACCAAATCCTTCCGACAAGGGTGACAGCACTGGTGGTGGTTCCGACAGCGGAAACTCAGACACTGGTGACTCCGGCAGCGGTACAGGAGGCGATGGCAACGTTAACTTTGAGTAATCCGTAATTCGCAATCACTGAGTATGAATGTATTAATCCCAATAGCTACTGCTATGATGTTGGAAACTTATCCCATGACCATTGGTGGGGAGGCTGTGCGCAACGAACGCTCCCTCCTTGCCAAGGTGGAGGACGGCGAGCTGATGCAGTCGTCCGAGAGTGTTAGATTTTTAATCCTGCATTGTTCGGCTACCCGACGCAATCAGGATTATAGTGTTGAACAACTGATGCGTGATCATAAGAAGCGTGGCTTTCGCACCATCGGCTACCATTTTTATATTCGTAAGGATGGTACCATCACGCAGCATCGCAAACTGTTGGAGGTGGGGGCGCATTGCCGACCTTACAACCGCTGTTCGATTGGCATCTGCTACGAGGGTGGCTTGGATGAGCATGGCAAGCCATGCGATACTCGCACCGAGGCACAGACTGAACGTATTATTGAATTGCTGTATAAGCTGCATAAGTTGTTTCCGAAAGCGAAGATAGTGGGGCATCACGACTTGCCTGGCACTACACCAAAGGCTTGTCCTTGTCTGGATACCCATGCCGTATTCGGGTGGATAGAGGACCTTTAGTCCCTGCGGAAGATGTCTCGTGTATAGACCTTATCCTTTACGTCATCAAGGCACGTGTCGTAGCGGTTGGCTATAATCGCATGGCTCTGTGCCTTGAATGTTTCAAGGTTGTGCTCAACGCGGCTTCCAAAATCACCTTTATTCTCCCATAATCCGTTTCATTGCTGCCATCATGCGGAGCTGCTTAGCAGTTGGTCCTTTCTGACCTTTCTCTGCCAAGTCAAGATAGAACTTGTAGTTGCTTGACAAAGCCTCACGCAGTTCATCAGGCATGAGCATGTGCCATTCCTGGTTTGCCTCATCACAATAGGTGGCAACCAAATATAGTTTCTGAAGCTTGTACTGGGTCTTGCGCATCTTGCGAACGACATAGGTGTTGGCTCCGCCCTTGACAAACTCATCGATAATTTGTAACTCTTGCTTGTTGAGGTTGCTCAATATCTCAATAGGACTATTGAGCAGTTCCTGCGCTACTCGGCGTGCTGTCTCGTCCTTCTTCAAGTTCGGACTAACATACAGGTCGAGTTTGTCGCACACCTTTAGCATATTTACTTTGGTGACACCTCCTACGAGTTGCACCAAGCGTATGCTGGAATCAAAAGTTTTTGTATCTGGTAAAACTATCATGGGTTATCTGTTATTCATGTCCATACAAATCTACATGGATATCGAATGGAGAATCGAAGTCTTTCAGCATTGCATGCTTTGTATCTTTCTCTGAGAGATTTGCATGCTCTGTAGGGATTTTCCAATCGATGCCGAGGGTATCATCAAGAATGCTAATGCCACCATCTGCCTCTGGGTGATAGAAGTTATCACACTTGTACTGAAAGACGGCTGTCTCTGAGAGGACAGCGAAACCATGGGCAAAGCCCTTTGGAATGAAGAACTGGACATGATTATCTTCTGTCAGTTCTACTGCCACATGCTTGCCATAAGTAGGGGAGCCTTTACGAATATCTACTGCTACATCAAGCACTCTACCTTTTACGCAACGGACCAGTTTGCTCTGAGTATATGGTGGGCGCTGGAAGTGCAAGCCTCGCATTACGCCATAGCTGCTCATAGACTCATTGTCTTGGCAGAAGTGAACACTGTGACCTAAAATAGGAGTTACCTTCTCGTCAAACTCTCGCTCGCTGAAGCTCTCGAAGAAGTAGCCACGAGAGTCGCGGAAGAGGCGTGGCTCTATAATGAGTACGCCATCTATAGATGTTTTGATTATATCCATGATTCTAACTTAAGTTCTTACATAAGATTTTTCGAAAACCTACCCGTCCTTCCTTACCGTTAAGGAAGGCTCCACCTTTCTCACCAAGCCTCTCTTCCCTCAGGGACGAGAGGATGTAGCTGGCTACGCTATAGCCTCCGCTAGAGTTCTGGTATCGTCAGCGAAGCCTATGCCCACAAGGGGCTGCCGATAATTGCCTACGCAATAGAATTGCGAGTATTTGTCGGCTGGCGCATCATCAAGATTCTATCAATCTGCCGCTCTCACGCAAACGTTTCTTGAAACCTTGCATCACTTTATCTGCCCATTCATGAAGGTTTTCTTTCATCACCTGCTTTTGCTTTTCATCAAAACTAGAATAGGCAATTTGTTGCTCTATATATTTCTGAGCTGTCTCCTTAGCTAGGTCAAGCTCCTTATCCGTCACTTTGCCATTTGTTAGCTTCTCGCCTAATTGGGCATAGAAGTAGCCATCACAAAAGGCTGTGCAATATTCTTTTGGTGTCATAATGCATATTATTTTTCTGGTGAAATTCCTCCACCTGCCCTATATACCATCTTATTAGTTTTCCGATGTCCTAAAAAACGATTTGGCATCTGCAAAGAATCCAACCTTACCGTTTCTTTTTTATGAGGGATATCAAGACTTATGCTATCCCTTAAACTATAATGAATGCGAGTTCCTTCTCTTTCTACTATAGGATGAACAGTTATAGCAGAAGAAGGTTTCATTTTCTTACCACGAACTATCATAATGTTATTTTTATTTACGTGAGTATTATCGTTAAGTAGCACCACAGTGCAAATTGCCGCATACAACAAAGCTGTAATAGGTAAAAGCCGCATGAATCATTGAAATGTACTTTCCTTGCAATTATTGTAATTTGCATATGTTGCCAAGAACTCTTCCAAATAGGAATTATTATAAGGGTAAACTCTTCTCATAACAGTATAATTGCAATTCAGAATTTACCAGAAATTTATCAAAGAATCTTATTTTTCTAATTTGTTCCCCACCGCAGTATCGCTCTGCGCTTGTCGCCACTCGAATGGGGGAGTTTATTCTTTCTAATGTCCCACAGATTTCGCTGAGTACACAGATTTTTAAGATTTATCAAACGATTCCAAATCTCTTCTTTTCCTTATTAGTAAGAGTTTCGGTTGTTTTAAGTACCTCAAAGATGCCTTGGAGATCTTGGGAGGTCAAAGTTCCAAAATACTCTCCTTCCATCAATTTCTTTAATGGAATAGAAAAGAGCATGCCACAATCAACAAAACTATCATATTTCAAGAAATCAGGATAATCTGTTTGATGAAGAAGATACTGGGCTGAAAGAAAAGAATCGGAATAAGCAGCCTTAGGACTCATTTTTGTGTTAACCAATACAGAACCATAACATACTTTTTTCACTTTATCTACTCCGATAATTACTAACTTCTTTGGTTTCTGCTTTCTTCCATCCTTGAAAACCAAGCCTTCTTCTATAGAAATAACTGTTCGTACCAACGAACCTATTTCTAATTTATCTTCGGTAACCTTACGAAGATTATCAAGATAGGATTTCTGCAACTCCCTTAAATCCATGACAATGCTTTTTGAACTGATTGACGGTCACGAATTACACATAGCATGTCTTTGCTTGCTCCTGCCGCAGCTGCCATATCATACATGGTTATCTTGGAGTCCTCACCTGTTTTGTCTGCCTGACGTTTTGCACGTTTCCACGCTCTGTCTTCATGTGACTTGTCAGATAGGTCAAAGGATTCTACATCCTTGCACTTTTCAATCCATTTATCCAACATCTTCACATCAGCTACAGACAATTCATCCATATCGCATTCCGCATTCTTGGAAGCTAGAACAAGTTGATGACCATCTTGAGAGATAGCTATATTCAATGAATCTGCAAAATCCTTCAATTCTGGCGAAGAAAGGTCTGCCTTGCCTTCTATTCCACGCAACACCTTATAGGTTAAAGCTGGTACAGGACCATGCTTTCTTGCTACAAAGGTATCGTAAATGATTGGCAATCCATACTCTTTCAACTGATCTTGCTGCGCAAAATACATTACCTTAAAGAGATGAATATAATCAACTCCTTCTGGGAATGCTTTCAGTATATAAAGCACTACTGCCTTTATTTTCAAAATCTGTTCTATTGTCTTCATTATTGTATCTCCTTTTTGACTGCAAATATAAGAGTTTTCTGTGAAACTATCAAATTTTTGGAGGAGTTTTTGATTCTTGTTCTAATGTCCCACAGATCTCACGGATTTTTTTCGTTGCAGCAACGATTCGTATATCACCAAGACAGCGTCTCTACTATATTACTAGTAGTTACACCTATCAGTTTTGAAAAAAGTTATATTTGGTTCCTCATTGCTGTATCGCTCTGGACTTATCGTTTTTTTAATCACCATGTTTTTTAAAAGAAATCGTCTAAGTATCTGTCTATCATATGTTTAATTATATTTTTTGTCCGCTTTTCTAATATAAAACAGAGCCATTTTGTCCGCTGTGGCAGTGGCTATCGTTATTACATAGAGTATGGCGACTGCTTCGAGGAAGGAAGTACCCGAAGTTGGATGCTCAATGCCTTCTCTCTCAATGCTATGGTCAGCAATAGCCGCAAGCTCAAGGAACGGGTCCTTTTGGAAGATATGCCTTCTGGCAGAAACTTTCAGGAAGACATCATCAAGGCCATGAGTAACAACCATGCCATCGTTATCTCCTACTACAGCTATAATACCGAGAAGTATTTTCTGGCTTTTTTGATATTTGGATGAGATTTGGGAAGACAGATTCTGCCTACCATAGCAATGGAAGGTTCATTCTCATCATTGGAAGGGCTATACCTAAAAATGATGATTTTTCTATAGGGTCTTGTATATTACAGAATAATTGAGTAATTTTGCATTCTATTATAGAAATATCAATACAATTATGAAGAAAAGAATATTCATTTTAGCAGCCTTACTGAGCACAGGATTGATTGGTAGCATGACTGCAACAACCAAAAGTTCTCATTCAGAGATTATGACGAAAGAAGCAGATGGCAGTTACATTATCAACACCACTACTTTGGGTAAAGATGTAAGGGGATTTCGTGGCAACACCCCTCTCTCCATCCACATCAAGAAAGGAAAGATTATAGATATCAAACCGCTTGCCAACCAGGAAACGCCCAAATTCTTCAATAAGGTAAAACAGGGGTTGCTCAATAAATGGAACGGCATGAAAGTCAGCAAGGCCGCTTCAGTCCAAGTAGATGGCGTTACTGGAGCCACTTTCTCAAGTAAAGCTGTGAAAGAAAACGTAAAACGCGGTATTACTTATTACCTGAAACATAAATAAGAGAAAACAGGAAAGAAAGGATTAAGTGTAATATGAAATCATTTTTCCGGATAAAACAGGTTGTAAATCTTTTCATTTGTCTGATTGTTGTTTCATCACTTGCCATCACAAAACATCATGAACTGTTTGGATACTCTCTCAAATCTGAACAGAAGACAGAAACTGCAAGCAACGACACGATACGCATGTTTGGAAACGGAAGAGCAGAGATTAATACTTCTGTTCTAGCATCCAACATCATGGGATATGGAGGAAAGGTTCCACTCAAAATAGTAATCAGGAATGACGTTGTAGAAAACATCATTGCATTAAAGAATGATGAGACCAAGGAATTCTTTGACAATGCCTCTACTCTGTTTGAAAAATGGAAAGGTAAAACGATAGACAAAGCTATAGATATGAAGGTGGATGCTGTCACAGGTGCTACTTTCTCATCCAAAGCTATCATCGGAAACATGCATCAGGGACTTCTGTATGCTAAAGCACATTTAGCGACTGAAGAATCAGAAAATGGTAGCAGCAGTTTAAGTCCTTCCGAAAACAACAGCTCTTCCCTGTTCTCTCTCAGAAACATCATAGGGATAGCTGTTGTCCTGATGGCAGCCATTCTGCCATTGTTTATCAAGAACAGAAGATACCATTTCTGTCAACTGATACTGAATGTCATTGTGCTCGGCTTCTGGTGTGGTACCTGCCTTTCTTATACCTTCCTGCTGGGCTTTGCAGCCCATGGCATGGAAATATCGGTCAGCATCATAGCGATAGTCATGCTGGTAACAGCCTTTATCTATCCGCTTTTTGGAAAGAAGTCGCATTACTGTACCCATGTATGTCCGTATGGCTCCCTGCAACAGATAGCTGGCAGATGCGTGAAATACAAGTTAAAAATGAGACCCGTTACTATAAAACGGCTTGATAAGCTTCGCAAGATGATATGGGCATTATTGATGATATGTATATGGGGAGGAGTTTGGAGCGAATGGACTGATTTTGAACCATTCTCGGCATTTATCTTCCATTCTGCCTCATGGATAGTGATTGTGATTGCGCTTCTTTTCATCGCAATATCCTTTATAATCACACGTCCCTACTGTCGTTTTGTATGTCCAATGGGAACTTTGCTAAAGTTCGCTCAAACTTCTATCGTAAAATGAAAAGTCCCGGCATGAGATAGCTTGCAGCTGTTCTCTTGCCGGGTCTTATTTTTAATGAAATATTCAGATTATTACTCAGACAGCATTGTTACCTCTATCCGATGATTCTGTTTGAGCAGAGTCTGTGCCATCTGCTGCACCTCTTCAGAAGTAAGAGAATCCACCATCTTATAGTAATCTTTATCAAAATCGGCATCATCATCCAACTCATGCCAGATAACATAACTCCAGTAGTCGTTGGTGATAATCATCTGCTGGTATTGCTTTTTCAGATACTTCTTCACCTTATCCATACTGCTGGCTAAAGGCCCCTTATCAGCAATATTCTGCAGTTGCTGATAGATAATAGGATTCAGCTCTTCATAGCGTTTCGGATCACTCTTGTAGGTTATGCGAAGCAAAGCATTAGGAAGGGCTTCCTTCTCAAGATTGAAACTGACTCCTACTCCATAGGTACCTCCCTTCTCCTCTCTTACAGAATCTGTATAGGCAATCTGCAACACGCGGGTCAGGACATCCAACACCAGATCGTTCTTTGGTGAGAACGGTACGTTGCCCGTATAGAACACGCTCACGTTGGCAAGCGGTGTTTCCTGCTGATGAACAAACTTCACCGTTTCGTTCTTCATAACAATCTGCGGAACGTTTTTCTTGTCTGTCTTCTCCTTCTTATAGGTCGAAGGCAAGGTAGCCAGATACTGACAGAGTAAAGGACGAAGTTCTGCCATGTCTATCTTTCCGATGAAAACGGTTTTGAAATTGCTAGCATCGCTGAAGCGTTCACGATAGATTTCCATAATGCGCCCGTAATCAGCCTTGGCAAGAACCTCACCGGTGACAGGAGCCATACGCAGGTTATGGTCATAGAGAACGGCAGAAAGGGAGTCATTGTAAACCACCTTGGAACTTGCATTACGGTTTTTCAGAAATGACAGCGTTCGATTCTTCAAACCCTCAAATGCCACACTGTCTTTACGGGGTGCCATGAAATAAAGGTGTGCCAGCTGGAGCATGGTTTCCATATCCTTTACAGAAGATGAGCCTGCTATACGCTGGCCTTCACTACTGATGGATGGAGTCAGCCTGATTGACTTTCCTGCCAAAGCCTTACGCAAAGCAGTAGCTGAAAAGTCGCCTACACCCGCTTCTGTGATGGCACTTGTCAAGAGAGAGAAATTAGGAATATCCTCATTTCCGTAAAGTGAGGTTCCACCTTCAGCGCGCATGCTCATCATTACCTGGTCTGCCTGATAGTCGGTAGGTTTTACGTAAACCTTCATACCATTACTGAGCGTAATCTCTGTCATGCCAAACTTGCCGTATGGTTTTTCAGACACAATCTTGCCCGGTTTTGGCAAGTCAGACATCAGCGTAGAAGGAATCTTTTCCTCCTGATACGGTTCATATTGCTTTTTCTGGGCAGCAAGTACCGTAGCTTCTATTTCTGATTCTGAAGGAATAACAAATCCTTCCTTATCAGGGCCATACATCACAAATACCTGGTTTTTATCCGTAATGATGTTACCTACAGACTGATTAACCTCAGCCAGGGTTACTTCACCATCAAACTGCTTTACCAGTTGCAGATTATAGGCTGGAGTAAGGATAGGCTCTCCTTCAAGGAAATGATCCACGCACTGGCTTACGTAATGGCCGTTGCGATAATCCTTCTCCATCTTCAGTTTTCGTTCTGCTGCATTGAGATAGAGTTTCTTGGCACGTTCCAGTTCACTCTCTGTAAAACCATGCTGGCGGGCACGCTCTATTTCACCCACAGCCTCGTAGATACCACCGAGTACGTGATCCTGCTTGCAGCTGATGCTCATACTGAAGGCATCCTTGGTACGGGAAACAAAAAAAGCACCATTCCTTACGGTAGCACTCATGAATGGAGGATTTGCCACCTGTTTCTTTTCTGAGAGACGGCCATTGAGCATGTAAGTGATGAGTCCGCTTACATAGTCATCACGCTGATACTTTACCTGGCTCTTTTCGCTGTCAGGAGTGGCATCGGTTTTCATGTAGAGATGGCCGATGATAATAGGCTGCTCCTTGTCCTTCTCAATGGCAACTATCATCTTGTCGTTGTTGTTTACGGGATAATAGACACGCTCTGCAGGATTCTTATGGGCTTTGATCTTACCGAAAAGTTTCTGGATTTTCTTCTCCATCATATCCACATCGAAGTCGCCCACAACTACGATGGCCTGAAGATCAGGTCTGTACCACTTCTGATAATAGTCGCGCAAATCTCTGTAAGGAAAGTTATCAACAACATCCATACTGCCGATAGGCATACAATCTTCATATTTGCTTCCCTTGTAGATTTTTGGCATCACATTCTCCATCATGCGCTGCATGGCCATACCGGTACGCCGGTTTCTCCACTCTTCATGAATAACACCACGTTCCTTGTCTATCTCCTTAGGTTCGAGATTGATATACTGGCTCCAGTCGTTGAGTACCAGAAGACACGAATCGATAATGCCCTCACGCTTGACAGGGGCAGACCCGATGTGATAGACTGTCTGATCTACAGATGTATAGGCATTCAGGTTGGCTCCAAACTTAACACCTATGGTTTCACACCAAGGCACGATTCCCAACTTCTTCCCCTTGCCAGGGAAATGCTTGGTACCATTAAAAGCCATGTGCTCCAGAAAATGAGCCAGTCCACGCTGACGGGGTTCCTCAAGGATGGAACCTACGCGCTGGGCAATATAGAAATCGGCAAGGCCTGCCTCTTTATTATTATGTCGTATATAGTAAGTCAGTCCATTCTTCAATTTGCCCTGTCGCACGGAAGTGTCCTGCTCCACAGTCTGAGCAAACAATGAAGCTGGAAACAAAGAGAGAAGGAATAATCCCAAAAACTGATTCTTCATAAATTTTTCTTTTTAAAAATTATACAAGAATGCCTATTTCTTCAGGAAAGAGGCAGTTGCATCTGATTCGAAATCATTGGTAGAATTATTGGTATCAACCCATTTGCCATCAGCATCCTTCTTACGGATTACTGACTTGCCGTAGCGGTTTTCATCTTTGTCTACCTGACCACAATGAGCCCATCCTGCATCAAGGTTTGCAGATACCAGATTCCATTGCCACATAGATGCAATAGAAAGATTAACCGCATCCAGTATCCAGGAATTAGGAACCTTGATACAGTTCTTGGCTGTCATCGGATAAGCATTACCCTTCACTTCCATCACATAGCTGGCATCGTAAGTATTCTCTTCGAGATACTTCTCCTTATCGCCATGCATACGGGCAATGGCATAAGTCTTGAAACCACGGTTATGCAAAGAGAAATAGGTAAGTGAACTGCAATACCATTTATCCAGATTAGGAACACTGGCATTGTCATCGTCTGTGAAGCGTGGATTTGAACTCTCATCATAGAATTCGTAATCAGCCTTACTTAAATCAAATGAAGCTGAGTTTGCTTCTGTATGATTCTTGGCATTCAATGCCAAGACAAGAGATTTGCCTGGTTCTACTGCAACTTCCGTACCCTTTCCTGGAATCATATAGATAGCATCTACCGTCATTGCTTCGTTCATGATATCTGGATCATAATCATATTTTGTTACTGTGAGGAACTTAGATTCCAGAACCGCTATACTGTCTGCATAGAGCGTAACATCAGAATTATTGGAAAGAATGAAATACTGATCATCAGAATACTGCTTTCCTTCTGGAGTAAGCGTACCCGTGAAGAAAATCTCTGAGATAACGAAACCTCCCTTAGCATTGAATGTGTTCACAGCCAACTTGACTTGGGCATTGCCGGATTTTACACTCACATTCTCGCTCTTCTGATTGATTTTACTGCTACCGGCAATACCATCCTTAGTAAAACTCAGGTCACCGCTGATGGCAACATTGTATGTTCCTTCAGGCACATCGGCAAGAGATGCCATAAAGCTACCATTTTTTTCCTGGAACTGTTCCTGGATAAACGTTTCATTGGTAGTTACATTGGTAAAAACCGCTTTGGCATTGGAGAGAACTATATTCTCCAGTCCCAATGGCATTTCAATACTCAATGACACAGGAGTGGTAACTACTTTGTCATCATTGTCGCTACAAGAGGTGAAAGTCAATGCCAACACCGAAAGCAACATCATACTCTTTAAAATTAACTTTTTCATTTTTCTACTTTTAGTTACATTAATACTATATTATACTTTAGAAATTATACTTTAGAATGTGATACCAAGAGCCAAATGCAGATGGTGCTGGTGTTCGTTTTCAGAACAAGTTATCCAATCTCCACCTAATTCGGCAAACAAGCCGATCTGTGGGCCTGACAGCCGATAATCACTACGTATCTTAGCAGAGAGCATTCCATAGCCTGCTTTTTCAAACTGGTACTGATGATTGATCATGTCCTGGAACGAAGCTTTCATATTGGCATAAGGCATGATGATATCAGAACTGACATTGCCATAATAGGCTGCCGCCATGTCCACGGTAAGGGCTACAGTTCGGGAGAGACTGCGCATCCACTGTCCACCCAATCTTCCATAGATCTTAGCTGCCTCCATTTTGCGTTCAGGATAGACATATCGCTCACGATTGCTCCAATATCCGATCTTTCCATTCAAGCACCATGTACCAGAGCCGCTCCCCCATCCGTAAAGTCCTCTGAGATAGGCATCTATAAGATAATTCTTATACATCGTAAGTTTACCGATAATAGGATAATATTGGGCAGAGGACTTGCCAATAATGTTTTCATCACCACTACGTTTGATTAAAACAAGGTTTCCATCTATGGCTACCTGACGGGTTCCTCCCATGCGCTTCCATCCCAAGGAGACTTCTGCAGAATGATAAAACAACTGGGTTAAGGGTACGGAATTCAAATCGGCAAGCATACGTTTATATTGCCGTCTCCAAAGCTTGGCATGACCATAAAAACCAGTTTCGTCCAGCGGATTGGCATCCAGATTTATTCCATATCCTCCACCTTTATAATATAAAGTGCGTTTATCTCCGGAGAAACGACTGTATTCAGTTCCCAATCCTGTCATCTGAAACTCAGGTATAACACCCAGTTCCCGATAGAAATCTACATCATTGGTCTGCTTGTATACATTCCCTTCTAGACCGGCAGCCCACTGGTATTTACCGAAATCATAGGCAGTACCAAGGCGTAGGGTCAGATCTGTGACAATACCTCGCATTCTCGGGTCCACATCCCGATATTCATGTTCTGCTCTGAAAATCGCTTCAATACCGAGTTGGAATTTCCCCTTGCTAACAGCATATCCGCCCTGAAAACCATATCGTTCACGATGTGTGTCACCTCCTAGAGTATCCGCAAGAATATAAGGATTCAGCAAATCATAATCAGAAGAAGAATTCCAGCTGACCTGATATTGCTTTCCCGTCATGTAAGATGCTGCTCCCCAAGCAGAAGAGTGGTTGCTCAAGCGAAGAAAGGTCTCAGCCTTGGCCTCAGAGAGGAAATGCCCTGTTCCCTTCTGCAGTACAAAGGGAGCAGATTGATGCAGGTAATCCATCTGGACATACACTTCAGAATAAGGCAGCGTGAGGCTAAGCCCATGAATGGCGGGATTTTGCCATGCTGTCTCCTTCTGCCAGTTTTTCCACGTAGCATGATGCTCTATCCTGGCAGAATCTGTTACTGCAGACCTTCCAGTAAACCAAGACACACAGCACAGAAATAATATGAAATATCTCTTCTTCATGATTTACATCCAAATTATGTTCAACATCGCTTCATTATGTCCTTCCTTTTCCAATCCCACATAATCGGTACTTGCCCTGAACATCCTGATGTAGGTTTTACCTGAAGCGTCATGATATTGGGCAGTACCCTCTACCAGGATAGCATAAGACCCCCGAAGAATACTGGCTCTGGCTATATTCCCTTCAAATGATGATACAGTGAAAACCTGGGTGGTATTCAGATTGGTAAGACTTACCGTACCCTGGACCCTGTCGAGAACGATATCCGTTTCTCCCTGCAACACGATGGAAGCTTCGGCAAACAGGGAATCTTCATCCTGATGACAGGAGGAAATGATAAAACCACAGGTCATCATACATATAATCAACAATCTCTTCATATCTTTACATTCATTTCTAATCCAAAATAGGGAGTTACATGACGGCGGATCGTTACTCCATTGTTTTCATATTCGGGAGTATAATCCAACAGTTTGTTGCAGAACAGAGCTACATTCAGTTTCTCATCAAAGAGTTTCTTTGTTACCTTGAAATTGACATTCATGGCAAAAGGTACTCTGTATTTGAGATAATAGCTGTCGTTATAATCCCTGATCAGATACCTGAGATAAGCATCATTTTCATCACCTGCTTTCCACTCATGCATCACACCGTCATTATCCATATATCTGGTAGGATAATTACTCACCTCTTTACTCTGTTTCAGCGTATACCATAGGCATTGGGCGGATATTGAGAAGCCCAACTTCAACTTGGGGACATCCGTATCTAACGTGAAATTGGTATTGAGCATTTCATTCATATTGCCTCCATCATGTTCATAATACCCCACATACTGTATCTGCTTACTGCCGATAACAGCACTTGGGCGATAAGTCTCTACCACAGAATTACGATAAACCGTGCGGAACCATGCTCCGTTGATGGTGAGTCTGGTGAACAGTTTTTCTATTCTTCGGGTAGCAAAGGTGTATTCCACTCCCCGTTTGAGAGTCTGACTGCCATTGGTGTAATAACTGTAGCCCCTCAGTTCCTTACGTTTCTCAAAGGGTAATCCTTCCAAAGAAGGTGGAGCCGACAGTGCATCGGCATTAATTCCCGATGCATCATACCATCTATATATATAGGGAGCATAAGCCGTCTGCAAACGGAAGCCTGAAGTCATATTCTCCCTAAAAAGTGTGACAGACAATCGGTTGCCTCCTATATTGATGTCAGTACTCACCTCCCATTTGAAATTACGTGCTGGCTTCAGATTCTGATTGGTTGCATCTATCACATACGTCATCAGGTTGATACGGCGATACGCTGGATTCGTATGGTAATAATTCAGCTGGGTTAAGTCCAGATATACAGGATCAGGGTAAAGCTGTTCCAAAGTAGGCATTTTGGTATGTTCACCTATTCCACCTGCTATTCGGATAAAGGATGGTAGCTTGCCAATATTGAATTTCGGAAAAGTCAAGCCGAGATTGATACGGGGATCCCAGAAAAACTTACCATGCATCTCATAATTATTGGGCAGATTCAACATCTGCGTACCTCTTATACCGGCTACCAGTTCAAGAGAATGACCAGCAAAAGGCAATGTCAACTGTTCCTCAGCATAAATTCCCCACTGTTGGTTGGAAGGTATTGAAGAAAGATTTCGGGGACGGCATGACATGGAACCTGCATAAAGAGGGCGGGTTACATCATAAATCTGCCCCCGTCCTTTATTTTTGTCGTAATTCCAATCGGTGCCTAACAGCAAGGTATTGGAAACCACAAGAGAAGGAACCTGGAATTTACCATTGACCTTAGCATAAAGATTGAGCGGCTTTCCTTCTACATCATGGCAAGCCACATATTTATAGGGAAGGATAACACCATCATGAACCCCTTGTGTAGTTGCTGTAGCTGCCACTGTCTGGCGGGTCAGCTGTACCAGTTTGGTTCGCTTGATAAGGTCATACTCATAAGAGGCTGACAAAGTCAGATCCAGCGACTTAAACCAAATGCGCTTCTTGGGAGACAGACTTACATGTGAATTAAATGCATATTTATTATATTGCGATTTATAAGAATCTTCCGCCTGATTATTGAGATCCGGGTCAACTTTATCATTATCAAAAGAACCGGTATAATCGAGATTGGACGAAATCTTCCAACGGTAAAAATCTGTCAACCAAGTTTTTCCGAACCGGGCAGAAAACGTCAGTCTCCTGTAATTTTCAAGCCGGTTTCTTGGATCCGCCTTCGCATCGAGGTAATCAACACTGAGATTGAGGGTCATCTGCTGGGGAGTCCATTCCAATCCTTTTGCAAGATAAAAGAGTTTGCTTCCCATATCTGCTTTCAGACGGGCATTCCAGTCATTTCCACCTCTCCTACGTTCTATTTTCACCAGACCACTTGTCAAATCGCCATATTCTACCGATGGAATGCCACGTACCACCTCTACTTTCTCGATATCATCGGTAGAGATGCTACGCATATCCACTCCGGCATTCATATTTTCTCTGGATGTTGTTGCTGCATCCCAAGACCCAGCCACATATTGCATATTGGCATTGGTACTGATGGGAGCTCCATCTACTACAAAACTCGTTCCGAGGGAAGTGGTAGTATATCCTGAAGGACTTCCGGCTTCCCGAATACGAATCGTATTAGGGCTACTCAAATCAGGATCTTTGGAACGTCCACCAGGCAACAGTTCGAGAATGTCCGTAAAACTTGAAGGCTGCAGGTGCTCCATGGCATGCTTCTCAATAACAGAAGCAGAAGCCAGACTCTTGGACTCCTGAGCTGTAACCACTACTTCACCCACAGACTTGATTTCCGGTTCCATTTCATAGAGAGCCTGGTTTAACTTACCTAAATAGTTTTTGTATCCTATATAAGTAATCTTAAGAGATTTACCTGCATTGGCTGCATCTATGGAAAATCGCCCGTTAATATCAGTGATAGCTGCCACTTTCTGAGAACTACCCACATACACGACAGCACCGATAATCGCTTCATGAGAATCTTTGTCCACAACTTTGCTAGACATAGATTGCGCCTTTCCCATCAGACTCACCTCAAAAAGCATCATAAGCAACAGGATATGTTTCATACTAAACTTTTAACTTATTTTTTTGGGTGCAAAGATACGAGAAAATTAAATTGTTCACAATACCTAAAAATAAGTAATATATGTATCAGTAAATGTACATTCATATAATACTAATAGATAAAATCAACAACACAAAACTTACTTTATCTTCAAGACCACGGCTTCCCATGGTCTCAATTTCAAGCTTTCACCTTCTACGGCAAGCTTTTCATTATTTTTTATATAAAAGTTACTGACTATTTGCCACTTACGCGGTGCTAAGATACGAATAATATTGAAAATACGCAAATTTGAAAGTTCGAGTTGTAGCAGCTCCCCAAAGTGGCTTACGTAATGTTTAAAAGAGGCTTACTTGAAATCCACAAAAGACTCACTTGATGGTGGCAGGACGTAGCTGAAAATGCGTCGCGACGCGTCGGTTGTTACGTCGGGACGTATCAGATGCCGCATCGGGACGTAATTTAAACGGCTTCGTCTAAGACCTTACGGAAAAGCTATGGAATTCACCATGCATTGAACCGAATACTACTAAAAAACAATGGAAATAGCTAAGTATCGAACCGTAAACAAGTGGTTTTGCGCAATGCTTCCTGTCTTTTTGCCTCTAAAACACCTGAATATCGCCATTTTATGGCAATTATATGGCAGATAAAGTCCAAATAGAGAGAATTGCCATAGCCTTAATATACTTATAATCTGACAGTTAGTTGTAAGATATGCCAATATGGCAATTCTTGCAAGAAAAAAAATCACTACAGACTATTAAGAGCGTGTCATGATGTACTTGAGGTAATAAGTTCAAGTGCTTGAATCAGTGAGGTCAAGTGTTTGGTTCAGCTTACTCAAGTGGTTCCGTAAGCTATCGGAGACGACTCAGGAAGCAGACGCAGATAGCTTCGTTGGCTAACGCAAGTACTTGCGATGCTCAACGCAGCCTGTTTCGCTGGGCCATGTAGGCTAATACCCGCAAACGTTAACGAACAATAAAAAACAGCTTAGATTTTGTGGAAACGCATCTTTTTTGTACTTTTGGGAAAAATAAGGCAAGAATGACTGAGCGAAAGATCATACATATCGACATGGATGCCTTCTTTGCAGCTGTAGAGCAGAGAGACAATCCGGAACTTCGGGACAAACCGGTAGCGGTGGGCTTCGACGGACCTCGTGGTGTGGTTTCTACAGCCAGCTATGAAGCTCGAAAATGGGGCGTTCACTCGGCGCAATCCATCGCTCAAGCCAAGCAGCGCTGTCCTGACCTTATCATCGTGCCTTGCCGGCATTCTTATTATGCAGAAATATCCCATCAGATACATCAGATATTCCAGGAATACACCGATCTCATCGAACCCATCTCCATTGATGAAGCCTTTCTGGATGTTACTCACAACAAGAAAGGGATAGATATGGCGGTGGATATCGCCAAGGAAATCAAGAACCGTATCAAGGAGGCAACAGGTCTCACAGCCTCGGCAGGTATCAGCTACTGCAAGTTTCTCGCCAAGGTGGCATCCGATTACCGGAAGCCAGACGGCATCTTCACCATCCATCCCGATAAGGCTCTCGATTTCATCGCCCAGCTCCCTGTAGAGGATTTCTGGGGCGTAGGCAAGAAGACCCTGCAGAAGATGCACTTCATGGGCATCTACAATGGTGCCGACCTACGAAAAGTATCCGAAGAACATCTTGTAGAAGTATTCGGGAAAACCGGACATATCTTCTACCATTTTGCAAGAGGAATAGACGAACGCCCTGTCATCACCTACCGGGAACGCAAATCCGTGGGATGTGAACAGACATTCCTGGAGGATATCTATGCCAAGTCGGCAGTGATTATCGAACTCTACCATACGGTTCTTGAACTGCTGGAGCGAATCGCCAAGAGCGGTTTCGAAGGAAGGACCTTAACCCTAAAGGTGAAGTTCTCGGATTTCACCCAGATTACCCGCAGCATCTCTCAGGAGAAGATTCTGACGAAAAAAGACGATATCCTTCCCCTGGCCAAGCAACTGCTTCAACTGGTAAATTACTCTTCGAGCCGTCCCATCCGTCTGTTGGGTCTATCCGTAAGCAATGCCACCTCAGAAGAAGCCCGGAAGGAAGACAAGGAGAACAGTACCCTGAAACCTGAGTACCGGGAGTTGGAACTCGAGTTTGAGGAATGGAAAGAATGAGAAAGGTGATGAGAAGGAAATGAAAGAAGAAAAGGAGATAAGCCCCGAATAGAAAGTGAAAAGCAGCTGACAGGCATATTCCTGCAGCTGCTTTTTCATTTTTACTGTTTTTTTTCCAAAAACTAACTATTCATTTTCCCAAAACTAACATAAACCTATCTTAAACAACTAACTAACATTTCCCAAAACAACCTTTTACCAAAAAGAAACTAAATACCTCTGAAAAACAATCCTATAAACCTAAATAACTAAAACCTATATACTTACTAAACCTATGAACTTACTAAACCTTAAACTTTTAAACCATTAAAACCTAAACTTAAAAACTTGCAAATATTACTACCTCAAATACTTGAAACAATTTATTAACTTCAAATTTCTGGTGCAAAAGTATAAAGATTTAGCGAAAGTCATGGATAATTATCGTTCAAAAACTAGAAAAAAAAGGTACTTTGTACTCTTTTCATCGAAAATGAACGATTTTTGCACCTTTCCCGAACGATTTTTTGAATCGCTACCGGTTATTTCCTTGAAAAAGAGTAAGGAGCATCATCTTTATGAGTACCTCGCTGCAAGTTTGGTTGCTCAGAAAGTCGATAGGTAATCTGTGTTCCCTGCATCAAAGAACGCATATCAAGATAGTTATGCTGGTAAGATTTGCCATTCAGCAACATTTCATCCACATAGCATCCCTTGCCTTCCGACTGGATATCTACTTCCTTGCCGTTCTCCAAATGAAGTTTCATCGACTTGAAATAAGGAGTTCCCAACACATACTGACCACTTCCAGGACAAACAGGATAGAATCCCATCGCCGAGAAAACATACCAGGCTGAAGTCTGACCATTATCCTCATCACCACAATAACCATCTGGAGCTGGCGTATAGAGCTTGTCCATCACCTGGCGAATCCAGTACTGAGTCTTCCAAGGCTGACCGCTATAGCCATAGAGATAGATGGCGTGCTGGACAGGCTGGTTGCCATGTGCATAATTTCCCATATCCATCACCTGCATCTCACGGATTTCATGAATCGTATATCCATAGTAACTATTATCGAAGACAGGAGGCAGGATAAAGACTGAGTCGAGCATCTGATTGAAAGCATCCTTACCACCCATCAGCTGGATCAATCCCTGAGGATCATGGAACACCGACCAGGTATAATGCCAGGCATTACCCTCTGTAAAGGCATCACCCCATTTCAGAGGATTGAAAGGAGACATAAACTTGCCATCCTTCAATCTGCCACGCATCAGCTTCGTTTCCTTATCAAACACCTTCTGATAATTCATCGCACGCTTGGCAAAAGGCTTCAGCTCCTTAGCCGACTTACCCAAAGCCTTACCCAACTGATAGATACACCAGTCATCGTAGGCATATTCCAAGGTACGGGCTACACTCTCATTGATCTTCACATCGTATGGAACATAACCCAACTTATTGTAATACTCATATCCCAAACGTCCGGTAGAGTTTACCTGAGGATGAACAGCCTGGGTACCATGAACCACAGCCTGCCAAAGCGTTTCCATATCATAACCACGTAAACCGGAAAGATAAGCATCGGCTACCACAGAGGCAGAATTATTACCTACCATACAACCACGATGACCCGGACTCGCCCACTCTGGCAGGAAACCACTCTCCTTATAAGTATTGGCAAGACCTTCCTGAATCTTCACGTTTTCAGATGGATACATCAGGTTGAGAAGAGGGAAGAGACAGCGGAAAGTATCCCAAAAACCTGTATCCGTGAACATATAGCCCTTCTGAACCGTACCATTGTAAGGACTGTAATGCACGATTTCGCCAGCAGCATCCTTCTCGTAGAATGCACGAGGGAAGAGTACCGAACGATAGAGACAGCTATAGAAAGTACGGAGATGATCGATACTCTCATCCTCTACCTCTATCTTACCCAGAACTTCGTTCCAGCGCTGACGGCCCTGCTGTTTGAGCTGATCCATATCCGCCTGTCCCAGTTCCTTGAGATTCTGCATAGCCTGGGCGCTGCTGATAAACGAAGAAGCTACACGTGCCTGAATCTTTTCGCCACGCTGACTGGTTTTGAAAGTGATGATGGCACCCACGTGGTTTCCCTTCTGTTCGTTAGCTGAAATCAGTTGACCATCCTTCACACTGACAAATGCATCAAAGTCGTGATCGAACTCGATGACAAAGTAATTGCGGAAATTATCAGGTACTCCCCCACTGTTGCGGGTAGAGAAACCGATTACTTTCCGTTCAGCAGGAATCACCTGGATGTAACTTCCCTTGTCGAAGGCATCAATCACCACATTTGCCTGATCAGTCTTCGGGAAGGTGAAAGCCATCAAGGCAGCGCGCTCCGTAGGGCACAACTCTGCCGTTACATCATAGTCTGCCAGATAGACACTATAATAATAAGGTGTAGCCTTCTCTGCCTTGTGAGAGAACCAGCTGGCTCGCTTCGCCTCATCAAAGACCGGTTTACCCACGGTTGGCAAGAGAGAGAACTGACCGTAATCATTGATCCAAGGACTTGGCTGATGCGTTTGCTTCAATCCTCTGATTTTCTTAGCTGAATAGGTGTATTGCCATCCATCCCCCATCTTTCCGGTCTGAGGAACCCAGAAGTTCATCCCCCATGGCATCGCTATTGCCGGATAAGTATTACCCGAAGAAAGCTCTGGGTTGGAATCAGAACCAACGAGTGGATTGACGAAATCTACGGCATTCTTTACGTTCACCTTGACAGCATGTGCCAGCAAGGTGAGACATACAAATAGTAATAAAAGTGATTTTCTTTTCATTTTCTTCAGAAAATTAGTTATTATTAGAAACTACGTTAATTATATGATGTCATATTATACATTTCCTACATCTCCCGGTAAAATGCCATACTCATCCTTAAAACACTTGGTGAAATAAGAAGGAGCAGAGAAGCCCACATCATAGGCAACCTCGGAGACACTCATACTGCGGGATTCCAGCAAACGCTTTGCTTTCGCCAAGCGAGCCTTGCGGAGCAGATCAACGACAGAAGAACCCGTCATCGCCTTCACCTTGCGATAAAGCTGGACGCGGCTCAAGCCTATCTGCTTACCGATATCCTCGACGCCAAACTCGCTATCCGAGAGATTCTTCTGAATGATGGCGTGAAGCTGTTTCATAAACTGCTTATCACGATCTTCTAGATGAGAATCGGCGATTTCCTGCTCTGCCTCCAGAGTGCCCTGGAAAAGATGCTTCAGAAGTTTGCGCTGCTTCAACAGATTCTCTATACGTGCCAGGAGCACCTTGCTGTGGAATGGCTTGGTGATGTAGGAATCGGCACCATGTTCATAACCCTCGGCACGATGCTCTTCCAGATTCTTCGCCGTAAGCATGATGACAGGGATATGAGAGGTTGCCGTATGGGTCTTCAGATTCTGGGTAAACTCCAAACCGTCCATCACCGGCATCATCACATCACAAATCACCAGGTCGGGAACTTCCTTCTTGGCAATATCCAGTCCTTCCTTACCATCAGCAGCTTCCAGAACGATATAATCATCCTGCAGAAGGGTATGCTCATACTGACGGATATCATTGTTGTCATCGATAACCAAGATGGTTGGCTTATTCGCATGTTCGCTCAGCAACTGCTGTACTTTTCCACTTTTTTTCTCTCCATCGTCGATATATTGCAGTTCTGATTCACAAATCAAAGTTTTACATTCTGATAAAGAAGTATTTACAGAGTTATCCACATTATCCACATCTGTGTGGATAACTAGCGACTTATCCTCCTGCTCACGAGGAATCACCACGAAAAAGTCGGATCCCTTACCCAATTCACTTTCTACACGAGCCTCACCATGATGCAATTCAACAAACGATTTCACCAAAGCCAAGCCGATGCCCGTACCGCTTGCAGCTCCTTTAGCCTGAAAGAAACGTTCGAAAATCTTGCCCGCCTCTTCCTGCGAGATGCCCTTGCCGGTATCTCGCACGTCCAGACGGAACTTTCCATTCTCATCTTTCAGAGATACGAATATATCGCCACCGGCAGGTGTATATTTCAAGGCATTACTCAGAAGATTGAAGACAACACGAGCTATCTTCTCCTTATCTGCAACCACCTCCTGAGAACCAACAGAGTCAGCTATATCCAAATGGAGCTTGATTTGCTTACGTTCAGCAGTAAGCTGGAAATCGCCTACCCACATTTTCAATGCTTTCACCAGATCGAAGCGATAGAGAATCAACTCCATCTTTCCGTTCTGAATCTTTCGGAAATCGAGGATACTACTCACCAATTGCTGCAGAGCTACCGCATTACGCTTCACCATCTTTAAGAGTTCACGACTCTTTCCCTTGATACCACTGTCCTCCAGCAGCATTTCCACAGGATCGGCAATCAATGTCAATGGAGTACGGAGCTCATGACTGATATTCGTAAAGAACACCAGGCGGGAATGGGTGAGTTCCAATACCTCCTCGTTCAGTCGTTTCAACTCCGCATTCTTGCTTTCCAATTCCTCATTCACTCTTTTCAACTCTCCATTGGTTCTCGCCAATTCCTCATTCAGTTTAGCCTTCACCACATAACTGCGGAAAATCATAGCAGCAGCGACAATACAAACCAGCAAGAACAGGCACAAGCCTATCAACATCACTTTCTGGGAATTATAATCAGAAAGATACCGATCCACCTGTTTATGCAAAGCCTTCAGATTATGAGCCTGTCGTTCAGCGTCTCTGGCTTCCATCAACGTAAGTTCCGCATTTTCCTGGGTAATGATAGATGTACTGAGATAGTTTTTCCGCTCAAAAGGCTGATGCTTCAGGATCTTCATCGCCAAGGCAATTACCTCATCACCCTTGGTAGGATAAAGATAGGAAGCTTCGAAGATGCCATCGCGCACCAGCTCCAGGCCACCACCCTTGGTAGCCATTCCATCAACACCCGTAAATTTATAACGATGCTGCAGCCCCATCTGCTTGGCAGCCTCGTAGGCACCCCATGCCAGACGATCGCTATGAGCAAAGACATAATCAAAATCCTGTGTCTTCTTCAAGATGCGCTTCATTGCCTGAACGCCTCCTTCCTCCTTCCAGTTGCCTTCTTCAGAAGCAATCACCTGGATACCCGGATATGGTTTAATGGCATCCATGAAACCAAGATGGCGCTCCATGGCAGGCGAAGATCCATCCAATCCACAGATTTCAACAATGCGTCCCTTACCCTGAAGCTTTTGAGCTATAAAGGTACCCATCGACTTACCGATATGATAGTTGTCGCAGCCGATGAATGCAGTATATTTATCGGTATTGGAGATACGATCATACAGAATCACCGGGATTCCCTTCTCGTAGGCACGCTCAACCGCCTTGGAAATCGCACTCAACTGATTAGGAGAGATGACCAGCAAGTCCACGCCCTCATCCACGAACTGATTAACCTGTTTGTTCTGCAACACATTGTCATCATTCGAGGAAGCAAGCTTCACGATAATCGAATCATTGAGATATTCTCCCATCTTCAGCTCATCATTGAGCTTGTTGCGCCAGTTATCCTCGGAGCATTGGGATACGCCAATGACAAACTTCTTTGGCTGCTGCTTGCATGCTGCCAAAGAAAGTCCCAAACCTATATATATAACAAGGTATAAATATCGTTTCATATATATTGTATTGTTTAAATTTATAGATTGATAGGCACTAAAAGAGTTGCCTCTACAAGAGTTTCGGTGCAAATTTACTATTTTTTTTTTGGATTTTAGTGCATTTGGTGCGTTTTTTACAAATCTCGATCATAAATTTATAAAGAAGTTAACTAAAAAATGCTGTAATTTTGCAAACGAAAACAAAAAACAACCAACAATATGGCAATCGAATCCCTCTACACCAAAGTAACCAATATAGAAAAGAAGCAGAAGGCGCTGAATTTCTACGTGAACTTCGCAGAATCATTCCAGGCAGAGCACAGTTCCAAAACCGAAGAATGGACAACCCGATTCTATAACAAAAACCTGAGAATCGAGATGACCGGCTGGTTGACGGATAATCTCTATTATCGCTTCCGCCACCGATTGAACAAAACAGCCAGTGCTACCAAGGATGAAAAGTTCAAGAACTATCGTACAGCATACGGTTACATAGGAAGCCTGGAATACTATCCAGCCCGCAAACAGAAGCAGGACCTCCGTTTCTTCCTTGCCTATGTAAGCAGAAAATACGACTATAGTAAAAAGTGCGGTCTGAAGGATTACAATACCGACCGTATAGAGCTGGGTATGATGTATCGACTGAAGGCATATTAATGCTTTTTCATCCTTGATTTTTGTAGATTTCTGCACGAAAAATACAAAAAAGAGCGATTAGTTCGTTTTTTACAAATTAATGTTCATTTTTAATAAAGAGAATCTACAGAAATCATCGTATCTTTGCAGCGGATAAAGGAAACAACTCCTTCTTCCGAAAACAGAGAATCAATAAAAATAATACAATAACTAGAGAATAGATAACATTAGTATAAACAACAAAACTAACTATATTATGGCTGAAGTTAAAAATTTTAGAGTCGAGTCAGACCTTTTAGGTGAACTCAAAGTTCCTGCTGAAGCACTTTACGGTGTACAGACACAGCGCGGTATCAACACCTATCACATTTCCCGTAAGACTATGAGAGCTTACCCTGATTTCATCATCGCTATCGCTTACGTGAAGTTGGCAGCTATCGAGACCAACCATACCCTCGGTGTGATCAACGATGAAATTTCGAGTTCTATCTCTCAGGCTTGCCGCGAGATCATCGAAGGCAAATGGCATGAGAACTTCCCTATCGACATGGTACAGGGTGGTGCAGGTACTTCTGTTAATATGAATGCCAACGAGGTGATAGCTAACCGTGCACTCGAAATCATGGGTCACGAGAAAGGTGACTATCAGTTCTGCTCTCCTAACGACCATTGCAACTGTGGACAGAGCACCAACGATGTTTACCCAACCTCAATCCGTTTGGCTTTGATTCGCATGAATACACACCTGGTGGGTGCTTTGACTGGTTTGATCAGCGCATTCCACTACAAGGCAGACGAATATGCAGACGTTATCAAGATGGGCCGTACTCAGTTGCAGGATGCAGTTCCAATGTCTTTCGGTCAGGAATTCAATGCATACGCCAACAACCTGGAAGAGGAAATCCTCAATCTGGAGCGCAACGTGAAGCTCTTACATGAGATCAATATGGGCGGTACTGCTATCGGTACAGGTTTGAACGCTGTTCCTGGCTTTGCTAAGCTTTGTGCTGCCAACCTCAGCAAATTGACTGGCGAAAACTTCGAAACAGCTACCGACCTGGTAGAGGCTACCCCTGATACCGGTGCTTACGTAAGCTACTCTTCAGCTCTGAAGCGCTTGGCAATCAAGCTATCTAAGATCTGTAACGACCTCCGCTTGATGGCTTCTGGTCCTCGCTGCGGTCTGAACGAAATCAATCTCCCTGCCAAGGCACCAGGTTCTTCTATCATGCCAGGTAAGGTGAACCCTGTTATCCCTGAGGTAACCAACCAGGTTTGCTTCAAGGTAATCGGTAACGATGCTACTGTAAGCTTCGCAGCAGAGGCTGGTCAATTGGAATTGAACGTAATGGAGCCTATCATCACCGAGAGCCTCTTCGAGAGCTTGACATGGATGAAGAACGCTATCGAGACTTTGACTTCTGAGTGTATCCTCGGCATCACCGTCAACAAGGAGCGCTGCTACGAAATGGTAAAGAACAGTATCGGCATCGTTACTGCCCTCAATCCTATCATCGGCTACAAGAAAAGTACTAAGGTTGCTAAGGAAGCTCACGCCACAGGCCGTTCCGTTTATGACATCGTCATCGAACAGGGCATTCTGAGCAAGGAAGAGCTTGACAAGGCACTCGATCCTAAGGAGATGTTGCAGTCACACAAATTTACCCTGAAATAAATTTTCCATAACCAGTCAGCTGATTAACTGACAAACAAAAACCTGTAAGCGTATTCTCACCAAAAGAATATAGCTTACAGGTTATTTGTTATACATAAAGCTTAAATGCCGTGTAAGGGCAAAAGCCTTCAACATCAGCCTTGGTTCCGATATGCCAGCGGCGTCATTCCCGCTCTCATCTTAAAGAAATTCGTCATAGCACTCTGATCACTGAAATGCAGATGGTCTGCTATTTCTCCCATCGTCATGTCCGATTGCTTCAGGAGATTACAGATTTCCTTATAGAGCAGGGAGGTGATGTGATCATTTACGGTGGTTCCCGAAATATCCTTGATCATCCTGGAAAGATAAGGTGCTGAGACATTCAACTTGTCGGCATAGAACCTGATCTGCCGCTCGGTCTTGAAATGACGATACAGAAGATGAAGGAAAATCTCATAAACTTCCTTCTTGTGACGCAAATCACGAGTCACCGATACATTCTCGTAAGGAAGTTCCGAAACCAGAAGCTTCAAAACATTCACCATCGACTGGATCATCTCTACCTTGTAGATGTACTGATGGCGCACGATATCACGAATCATGTGAAAGATATCAATGGCAGATTTCTGCTTGTCATCCGATAACTGATACACCACATCGGCCGTAATCTCCTCATCCACCAGGATGCACTCAGCCTCAAAATCCGCCGACATCTCGGAAAAAGCAATGACATACTTGGGCGAGACGACCAGCAATTCACCTGCAGAAAGCGGCCTGTCGGAATTATTGGCTTCAGTACTTTGCTGAAGTACCCCCATTTTGATTTTTCCCCTGGTCACCAACACGAGTTTCGTGAACAAGGTGCGCTCTTGAGCCATCTCTATAAAATCCTTTTCGCATAGATCGTCTATATAAATATGTGCGGCATAAGCCCCAAAGATACTTTCAAGATGGTGTCGAGCGGCAAACTCTTTCAAATTATAAACTTGTTGCTGCTTCATAAAGACCCAAATTTTTAGTTGAGGGCAAAATTACAACATATTTTTGAAAAATGCAAGAAAAGTATGAATAAAAAATGTGAAGAACTTTTAGGAGATTCGGTTATCAACAATCGTTATCCGAACAAGGCAAAACTGATTATCAGGTACTTATATTTCTTTTCCACAGTTATCAACACCACTGTGGAAAACTTTATCAAGACTTTTGTGGAAAAATGTGGAAAAGTTTGGCGCACAAAAAAGACACTAACTAAATAAGTTAGTGTCTCAATGTAGCGGGAGGGGGCCACGATCCCTCGACCTCCGGATTATGAATCCGACGCTCTAACCAGCTGAGCTATCCCGCCATCCATTACAAGTCATTTCTGATTTGCGGGTGCAAAGGTACAACAATTATTTGATTCCACCAAATTTTTTCGGAGAAATTTTCGAAAAAAGTTTGTTTTTTCTTTTTTTTGCTCAAATTCCGACCTATTTATACCTATTATATATATAAAAAAAGCGAAAAAGAAAGGATTTCTAATTTTTTTGTGTAACTTTGCAGGCTGAAACGATAGCTGTTCACCTCGAAATGATGAGAAAACAGCTTACTAGAAAAAAAGAAATGCTTAGAATTAAGAAATTAGACATATTTATAGCCAAGCAATTTGGACTTCTCTTCATGGGAACCTTCTTCATCTGCCAGTTTGTGCTGATGATGCAGTTCCTGTGGCGATATATCGACGATCTCATCGGAAAGGGAATCTCGATGGACGTGATGGCGCAGTTCTTCTGGTACATGGGGCTGATGCTCGTACCTCAGGCATTGCCGCTTGCCATCCTCCTCTCCTCACTGATGACTTTCGGTAATCTCGGCGAAAGTTCAGAGCTCACTGCCATCAAGGCTGCCGGCATCTCTCTGATGCAGGCTTTCCGCTCGCTCATCGTCATCACCGTCATCATCATGTTCGGTTCCTTCTACTTCCAGAACAATGTAGGTCCGCACTCCAACCAGAAGCTGGCACAACTCCTCATATCCATGAAGCAGAAGAGTCCGGAACTGGAAATCCCGGAAGGCATCTTCTACGATGGAATCCCGAACTGCAACCTCTATGTGCAGAAGAAGGATATGAATACAGGAAAGCTCTACGGCATCATGATCTATCGCATGACAGACAGCTACGAAGATGCCGCCATCATCCTTGCCGACTCGGGAATGCTGCAAAGTACTGCCGAGAAGAAGCACCTCGTGTTGAGTCTCTACAGCGGAGAATGGTTTGAGAATATGAAGAGCAGCGAATTCGGCAACAGTGCTGCCGTACCATACAGAAGAGAGACCTTCGTTTCCAAGAAGATTGTACTCGACTTTGATGCTGACTTCAACCTTACTGATGCCTCGTCGCTTGCCAATAATGCCAAGGGAAAAAGTCTGTCGGAGATCTTCCACTCCATCGACTCCATCAACGGACTGTATGATTCCATAGGAAAGAACTATCTTTCGGAGGCCAATGCCCGATTCTACCGCACGACACAGGTAAACAAGGTAGATTCGCTGAAAGAAATCAAGAAGGGACAAACGGAGAATTTTGACACCTTATATAATAAGCTCTCGAACGACAAGAAACTTCGGGCACTCAATGATGCACAGATGACAGCACAGCAGGAGCTCACCGACCTCGACTTCAAGGCAATGGTTACGAGCGATGCCGACTATATCATCAGGCAACACAAGATAGAAGCTATCAAGAAGTTCACGCTGGCACTCTCCTGCCTGATCTTCTTCTTCATCGGAGCCCCACTGGGCGCCATCATCCGAAAGGGTGGATTGGGATTCCCGGTCATCATCTCCGTATTCGTGTTCATTATCTTCTACATCCTCGACAATACGGGCTACCGAATGTCGAGACTGGGAACCTGGACCATCTGGTTCGGTCAAGGACTGGCTCCAGCCGTACTGGCACCAATCGCCGTATTCGTCACCTACAAGGCAACCAACGACTCTACGGTGTTCAATATGGAGATGTATAAGATGTTCTTCATGAAACTGCTCGGTCTCCGTATCAAACGCCACGTCTTCGGCAAGGAGGTCATCATCGAAGAGCCGAAATATACAGAAGATGCACAGCGACTGGAAAAGCTCAACAGCGATATCTATATATATAATAAGGTACACGAGCTGAAGAAGCTTCCAAACTTCATCAATGTGTTCTTCAAATACCAGCCCGACAACGAGATTAAACGCATTAGCGATGAGCTTGAAAACGTGATAGAGGATCTGACCAATACCAGGAACAAGGTCATCCTTCACAATCTCAACCTCTACCCTATTCTTGCGACGAAGGCTCATACCCGCCCATTCGAACGCCAGTGGCTCAACATCCTTGCAGCCATCATCGTACCTGTGGGCATCGTACTCTACCTGAGAATGTGGCGATTCAGAATCCGACTCTACAGAGACCTGAACACCATCAGGCAGAGTAACGCAAACATCATCAGTCAGATAAAGGAAATGTAACTATAAAAAGTATCAAACAAATGGCAGATATTAAACTAAATAGCATCGAAGATGCAGTAAAGGACTTCCAGGAAGGTAAGTTTGTCATCGTTGTAGATGACGAAGATCGCGAAAACGAGGGTGACCTCATCATCGCCGCAGAGAAAATCGACGCAGAGAAGGTAAACTTCATGCTCAAGAACGCAAGAGGTGTGCTCTGTGCCCCTATTACCCTGAGCCGATGCGAGGAACTCGACTTGCCTCATCAGGTATCAGACAACACATCCATGCTCGGCACCCCATTCACCATCACCGTGGACAAGCTGGAGGGATGTACAACCGGTGTTTCAGCCCACGACCGTGCTGAGACCATCAAGGCACTCGCTGATCCGGCATCTACCCCACAGACATTCGGTCGCCCTGGCCACATCAACCCTCTCTATGCCCAGGACAACGGTGTTTTGAGAAGAAGCGGACATACAGAGGCAGCCATTGACCTCTGCAGAATGGCAGGACTCTATCCTGCAGGCGCCCTCATGGAGATTATGAACGAAGATGGAACCATGGCACGCCTTCCACAGTTGATGGAGATGGCAAAGGAATGGAACCTCAAGATCATCTCTATCAAGGATATGATCGAGTACAGACTCAAGAAGGAATCGCTCATCGAGGTGGGCGAAGAGGTAGATATGCCTACAGAATACGGACACTTCCGTCTGATTCCTTTCCGCCAGGCAAGCAACGGACTTGAACACATGGCACTCATCAAGGGCGAATGGAAGGAAGATGAGCCTATCATGGTCCGTGTACACTCATCTTGCGCCACAGGCGACATTCTCGGAAGCAAGCGATGCGACTGCGGACAGCAGCTGCACAAGGCGATGCAGATGATCGAGAAAGCCGGCAAGGGTGTAGTCATCTATATGCAGCAGGAAGGTCGAGGCATTGGATTGATGAACAAGATTGCAGCCTACAAGCTGCAGGAAGAAGGATACGATACCGTAGATGCCAACGTACACCTCGGTTTCAAGCCAGATGAGCGTGACTACGGATGCGGCGCACAGATGCTCCGCCACCTCGGCGTGCACAAGATGCGCCTGCTCACCAACAACCCTGTAAAGCGTGTCGGTCTGGAGGCTTATGGACTCGAAATCACAGAGAATGTGCCTATCGAAGTAGTACCAAATGAGTACAACGAGCGCTATCTCAAGACCAAGAGAGACCGCATGGGGCACACTTTGCACCTCGGATAATGTAAATTATGTTATTATTTTGCATCAAATTGCGAAATATCGAATGATTTTCTTCCGAAAAAGAAATAAAATGCTTAATTTTGCACACGATTAATTAACAATAAAATAGAATTATGGCACAATTATCTGATCGTCTTAACAGATTGGCACCCTCAGCAACGCTGGCGATGTCACAGAAGAGTAGTGAAATGAAAGCTCAGGGTATCGATGTAATTAACATGAGTGTAGGTGAACCAGACTTCAACACGCCTGACAATATCAAGGAGGCTGCGAAGAAAGCTATTGATGAGAACTTCTCACGTTACTCACCAGTTCCTGGTTATCCTGACTTGCGAAAAGCTATTGTTGCCAAATTGAAAAAAGAAAACGGACTTGACTACACAGTCAACGAGGTAATCGTGGGCACCGGTGGCAAGCAGTGCGTATGCAACGCCGTACTGGCTCTCGTAAACCCTGGCGACGAGGTAATCATCCCAGCACCATATTGGGTAAGCTACCCACAGATGGTGAAATTGGCAGGCGGTACTCCAGTCATCGTAAACGCAGGTTTCGACCAGGACTTCAAGATGACAGCCGAGCAGCTTGAGAACGCAATCACCGAAAAGACCAAGATGCTCATTCTCTGCTCACCAAGCAACCCTACCGGAAGTGTATATTCCAAGGAGGAGCTGACAGCATTGGCAGAGGTTCTGAAGAAGCACCCAGAGGTATTTGTGTTGGCAGACGAAATCTACGAGCACATTAACTATATCGGCAAGCATCACAGCATTGCACAGGAGCCAGGCATGAAGGAGCAGGTGATCATCGCCAATGGTGTATCCAAGGCATACGCCATGACAGGATGGAGAATCGGTTTCCTCGCTGGTCCAGAGTGGATCATCAAGGGATGCAACAAGTTGCAGGGTCAATATACTAGCGGTACCTGTTCAGTAAGCCAGAAGGCAGCTGAAGCAGCCTACACACTCGACCAGGGTGCTGTAGAGGAGATGCGCGTAGCTTTCGAGCGTCGCCGTAACCTCATCGTGAAGCTCGCCAAGGAGGTTCCCGGACTTGAGGTCAATATGCCACAGGGTGCCTTTTATCTCTTCCCTAAGTGCAACAACTACTTCGGCAAGAGCAATGGTGAGAAGACCATCAATAACTCTACAGATTTCGCAATGTACCTCCTGGAGGAGGCTCATGTAGCCACAGTAGGTGGAGATGCCTTCGGTGATCCAGACTGCTTCCGCATGAGCTATGCTACAAGCGATGAAAACATCGTAGAGGCAATCCGCCGCATCAAGGAAGCTCTGAGCAAATTGAAATAAAAATAGGAGAAAAGAGTCCTAAAAAGGTCAACTTTGTAAGAAAAAAGCAAGATATTGGTAAAAAATGAGCCAATATCTCGTTAAAACTTCTTAATTAGGACGATAGTTTCTCAATATTTATTATCTTTGCCAAAGGAATTTGGATAACCTAAGCGTGTTTATTCAAGACAACACAAACTAGGCATACAAAACAACTAAAATAGAGCGAGAAATAAATAAGAAATATTAATAATTTATTAACTAATAATTTAAAAAAGTAAAAATTATGGCAACTACAAAACAAGCAGCCCCAGCTAAGAAGTCTGAGGGCTTTCAGGGAGTAAGAGGCGCATTCTGGATCATCGTGGTATGTGCTA
>OIYY01000259.1_pt1 | contig 39913 bp, 39 predicted proteins | sample 1588341 | NCBI WGS metagenome assembly OIYY01 (sample SAMN03283287) | human gut metagenome | biome: human-associated habitat; material: feces | host: Homo sapiens | place: Peru | collected 2012 | reverse complement strand
GTCAACTTTGTTGACTGAGGGAGAGAAAAAATACAATGTGGCGTAGCCGTCAACCGATTGCAAACTATAATTTATATACATATTTTCCGGTCATAACGCATTTATCATCTTTTATTTCATATGAAATATCTTCATTAACCACTTCGCAGTTTGCAAGTTTTTGATTTTTATAAACATTAAGTTTCTTTTCGGCAAGGCTTAAAAGTTCTTTATCCGTCAGGTCATATTTAATGCAATTTAGTTGTGTTTCGTTTACCGTTGTAATTCCTATCGGCAGTTCTTTATTTTTCAGCGTTAAATATTTTGTGCTTTTTTCTTCAAAATCGCCTTTTTTAATATTAAAATAAAGCGGAATATCGACTGCGAAAAAGTGAAGCGTGCGGTAAGTATCTGTTTTTCTTACACTTATCTTACTTTGACTTCGTGTTACTTCAACGCTTATAACTTCTCTTTTTGCTTTTATTCCTTTGAGCTTGTATTCATCGGCTTTTTGCGGAGGCATTTTTCTTTCAAGAATTTCTACTTGCGCCGTAGTGCCGATTTTATTGATGTGTGCCCATGCTATCTCGTCAAAGTTTGCCGTCATATCCCACGCAAGGCTTGTTTTGTCAACGCTGCTCCACAAAACGCCTTTTTTAAAATCATTGTTTTCAAGGTATGCATTTACGGTATCAGGACTTAGATTGTCACAGCCGTTGATTTCAATGTTCCAAACAAACGAACCAAAAAAAGAAAATATAAATACAAACAGGACTGCCCCGACCAAAAAGCCTATTCGATTGGTAAACGGCAAAAGCAAAAACGGCAGTCCGTGTTTTTTTGTTATTCTTACTTTTCCGCCGTGTCTAAATGCAATTCTGTGTAATTTTTTGTAAGTTTTTATTGAGCTGATTGCTTCAAAGCCATTCTCGTTTGAACATATATTTTGAATTAAAATTCCGTTTTTGTAGCACTCGTTTATAAAATCTTCTTTGAACCCGCCGCTGAAACTGAATTCAACCCAGCCGAAAAGAAATCTGAAAAACTTAACCATTTGAAAACTCCATAGCCATAATGTTACCCTCAACTATTGCACCCTCACGGGTGTAGGAATTTATTTTTAAATCGTTTCCGATAAATGTAATGAGCTGACTGCCGAGGCTTACCGTAATTTTAGTTGACGAATATTCGATTATTCCCTCAAGTCCGTCAACAAGACATTCACGCCCGGTCATTTCAAGCCGAGGTTTGCCGAAATAATATTCAAACGCATCGCTTTCTTTGTCCGCTTTTTTACTTTTAAACAATTTCATTTTATCACCGCTAATATATATGCTGTCTTTTTAGGCGTTATACAATCAATATTTTGATATTGTAAAATCTATGCTATAGTGATATAATGTTTTAAATTAAAGATAATATATAGGTGAAATGATGTAAAGGTGATAAAATGCAACTCAAACTTCACGATATTGTTGTTATGAAAAAGGCGCATCCGTGCGGTTCAAACGAATTTGAAATAACAAGGCTCGGTGTTGATTATAAATTAAAGTGCACAGGTTGCGGCAGGGAAGTTATGATACCGAGAATAAAAGCGGAAAAAAGTATAAAGGCGATAAAAAGTGATGAAAAATAACGAACCTATCGGTTTTCTTGACTCGGGAATAGGCGGAAGCACGGTGCTTACAAAAGCGCTTGATATTTTGCCAAATGAAAATTATGTGTTTTTCAGCGACAGCAAAAACTGCCCGTACGGTGACAAGAGCGACGAAGAAATAATAAAACGCTGTGATGAAATTATTGCTATGCTCATCCAAAAATACGCTTGCAAGGCGATAGTTATTGCGTGCAATACGGCTTCGGCAAAAGCAGCGGCATATTTAAGAAAAAAATATACTTTGCCGATAATTGCCATTGAACCTGCTTATAAAATGGTTTATGACGAAAACCCGAACGGTTTTACACTGGTTATGGCAACTAAAGGCACGCTTGAAAGTGAAAAGTTTCACAAACTTTACTACAAATATAACAACCACAAAACGGCGCTTATACCTTGCGTGGGTCTTGCCGATATTATTGAGCAGGGCGAAAAAAATGAGATTGAAAGTTATCTTGAAAAAACGCTGGGCGAATATAAGGGCAAGGTTCTTAATGTAGTTCTCGGTTGTACTCACTATCCGCTGATTAAGGACAGTATAAGGAATGTGCTCGGCAATGTGGAATTTTTTGACGGTGCACTCGGTGTAAGCAAACAACTTAAACGAATTCTTATCGGTGAAAATTTATTAAGCGACAATATTGACGAAGGAGATATCAAATTTATTGATTCGTCACCGAGTGAAGAAGTAAGAAAACAAAAAGAAGAAAGATTTTTTAAATTTTTAAGTGAGGATAACATATGATAGAAAAATTGCAGGAGGTTGAAAACAGATTTGAGGAAGTAAACGAGCTTGTTTGCAACCCCGATATTGTTTCAGACCAAGAAAAATATACAAAGCTTATGCGTGAACTTAAACACCTTACTCCGGTTGTTGAAAAGTTTAGGGAATACAAAAAAGCAAAAGAAACCGAAGAAGAATCAAGGGCGATGCTTGACGAGGGCGGAATGGACGCCGACTTTGCCCAAATGGTAAAGGAAGAATACGAGCAAAGCCGTGACGATATGGTAAGGATAGAGGAAGAACTTAAAGTTCTCCTTTTGCCTCGTGACCCTAACGATGATAAGAATGTTATTATTGAAATTCGTGGCGGTGCAGGCGGCGAGGAAAGCGCACTTTTTGCAGGCGTTCTTTTCCGTATGTATTCGATGTATGCCGAATCAAAAGGTTTTAAGACGGAAATTCTCAACGCAAACGAAACAGGTCTTGGCGGATATAAGGAAATCAGCTTTTCGGTTGAGGGCGACGGCGCTTATTCAAGATTTAAGTTTGAAAGCGGTGTTCACCGTGTTCAGCGTGTGCCGGAAACCGAAAGTCAGGGCAGAATTCACACTTCGACAACTACGGTTGCCGTTTTGCCTGAGGCTGAAGATGTTGACTTTGAAATAAACCCGAAAGACTTGCAGATTGATACTTTCCGCTCGTCGGGCGCAGGCGGTCAGCATATTAACAAAACTTCGTCGGCAATTCGTATTACCCATATTCCGACAGGCACGGTGGTTGAATGTCAGGATGAAAGAAGCCAGCATAAAAATAAGGAAAAGGCGCTCAAGGTGCTTCGTTCCCGACTTTATGACGCTGAAAAGGCAAAGCACGACGCCGAGATTGCAGGCGAAAGAAAAGCTCAGGTCGGCACAGGTGACAGAAGCGAGCGAATCAGAACTTATAACTATCCGCAGGGCAGAGTTTCCGACCACAGAATAGGTCTTACCCTTTATAAGCTTGAGCAGTTTTTGAACGGCGATATGGACGAAATGATTGATGCTCTTATCACTGCCGATACTGCTGAAAAGCTTAAAGCTCAGGGTGAAGAATAAACTTTAAATGAAAATCAAGGTTAAATTATATGTCGATTAAACAAGGTGAATATTTAAAAAAGTTAAGGACTGAAAAGGGTTTGAGCCAGGATGCACTCGGCGAAGTGCTCGGCATTTCCCGTCAGTCGGTGTCAAAATGGGAACAGGGCAACTCGACCCCGGATATTGACAATATAGGCAAGCTTGCCGAGTTTTACGGCGTGTCGATAGATTCGCTCGTTAAAGGTGAGCCTGACGAAGAAGTAAAAGTTTCGGAAAATAAAGACGACGAAGAAAAAGAAAAGGTGCTTGAACTTATTGACGAGTTTGAGGGTAAAGTTGATGTTAAAGACGAAAAGATTGAAAGCAAGGTTGAACCGTTAAACATCAGCGCTCCCGAACCGTCGCTCAGGGAAAAAGAGCTTATCGAAAAGCAAAATGATGAGGCTTACAAAAATAAAAGAGAATATCAGCGTGAAGAAATGAAAAAAGAGAAGAAAAGAAGAAGCTGGCTTTTCCCGTCTTATCCCGTTATTGCAGTTATTATTTATTGCGTTTTTGGCGCTGTTTTCGGTGCAAACGGCTGGAAAATCGGGTGGATAACTCTTTTAACAATTCCTCTTTTTTACACTGGTGTTATTGCGATTGAAAAGAAAAAGCCGATTATTTTTTGTTATCCCGTGCTTGTGCTTATTATCTTTTTACTTTTAGGTTTCGGCGCAAGTTTGTGGCACCCGGCTTGGATAATTTTCCTGACAATTCCTATTTTTTACATAATTACTGCAAAGGCAGGTAAACATAATAAATAATGGAAACAAAAATTTTAACAACTTCAAACGAAGATATTAAAACAGCGGGCGAAATACTTTCAAACGGCGGGCTTGTTGCGTTTCCTACAGAAACGGTTTACGGCTTGGGTGCAAATGCACTTGATGAAGAAGCGGTAAAAAATATCTACAAAGCTAAGGGTAGACCGAGTGACAACCCACTTATTGTTCATATCGCAAAAAAGGAAGATATTGTTCCTTTGGTTAAGGAAGTTACGCCAAATGCAAAGAGGCTTATGGATGCGTTCTTCCCGGGGCCTTTGACGATTATTTTGCCAAAAAGCGACAAAATAGGCAAGGTTGTAAGCGGCGGGCTTGATACCGTTGCGATTCGTATGCCGATAAATGAGGTTGCACACAAGGTGATTGAGGCAGCAGGTTGCCCTATTGCGGCTCCGAGTGCCAACACTTCCGGCTTGCCGTCACCTACAAGGGCAAAATATGTTATTGACGATATGACCGGCAAGATTGAAGCGATTATTGACGGCGGCGACTGCGAATACGGTGTTGAATCAACTGTTATCACCCTTGCAACCGATATGCCCACTATCCTCAGACCGGGTGCGGTTACAAAAGAAATGCTTGAGGATGTTATAGGCGAGGTTTCGGTTGCCTCAGCCGTGCTCCACGGTATGAAAGAAAATGAAACTGCGGCTTCACCGGGTATGAAATATAAGCACTATGCGCCAAAAGCAAGGGTTATTATTGTTGATGCAGACAAAAAGACATATGAAGATTTTGTCAACAGCAAAAAGGGTGCGTTTGCGCTTTGCTTTGACGATGACGAAGTGACAGTGCCGAGGGTTAACTACGGCAGGGAAAACGATGATTTGTCGCAGGCGAGGGAACTTTTTGACGCTCTGCGCAAGCTTGACGAGATGAATGCAAAAACCGTTTACGCCCGTATTCCTCACACAACAGGTGTGGGTATGGCTGTATATAACCGCCTTATCCGTGCTGCCGCATTTACGGTTATTGATTTAAAAAAGCCGTTTGCTCTCGGCGTGACGGGTCAGTCGGGTTCGGGCAAAAGCTATATTTGCAAGAAGCTGAAAGATTACGGTTTTAATATAGTTGACTGCGACAAAGAGGTTCAAAATATTTATGAAAACGATGGCGAGTTGGTAGCCAAATTAGTTGAGGAATTCGGCGATATAACAACCGACGGCAAGGTTGACAGGAAAAAGCTCGGCTCGGTAGTTTTCAGCGATAAAGCAAAACTTGAAAAGCTGAATTCACTTGTTCATCCGGCGGTGATTTCTCATTGCGAAAGGCTTGCAAAAGTTCCGTGCGTGCTTGATGCTCCGCAGCTTTTTGAAGCAAAAGCGGAAGATAAATGTTTTAAAACAGTCGGCATTGTTGCAAGCAAGGGCGAAAGAATAAAACGAATTGTTAAGCGTGACGGCATAAGCGAGGAAGAAGCCGAAAAAAGGCTTGCTTCCCAGTTTAGCGAAGATTATTTTAAGTCACATTGCGATTTTGTGATTTATAATAATGACGGCGACAATATTGAACGGGAAATTGAAGATATGCTTCATTCTCTCGGTTTTTAATAAAAAAGAAAGGTGACTAAAATGAGCGAAAAAGCAAAAGAGCTTCAAAAAAAGCTTTTTAACAAAAAAGAAAATGGCGTAGATTTTATGAGCGAAGAAGAGCTCAAAGTTTGCGACGAATTTTGCGAGGGATACAAAAAATTCCTTTTTGAAAACAAGACCGAAAGGGAATTTGCTGCGTCTGCACTTAAACTTGCAAAGGAACACGGCTTTGTTCAGTTTGATAAGTTCGGCAAGGCTCTTGAAGCGGGCGACAAGGTTTACTATTTCAACCGTGAAAAGGCAATTATCCTTGCGGTCAAGGGTAAAAGACCTGTTTGCGACGGTGTAAGAATCAGTGCGGCGCATATCGATTCTCCTCGTCTTGATTTAAAACAGTGCCCTGTTTATGAGGACGGAAGCCTCGGCTTCTTCAAAACCCACTACTATGGCGGTATCAAAAAGTATCAGTGGACAGCCATTCCGCTTTCACTCCATGGCAGAATTTGCAAAAATGACGGCACATATGTTGATGTTAAAGTGGGTGAAGACCCTGCTGACCCTAAGTTCTGCATTACCGATATTCTTCCTCACCTCGGTGCCGAGCAAATGGCAAGAAAAGCAAATGAAATCGTTAAGGGTGAAGAACTCAATGTAGTTATCGGTTCTCGTCCGTTTAAAGATGATGAAGTAAGCGAAAAAATAAAACTTAATCTTCTGAATATCCTTTTTGAAAAGTACGGCATTGTTGAAAGAGATTTTCTTTCTGCCGAACTTGAACTCGTTCCTGCTTTCAGCGTTGACGATATCGGTTTTGACAGAAGTTTAATCGGCGGCTACGGCCACGACGACCGTGTTTGTTCTTATCCTGCGCTTCAGGCAATTCTTGATATTGACGAAGCACCGGAGTACACAGCAGTAACAGTTCTTACAGATAAAGAGGAAACAGGCTCGGACGGCAACACAGGTCTAAATTCAAGCTACCTTAAATATTTCATTGAGGACCTTGCAAGGCTTGAGGGTTACGAAGGCAGAGATGTGCTTTCTAATTCTAAGTGCCTTTCAGCCGATGTAAATGCCGCATTTGACCCGACCTGGTCATCTCAGTTTGAAAAGAATAACGCTTCATTCATCAATGAGGGCGTTTGCGTAACTAAGTTTACCGGTGCAAGAGGTAAGGGCGGCACAAGTGATGCTTCGGCAGAATATGTAAGCTTTGTTAAAAATCTTCTTGAATCAAACGGTGTTTTGTGGCAAAGCGGTGAGCTTGGCAAGGTTGATGCAGGCGGCGGCGGAACAGTTGCAATGTATATCGCCAATCTTGATGTTGATGTTATCGATGTCGGTGTGCCTGTTCTTTCAATGCATTCACCATACGAAATCGTAAGCAAGATTGACACATATATGGCGTATAAGGCATTTAAGGTGTTCTTTACAAAATAATAGCTTGCTTATTGCCTTCCCCTTGAGGGGAAGGTGGCAACGAAGTTGACGGATGAGGTGTAGAATATTCATATTCGTGTACTATTCCACCTCATCAGTCAGTAAACTGACAGCTTCCCCTCAAGGGGAAGCCTTAACTCGGTGATTAAATGAAAATATTATTAATCTCAACAGGCGGAACTATTGCAAGCGTTAAAGAGGAAAACATCCACCTTGACGCACCGTTCAAAATTCTTGACTATATTTTAAAAGATGAAACGCAAGGCATAGAATTTGAATATGCATCGCCGTTTACCGTTTTGAGCGAAAATATGAATTTTGAACTTTGGCAAAAACTTTGTGCTACTATTAATGAAAATAATATAGATAATATAATAATACTGCACGGTTCGGACACGCTTGCGTTTACTTCGAGTTTGCTTGGCAAACTTTTTAGCAATAAAAATATTGTCGTCACAGCTTCAAACAAGCCATGTGAGGATGAAGATTCAAACGCAGTGCCTAATTTTCTTAATGCATTAAGGAAAGTGAAAAAAGGTCAAAAAGGAGTTTTTGTAAGCTACGACGGTGTTTACCCTGCCGAAACTATAGCAAGCGCCGACGGTTTTGATATTTTCAGAGCGGTAGGAAAATATGACGGAAAATCAAAATCTGAATTTAAACCTAAAAATATTTTGATTATAAAGCCGTATGTAAATATCAATTATGATAATTATAATTTGAACGGCGTTGACGCAGTTTTGCACGAAATGTACCACAGCGCAACCGTTCCCGATTCTTCAAAAACTTTTGCAAAAAAGTGCAGGGATATGGGTATACCGTTTTATTTTGTTACGCCGAAATCTTCTGCCGATTATGAAAGCGCAAAAGATATTAAAGATATGATTATTTATAATTCAACAACTGAAAATGCATATGCGATTTTAAATTGCGACTGAACGGGCGGAGATTTTTCGTCCGTTTTTTTATTTGTTTTATGTTGACAAATATGGGTAATACCCATATAATATTAATGTGAAAAGCATACGAATTGTTTTTTACCCTGCAAAAAATGCCTTTCACCCTGATGCTATTGTATATTTTTTGCGTTTGCATTAATATAAATAAAAAATATATCAAAGGAGAAACTCTGATGAAAAAAGTAACAAGTATTTTGCTGTCGGCAGTAATTATGCTTACAGCGGTAATCGGGTTCGATTACACAGCCCTTGCGGGACAGTATATGACTGTTCAAACTGCAAGAAATTATAATATCGGCGACACAATAAGCGGATATTTTGACTGCGATGGCGACGATGCGGATAATGTTGATATGCTCAAAGTGGAACTTGCAAATTCAGGCAAGGTTAACCTTGTTTGCGAGGGCAGCGGCAGTTATTATGTTTATATTTACACGCCGGATAACTTTGAAGTCGATGTTGATTATGCATATGTAGGGTTTGATGAAAACCTTGGCAAAGCATATGATAATGCTGATTTTTATCTTACAGCAGGCACATATTATTTTAAGGTTTATAAATCATATTATGATAGTTCAAACTACAAAATCACTTCGTCATTTGTCAGCGCTAACGAGTCGTTTCCACAAAGCACAACTAATAACGACAACACAATTTCTACTGCCAATGCTTCATTAAATTTCAACACAACATACAACGGTATGATTGGTGCTAATGATACTGTTGACTTTTATAAATTTAAAGTCGATATCTATGATGAATACACATTCAATATGACTATCGATAAAACAAGTCTTTTCTATTCAATCTATACCGGCGAGGGTAAAGAGGTCGCAGGCGAGTTTTATGCAGAAGTTGATGACAATGTCGGTACAGGTTCAAGCAGTAAAAAAGTAACACTTGAGCCGGGTACTTACTATTTGAAAGTCAGAAGCAACGGTGTATGTTTCTATTCGTTTTCTGTAAATATGCCTCACCAGCACGAGTATGATACTTATTTATACACAGTAGACCCGACTTATTTTGAAGAGGGTTACAGCGTATATCAGTGTGCTTGCGGAGATATATTGGAAGATGAATATAGCGAAGTTAAAAAGCTTTCAAAAGGAAGCCTTAAATCGGTAAGCTCAACAAAAAAGAATCATTCAATCAAAGCTACTTGGAAAAAGGTTAAAGCCGCAAGCGGTTATCAGGTTCAGTTTTCAACAAACAAAAGCTTTAAAAATGCAACAAAGAAAACCGTTAAAGGTCAAAGCAAAACTTCTTTAACAGCTAAAAAATTTAAAAAAGGCAAAAAGTATTATGTAAGAGTTCGTGCTTACAAATACAGCAGCACTTACGGCTATAAAGTTTACGGCAAGTGGTCAAGTGCCAAAACAATTAAGTGTAAATAATTTTAAAGGAGATAATAAAAATGAAAAAAGTTTTAAGTTTATTGCTTTCAACGGCAATTATGCTCACGGCGGTGTTAGGATTTAACATCACGGCTTCTGCTTACGGAATTGATTTTGACAGTGCAGAAGAATATGAAATCGGCACACAGGAAACTTGTTATTTTGATTCAAGCTATTATGGCGTTTACAGTATTCATATTGACGATAGCTGTTATTTAGATGAGAGTTATGCATATGAAGGCGATACAAAAGTTTATATTTATGATATGAATGATACAACGCATTGCTTGGTTGCTGAAAAAATCGGCGACCAATCGAGCAAAACATTCTACTTCCTTCCGGGCGATTATTATATCGTTTTTGAAGATGTTTCAAAATGCAGTGAATCATTAGATTTTGAATTAACGGCAACACAGCTTGCAGATTCTTTCCAGGAAACAACCGATTCAAATCAAAACAACACAAAAGAAACTGCAAACAACATTGATTTGGGCACAAGATATGACAGTACTCTTGCAATTAACGATTATACAGACTGGTACAAATTTACCGTAACCGAAAGCGGCACATACGAATTCTATGTTGAAGCAAAAACAGATGATACAATTCGTTATTCAATTTATGATTCTTATGATTCAAATAAAGGCGCTTACTCTACCGATAGTGCGTCTGATGAACATGTTAACCTTGACGCAGGAACTTACTATTTGAAAGTGTTTACAACAGTATATGGCGGAGCTTATTCATTTAGCGTAAGCAAGTTTGTTCCTGAAGTTCCTAGTTATACACCTTCCGAAGAAGACCCTGATGATCTTCCTGACGGCGGTATCACCAACCCGGATACAGGTCAAATTCAGCTTCCTACTATGCCGAGTGTACCTGAACCTGCACCTGCACCGACTCCGGCTCCGACCCCTGACCCTACACCTGCTCCTACCCAGCCGAGCACAGGCGGTATTACTAACCCTAATGTAGGTCAAATTCATAATCATTCTTATAACCTCACCGAAAAGGTTTCCGCAACAACAAGCAGAAAGGGTTATGATGTATATACTTGTTCTTGCGGCGATTCATACAAAACAAATTATACCCCTGCCCTTAAATACGGCAAGGTTAAGATTAAATCTTTGAAAGCTTTAAAAAAGCATAAAATAAAAATAACTTATGTAAGGAAAAAAGGCGCAGACGGTTATCAAGTTTGTTGGGCAAAAAACAAGAAATTTAAAAACAACAAAAAGTATACAACAAAAAAGAGCACATCATCATCTGTTACAATTAAAAATTGCAAAAAAGGTAAGAAGTATTACTTTAAAGTTCGTGCTTTTAAGTATGTTGACGGTGTAAAAATTTACGGCAAGTGGTCAAGTGTTAAGAGCGTTAAGTGCAAATAATAAAAAGTTCTTGACAACATTACTTTAAAGTGATAAACTGTATTTACAATTTAAAATGTAAACCGTTGAAACGGAGATAAAAACGAGATACGAACTCACAGAGAGCTTCCGGTGCTGGGATGGAGGCAGTAAACGGCTTGTTAAATGGACCGTTGAGGGTACGGTGAAAGGCTTTGGCTGATTATCCCGTAACGAGGTGGCCTGCGTTAGTGGTCGGAGATATGATAGTATCTTGCAAAGTGTATGGTTAACCATAAATCAAGGTGGCACCACGGAAAGTAATTTTCGCCCTTGGTAATACGAAAGTATTGCCGAGGGCTTTTTTATTTGCCCTTTTGCAAGAAGAAAGACAAGAGGTAACAAAATGAAAATCACACCGAGTATTGATGAAATTAAAGAAAAGTACCAAGAGTACAAAACAGTGCCGCTCAGTTGCGAAATCGAATGTGATGTAACAACTGTTGAAGTTCTCAAAAAGCTTAAAAAAGTAAGTTCGCATTGCTATATGCTTGAATCTGCCGACGATGCAAACAACACCGGCAGATACACATTTTTAGGCTACGACCCAAAAGCAGAGGTTAGCTGTACAAATTATGATGTAACGGTTATTGATTCTTTCGGCGTAAAAAAATATCACGATGACCCGAGAAAATATATAAAGCAAATTCTTGACGAGCACAAAGCGCCTAAGATTGATACCCTTCCGACCTTTACCGGCGGACTTGTAGGCTACTTCGGTTACGATTATGTTAAATACAGTGAGCCGAGCCTTAAACTTGACGCTCACGATGACGGCAATTTTAAAGATGTTGACCTTATGCTTTTTGACAAAGTAATTGCTTTTGACAATCGTGAAAATAAAATAATTCTTATCGTAAATGTTCAAACAGTTGACCTTGAAACTAACTATAATATTGCTGTTAAAGAAATTGAGATAATGAAAAATATTGTTCAAAACGGCGAGCAAGCTAAGGTTCAAAAGCCGAAGCTTAAAGGCGAGTTTAAACCTCTTTTTGACGGCGAGCAATATGCTTCAATGGTTGAAAAGGCTAAAACTTATATAAGAGAGGGCGATATTTTTCAGGTGGTTCTTTCAAACAGGCTTGAGGCAGAAATGGACGGCTCACTTCTCAAGACATATGAGATTTTAAGAAATCTCAACCCGTCGCCTTATATGTTCTACTTTTCTTCAAACGATATTGAAATGGCAGGAGCTTCTCCCGAAACACTTGTAAAACTTGATAACGGCAAACTCAGTACATATCCACTTGCCGGCACAAGACCGAGAGGCAAAAATGCGCAAGAAGATGATGAACTTGAAGCAGGGCTTCTTGAGGACCCAAAGGAACTTGCAGAGCACAATATGCTTGTTGACCTCGGTCGAAATGATTTGGGTAAGATAAGTAAATTCGGTACTGTCAAGGTAGACAAATATCATCAAATTTTAAAGTTTAGCCATGTAATGCATATCGGTTCAACCGTAACGGGTGAGATTAGGGCAGATAAAACAGCGCTTGACGCAGTCGATGCCGTTCTCCCGGCAGGTACTCTTTCAGGTGCGCCGAAAATCAGGGCGATGCAAATTATCAACGAACTTGAAAATAACAAGCGTGGCATTTACGGCGGAGCAGTCGGTTATATTGATTTGACAGGCAACCTTGATACCTGCATTGCAATAAGGCTTGCGTATAAAAAGAAGGGCAAAGTTTATGTTCGCTCGGGTGCAGGAATAGTTGCCGACAGCGTACCTGCTAAGGAACATAGGGAATGTATAAACAAAGCCAAAGCGGTAGTAACGGCACTCAAGCAAAGCGGGGAGGAAAAATAATGATTTTACTGATAGATAATTATGACAGCTTTTCATACAACCTTTATCAGCTTGTGGGCACGCTTAATGATGATATTAAGGTGATAAGAAACGACGAAATGACGGTTGAAGAAATCGAAAAGCTTAACCCAAGTCACATTATTCTTTCACCCGGTCCGGGCAGACCGGAAAACGCAGGCATTTGCGTTGAAGTTGTAAAAAAGCTCGGAAACAAAATGAAAATACTTGGTGTTTGTCTTGGTCATCAAGCAATATGCGAAGCTTACGGCGCAACGGTCGGCTATGCAAAAGAGCTTATGCACGGCAAACAAAGTAAGTGCGAAATTGACGAAAACTCAAAGCTTTTTAAAAATCTCGGCAAAGAGATTGATGTTGCAAGATATCATTCTTTGGCGGCAACAGAAAATACGATGCCCGATTCGTTAAAAGTTACGGCAAAAACGGACGATGGTGAAATAATGGCGGTTGAGCATAAGAATTATAATGTGTTCGGCGTTCAGTTTCATCCCGAATCTATTATGACACCGCAGGGTATCAATATTTTAAGAAATTTTTTGGAGGTATAACATAATGATTAAAGATTTACTTTCTAAGGTATCGGCAAAACAGAACCTTACATTTGACGAAGCAAAGCAGGCCATTGATGAAATTATGAGCGGTGAAGTAAGCGAAGCGGTTATATCTTCATTTCTTACGGCGCTTGCAATGAAGGGCGAAACAGAAGAAGAAATTGCAGGTGCGGCAACCGGTATGCGTTCAAAGGCACTTGAATTTAATATCGGCGGTCATGCGCTTGACATTGTAGGTACGGGCGGTGACAAGTCAAATTCGTTCAACATTTCAACCACTTCGGCTTTTGTTGCGGCTGCAGCAGGCGTAACTATCGTTAAACACGGCAATCGTGCGGCGTCGTCAAAATGCGGAACGGCAGACTGCCTTGAAGCACTCGGTGTTAAAATCGACTGCGAACCGGAAGTTATGAAAAAGTCACTTGATGAAAATAATATTGCATTTCTCTTTGCTCAAAAATATCACAGCGCAATGCGTTTTGTGGGTCCGGTAAGAAAGCAGATTGGTATTCGCACAGTGTTTAATATTTTAGGACCTCTCACGAATCCTGGCAAAGCGGACAGAATGGTGCTCGGTGTGTTCAGCGAGGAATATGTTGAAAAAATCGCAAAAGCGCTTGTCAAACTCGGTGTTACCGACGCTATGGTGGTTTACGGTACAGATTGCCTTGATGAAATCAGTGCTTCGAGCGAAACCAAGGTTGCAGAGGTAAGAGGTGAAAACATCACTTACTACACAATCAAGCCTGAAGATTTCGGCTTTGAAAGAGTAAGCAAGGATGACCTTATCGGCGGAACACCCGAAGAAAATGCAAAAATCACAACCGCTGTTTTGCAGGGCAAGGGAACTGCGGCTCAAAACACAGCCGTTGCGCTTAATGCAGGCGCAGCCATTTATGCAGGAGAGCTTGGTATTACTTTTAAAGATGCAGTTAAAAAGGCTCAAAACATTATTGCTTCGGGCGAAGCGTACAAAATTCTTGAAGGCTTTGTAAAGGTAACTAACGAATAATGGCGAATATACTTGACACGATTGCCGAAAACACGAGGCAAAGATATATTGAAATAATAAAAAACAAACCGTTTGAAGAAGTTAAGGCGCAGGCGCTTTCAATGCAAAAAGGTGATTTTGAATTTGAAAAGGCACTGAAAGGTGATACGCTTTCGTTTATTTGCGAAGTAAAAAAAGCTTCTCCGTCAAAGGGAATAATTGCAAAAGAGTTTCCTTATCTTCAAATTGCAAAGGAATACGAAACGGCGGGCGCAAGCTGTATAAGTTGCCTTACCGAACCAAAGTGGTTTATGGGCTCAGACGAATATTTAAAAGAAATAGCAAGCGCTGTTTCAATTCCCGTTCTTCGCAAAGATTTTACGGTTAATTCTTATCAAATTTATGAAGCAAAAACGCTCGGTGCAAAGGCTGTGCTTCTTATTTGCGCACTTCTTGATACCGATACGATTAAGGAATATATTTCAATTTGCGACACTCTCGGCATTTCCGCTTTGGTGGAGGCGCATAACGAGGATGAGGTTAATTCGGCGCTCAAAGCAGGTGCAAGGATAATCGGTGTTAATAATCGAAACCTTAAAGATTTCAGCGTTGATGTCAACAACTCAACAAGGTATCGCAAAATGATTCCGAGCGATGTTGTTTTCGTTTCCGAAAGCGGAATAAACAGCCACAAGGATATTGAAGTTTTGCTAAACAACAAAACAAACGCCGTGCTTATCGGTGAAAGCTTTATGAGAAGCAAAGATAAAAAGAAAAAGCTTGAGGAACTGCTTTATGGCGAAAATTAAAATTTGCGGGCTTAAAAGGGCGGAAGATATTGAATATGTAAACGAGTTTAAACCCGATTATATCGGCTTCATTCTTTCACCCGGTTTTAAGCGAAGCATAGACAGAGAAACGGCAAAAATGCTGAAGTCACTTTTGTCAAAAGACATTAATGCAGTCGGAGTGTTTGTTAATGACAGTTTGGAAAATATTGATTATTTTCTAAAAAACGGTATAATAGACACAGTTCAGCTTCACGGTGACGAAACGCCGAATTTTTGTGAAAGCGTTAACGCACCCGTAATTAAGTATTTTTCACCGAAAACTTTTGACAAAGTGAATGAATATGATACCGATTATTTTCTTTTCGATTCGGGAACGGGTACAGGCAAAGAATTTGATTGGTCAAATATTCCGAAAACCGATAAACCTTTCTTTTTAGCGGGCGGAATAAATAAAGATAATATCAGCCGTGGGATTGTCACAGTAAAGCCATACTGCATTGATTTGTCGTCGGCAGTTGAAACAAACGGTGTTAAAGATTATAACAAAATTAAAGAAATTATGGAGATTATGAAAAATGAGTAAAGGACGCTATGGTATTCACGGTGGTCAGTACATTCCTGAAACCTTGATGAACGAAATTATCAATCTTGAAGAAGCTTATGAGCATTACAAAAACGACCCTGAATTTGTAAGTGAACTCGATACACTTTTTAGGGAATATGCCAACAGACCTTCACTTCTTTATTATGCGGAAAATATGACAAAAGATTTGGGCGGCGCAAAAATCTATCTTAAAAGAGAAGATTTAAACCATACCGGCGCTCACAAAATCAACAATGTGCTCGGCCAGTGCCTTTTAGCCAAAAAGATGGGCAAAACAAGAGTCATTGCCGAAACGGGTGCAGGTCAGCACGGTGTTGCAACCGCAACTGCGGCAGCTCTTATGGGTTTAGAGTGTGAAATCTTTATGGGTAAAGAAGACACAATTCGTCAGGCACTCAATGTTTACAGAATGGAACTTTTGGGCGCAAAGGTTCACCCGGTCACAACAGGCACAATGACGCTTAAAGACGCAGTTAACGAAGCTATGCGTGAATGGGTAAGCAGAGTTGACGATACTCTTTATGTTCTCGGTTCGGTTATGGGTCCGCATCCTTTTCCTATGATTGTTCGTGATTTTCAATCGGTAATTTCTAAAGAAGCAAGAGAGCAGATACTTGAAAAAGAGGGTAAACTTCCGACAGCAGTTATGGCTTGCGTCGGCGGAGGCTCAAACGCAATGGGTATGTTTTATAACTTTATTAACGATAAAGATGTCAGGCTTATCGGTTGCGAAGCAGCAGGCAGAGGTATTCACACAGGTGAAACGGCTGCCACTATTTCAACCGGTTCTCTCGGCGTTTTTCACGGAATGAAGTCATATTTTTGCCAAAACGAATACGGTCAAATTGCTCCGGTATATTCAATCAGTGCCGGTCTTGACTATCCGGGTGTAGGTCCTGAGCACGCATATCTTCACGATATCGGCAGAGCCGAATATGTTGCCGTAACAGATGATGAAGCAGTAAACGCTTTTGAATATATAGCAAAAACAGAGGGCATTATTTGTGCTATCGAATCAGCTCACGCAGTTGCCCATCTTATGAAAATTGCTCCTACCATGAGTAAGGACGATATTATTATTTGCTGTCTTTCAGGCAGAGGCGACAAGGATGTTGCCGCAATAGCAAGATACAGAGGAGTTGATTTACATGAGTAATATTTCAAATGCATTTAAAAACGGTAAGGCATTTATCGGCTTTGTAACAGCAGGCGACCCTGATTTGGACGCTTCGCTCGAAATTATGACAGCAATGGCAAAAGGCGGTTGCGATTTGATAGAGATTGGTATTCCTTTCTCCGACCCGATTGCCGAGGGTCCGGTTATTCAGGAGGCTGACCTCAGAGCACTTGCAAGCGGCACTACTACCGACAAAGTGTTTGACCTTACAAAAAAACTCAGCGAAAGGGTAGATATTCCGCTTGTTTATATGACATATCTTAATGTACTTTTTAAGTACGGTTATGACAAATTTTTCCAAAATTCAAAAGATGCGGGCGTCAGCGGTGTTATCGTTCCCGATTTGCCGTATGAAGAAAAGGACGAAGTTCAAAGCGTTGCCGATAAGTATGATATTGATGTGATTTCTCTTGTAGCCCCTACAAGCGAGGACAGAATCAAAATGATTGCAGGCGATGCAAAAGGCTTTATTTACACAGTTTCGTCAATGGGCGTTACCGGTATGAGAAGCAAAATTACAACCGATTTGAGCGCAATCGTGAGCCATATCAAGAGCGTAACAGATATTCCCGTTGCTATCGGCTTTGGCATTAACACGCCGGAGCAGGCAAAGAAATACAGCGCTATTGCAGACGGTGTAATCGTCGGTTCGGCAATAGTTAACCTTGTGTCAGAGCACGGCAAAGCCGCACCAAAGTATGTTTTTGATTATGTTAAGTCAATGAAAGACGCAATAAGATAAACGATAGTTTGCAATCGGTTGACGGCGTTGCCACATTGTATGCGGGCGAATGATATTCGCCCCTACGGTGATTTTTCTATTTTAAACAGTCTAAAATGATAAGACTATCGTAGGGGCGACCTGTGGTCGCCTTTTTTTATATCCACAAGTCCTTGTGGTTTGAAAAATGTTGTGTTATTGCGGTAGTGTCATTTGTGAATAGAGTGTAAATCTCATTTTGCAGCTTGTACTATATATTGAAAATATAGCTGATATATGGTATAATAAGCACAACATATGGAAATGCATTTTATATATGTTAACAAAATAAGGAGGGGTATTATGGATGCTCACACAATGTATATTGTTTGGCTCGCTGCGTTTTTTGTTTTCAGCGTGCTTGAGGGCATAACCACCCAGCTTGTGTCAATTTGGTTTGTAATCGGCTCGGCTGCGGCATTTGTTTCAAGTCTTTGCAATGTTCCCATTTATTTGCAGGTGATAATTTTTATTGCCGTGTCGCTTGTCGCACTTATTGTCACCCGTCCTCTTGTCAAAAAGAAACTTGAAGTTAAAATTGAACCTACCAATGCCGACAGATGCATAGGCACTACGGCAACGGTTGTTGAAGATATCGACAATATTAACGGCAAAGGGCAAGTAAAGGTTGACGGCAAAATATGGAGCGCACGAAGTGAAAATAATGAGATAATACAAAAAGATACGCTCGTAACCGTTAAAAAAATCGACGGAGTAAAACTAATAGTAGAAAAATAGCATATAATAATCAAAAAGGAGAAAGGTATGAAACTTGCTATAATTTTAATCGCAATTATCGTAATTCTTATTGCTCTTGTGCTTTCAAACATAAGAGTGGTTCCGCAATCAAGGGCATATGTAATTGAAAGGCTCGGTGCGTACTATGCAACTTGGCAAACAGGGCTTCATGTAAAAATTCCGTTTATCGATCGTGTTGCAAAAACCGTCTCGCTCAAAGAACAGGTTGTTGATTTTAAGCCTCAGCCGGTTATCACGAAAGATAATGTAACAATGCAGATTGACACAGTAGTGTTCTTCCAAATCACTGACCCAAAGCTTTATTGCTACGGTGTTGAAAGCCCGATTTCCGCTATTGAAAATCTCTCGGCAACAACCCTTCGTAACATTATCGGCGAACTTGAACTTGACTCGACTCTCACTTCCCGTGACACAATCAATGCAAAAATCAGAGTTATTCTTGACGAAGCTACCGACCCGTGGGGCATTAAGGTTAACAGGGTAGAACTCAAAAACATTATTCCTCCTCGTGAAATTCAGGACGCTATGGAAAAGCAAATGAAGGCAGAGCGTGAAAGAAGAGAAGCTATCCTTCGTGCAGAAGGTGAAAAGCAATCTCGTATTCTTGTTGCCGAAGGTCATAAGGAGTCAAAAATTCTTGAAGCTCAGGCTGAAAAGCAGTCTGCTATCCTTGCCGCTGAAGCAGAAAAAGAAGCAAAAATCAGAGAAGCCGAAGGTGAAGCAGAAGCTATTGCAAAAGTTCAAAAAGCGACTGCCGACGCTATCAAACTTCTTAACGAAGCAGACGCAAACGATTCTGTCCTTAAACTCAAAGCACTTGAAGCATTTGCAAAGGCTGCTGACGGTCAGGCAACAAAGATTATTATCCCGTCCGAAATTCAGTCTGTTGCAGGCCTTGCCGAGGGTATTATCGAATCTGTAAAAGAATAAAACAGCTTAATATAAAACATATTTGCACAAATAAAAAGGCTTTGACCGATTTGGTCAAAGCCTTTTTTATCTAAAAATAAATTTATAAAAAACAGGGACACTTTTCAGTGCCCCTGCGTGAATTATATAAAGCTATATAATTTTATCAGTCCATTTCAGCGATTGCAGCCTGTGCAGTGTTTCCACCGTAAATGATTTTTTATCATTGAAATATAAAATATCACTTGTATGTAAAGGGGAAGTATCCCCTGATTCATCTATTGATACTAAGGCATTTTTCTTATTACCTACAATATCAACATTTAATTGAGTATCTGATTTGCCATCCAAATTCAAATACCATATAAAATGATTTTCACCATTTGGCACAATTTTTGCAATAAATCTCTGCAATAGTTCTCTGTCCATCTTGGAATTTGAAAAATCAACAATCTCATTTAATGATTTCAAAATTTCATCATAATCAATTTGTATTTGTTTTGTGTCGATTTCAATACAATTTTGAAGTTCACTTTCAAACAAAGACAGTTTTTTATTCAATACTTCCTTTTGTTCCAAAAATTCATCTTTTGTAATTTCTCCGCTGGTTCTCATATCCAGTAGAATATTCTTTTTACTTTTGATTTTTTCAATTTGGAACATTATACTGTTCTTTTGGTTATTTTCAACTTTGCTTTCCCTATAGCATTTTTTAATTATTTTAATTGTTTCTGATATGCAATCTGTACGATTCTTCCAAACTTCTTCAAAAACCATTTTTGCCATAAGTTCAAGTTTCCAATCTGCAATCATCCTTTGATCACAATAACCCTCATCATCTTCCCCGGCTAATCTTCTTTGTTTTGCCGAACCGTTATTCAATTGATTATAACATTGATAACCATATGACCAATCACAATTTTTATTTTTGTGCCATCTATTTTTTCTAAATGATGCACCACAAGAACATTTTAATTTTTTAACCCACACATCTTTTGATTCTATCTTTCCGTGATTTTTTGGTTTTCCATTAACTGTAGTGCCAAAACAAGAAGTAACACGATTTCTCTTGATTTCTTGACACTTATTCCATACTTCTTCAGAGATAATAGGCTCAAAATCACCTTTTGCATACATATATGTTGATGTATCGTAGTTATTCACTCTACGCTGTTCCAAGTAATTATTACTATATGACTTCCCATAAACCACATATCCGGCATAAGTTTTATTATTTAATATTCGATTTATTGTTGCCGCAGTCCATTTTACAACTCCCGAAGCATTTAATTTATGCATTTCTATTAGTTTATTTGCAATTTTCATTGTTCCGATGCCGTCATTCATATACATATTATATATAAGGCGCACAGTTTCCGCCTGTTCTTCATTTATAACATAGCTTTTGCCACATCTGTCATAACCTAAGATATTACCCGAACCATATAATGTTGCTTTTTCTCGGCTAATTTGTTGTCCCGCTTTTACTCGCTCAGAAACTTTTCGACTTTCTTCTTGTGCTAAAGTTGCCATTAGTGACAATCGTAATTCACCATCTCCATCCATAGTCCAAATGTTGTCTTCAACAAAATATACCTCTATACCAATATTTTTTAATTCTCTTGTGGTCACAAGAGTGTCGACAGTATTTCTTGCAAACCTGCAAACCTCTCTTGTTACAATTAAATCAAACCGTTTTTCTTTTGCATCATCTATCATTTTTAAAAATGCCGGACGCTTTTTTGCCTGTGTTCCTGTAATACCTTCATCAATATATTTATCAATAATAGTCCAATTCGAGTGATTTTTCGCTTGCTCATCATACCATTGAATTTGATTGCCCAATGCAGATATCTGAGCCTCGTGTTCGGTAGACACACGCCCATAAAACACAACCTTTCTTTCTCTGTTTCTGTCAAGAAAGTCATATGGATTAAAAGACTTTATTGATGTTCTTTGATTAAACATATTTAACACCTCCAAATAATTTGTCATTATTATAGAATGATGATACTGATTTGTTAATTATGCGATTTAATATTATTGCAAAATGCTTTTATGTTTTGCATTGTTTCATCATTTATTAAACCTTTTTCATACAATATTTCAGTCAATATCATAACAGCATACTTTTCATTTACTTGTTTCATCATTATTCACCCAACATTCCTAATCCAACACTTATTGAAAGTGCTTCATTAACACCGTCAATATTTTTTTGACTTAAATGACCGATATATGAATCAAGTCGCCTTTTATCAATCGTTCTTATTTGCTCAAGCAAAATAATAGACGGAGCTTGAAGTCCGTCTTCTGTGTTTATGAAATAATGCGTAGGCAATTTCGCTTTGATTCCAACCCTGCTTGTAATAGAAGCAACAATTACTGTCGGACTGAATTTATTACCGACATCATTTTGAATAACGAGAACTGGTCTGTAGCCTTTTTGCTCCGAACCTATACCTCTGCCGAGATTAGCATAAAACATATCCCCTCTGAGTATTTTTTTGTCTTTCATTTTATATACCTCCTTCATAGACTTTTGCCTATGTAAAAAGCCAACCACAGAATTAACTACGGTTGGCTTTTATCAGAAGATAATATAATTTGCCCCCGACACCCCAATTATCAAAAGGAAATCATCAAACGGTCTGTTGCGAGCAGACTCCACAGGAGTTTCACCTCTCCGAGTTCATCCGAGCTGCTCTCATTAGTTGCGACGGTTTTATCACGCTCGACTTGTGACTGAGCAGGAGTATCATTATATCTGCTGCCTGTTATCGCCGTTTCGGTAGCAGTCCGAAATTTATACCGATTATTTGTCGCTCAGCTAATGCGTCTTGGCGTAATTGATAAAGCGGCTTGTGCTTTGCACAACAGCAGGAAAGTATCTGATGAATGCGTATTAAGTTGTACGAAAGGATGTCCTTTCATAAACTTAAACTTGTTGGGGTATTTTTGTTGGGGTGTTTGTCCAAATATTTTAAAAATTTCTTTTTTCCTGCTTGTACCGATTCATAAATTGACTTGATATTTCTACTTTCAATATCTGCTATTTGACGATATGTAAGGTTATCTATGTAATACATTTTAAACCTGCGTCTTTGAATAGGATTTAAATTTAAAATAAATTTCTTTAAGTACATTTCAATTTCTTCATTTTCTAATGATTCTCCTATATCAATTTCATAAATGTGAGAAACATCACTCTCAAGCCTTTTCGATTGTCTTATTTCTCGCATTTGATGTTTTGCTTCGTTACGGTTATATTTGTTGTTAATTTCAAGATATTCTTTCCATTCGGTGTTATTAAAAACCATATCTTCTTTTAGTTTTGTATTTAATAATATTGAAATGATTTTATCTTTTTCAATATCGCTGACAACTATTAAAACAGTACCTGTTGGCATTTCATAATCTTTGGAAACATCATATATTTCACATATCCTTTTCATCTATATTCTCCTTGATTTTTGATTTGTGAATTTTCAAAAATCAAAGATTATGGATATTTAGCTATGTAACATAACCACATACAACTAAAAATGAATAAAAAAATACGCCTTGTGAAATTTCATCAGGCGTATAGATTATTTATATGTGATTTTAATATTGTCTATATCTTGCCATAAAAGCTTTTGACCACAGGCTGAACAGTGATTTGTATATTCTCGGTCTATCGCTTTATGACATCTCGGGCAAACTGGAAACATCAGATTAGCTTTTGATATGTAAATAGCTTGTTCAATTTTCATAGGCGTTCTGTATTTACATTTTCTCATTTTGCAACGAGTAAGAGCAAGCCCTCTATACCTGAGAGCTTGCTCTTTTTTCGTTGTACACCTTTTTAATTTTACCTGTGCCAATTAGTACACCTTCGAGTATTAAACTTGCACAACAAGGTGCAAATACAACATTAAATTTAAAAATAAATGATACGATTATCGCAACAATAATCAGCAATAAGATTATCCAAGATATTTTACGAAAATATTTATATTCCTTATCATTTAAAGGCTTTTCAGGAGTATCAAGCGGACAAAGAATGAATATTAAAACAGCAAATACTAAAGATATACTAAGTAATGCAATTCTAATGTCATACATTTTTGATAGCTTGATAAGCACTATACAGCATAAAATCGATAAGGTGGATAATATCTCGCACCTTGTTTCAGTCTTGGCATGATAGCCACCGGCATATCTTCTTATAAACTGAAAAGCAATATAGAAGATAGTGCTTTCAAAAACTGATTTAAATATGAATCCTAAAATAATTGCAATTATTAAATATAGTATCTGTGAAAGCAAAATAAAGAATCCATATTTGTACAGTTCTTGTTCATCATCTGATATGTCATGTTGACGATACAAGCAATCAACTAATTTTTTTGCTAATTTTGAAATCATTAGTCAATGTGCTTTTTGAATTTGTCAAGAGAAGCCGGTGCTTTAGGCTGATAATAGATAATACAGCTTGTACTGTTAGCATTTCGTTCAAGTGATTTCTCGGCCATTGCTTTAATTGCTGTTGTAAAAATTTTCTTTTGAGATTTCATTATAAATCCCCCTCCTTTTTTTGATAATTAAATTTTATTTCACAACAATGTCTAAGTCAATATATAAGTCGAAAGTGTTAAAAATTTGATACAACAAAACGATAATGCACATATAACAAGAATAATCTAATATATTTTGCAAAATTCTATTATAATTAGATTATTCTATAATTATAAGTGTTACGCTGTGCTGATAATTGATAAAGTTACCTTGAGGTGATTTTATGATATATAAAGTCTTTTTAAAAGATTTAGGAAACAAGCTTAAAATGCAGAGAAAAAAACTAGGATTAACACAAAGTGAGCTTGTCGAAAAAATAAATAAGGGATTAAATAAGAACGATGATGACTATTTATCTGATAAACAGATGTCAAGAGTTGAATGTGGTGAAAATGCTACTAGATTAGACAAATTTGTCAAATGGTCGCTTGCTTTAGGGAAAACTCCGGATTATTTTCTATTGGGAATAGACTATGGTGATGATAGTAAAGATGGGAAAATACATCAAATCTGTGGATGTCTAAAAAATTGCAGCAATGACGATATAGATACTGTATTAATGTTAGTACAAGGACTGAATTCGAAAAATATCAACAAGTAAAATTTGACAAATTTATTTTCATATGGTATATAAAACATATCGTTAATTGGGTGTGTTTTATATACTTATTTTTTTGAAAAGAGGATATTAATGAATATAGCAATATGTGATGATGACAAGGCCTTTAGAGATTTATTAGAAAAACATTTAAAAAATTATTTTAATGACAAAAACATATCACTTAATATTATTCAATTCTGTTCTGGAGAAGAATTACTTGAAAACCAATTACTGTTTGACTTGGTTTTTCTAGATGTTGAAATGGGTAATATTAATGGAATTGATACAGGCAAAGAACTAAAATATCGCAATCCTCACAATATAATTTTTGTAATTACATCATATGATGGGTATTTGGATGATGCATTTCATATTAGAGCGTTTAGATTTTTATCTAAACCATTAGATATTGTAAGACTTTATAGGGCATTGGATGATGCAGCCGAACTCATCAATAATGATATAATTGTTTTTTATGATGTAAAAAGTGGTTCTAATGTTCGAATATACACAAATGATATTATTTATCTTGAAATTGAAAAAAAGAAAACAAAAATCGTAACTGTTGACAAAATTTATTATTCAAATGAAAAAATTTCAGTATGGAAAAACCGTTTAAATGCTATTTCTTTTGTTTGTCCACATTCTAGCTATATTGCTAATTTAGATTATTCAATATATCATACAAGAACGCTTTTAATTTTGGCAAAACGAAATCTTGATGGAAAAATCGTAGAAAAATACGAAATAAATATAGCACCTAAAAAGCAGGCTGAAATAAAAAGATTGTTTTTTTATGTTTTGGAAAGAAGGTAATTTATGTTTTTTCAAATCTTTGCATATTTAACCGAAGCAGTGATAGTATATATGTACATACAGAATATATATGAACCTAAAAGAAATAAATCAAAATCTTTTATAACAATATTATGTTCTTACCTAGTATTGTTTTTTATTTATAAATATCTCATCAATATAGAATTTGTAAACACAATTTTAATTACTATCATAAATATTTTAATTATATATATGTGTTTTAAAAGTTCACTTAAATCATCTGTTTTTCACGGAATAATTCTTTGTGTTTTACAAATAATATCCGAGTTTTTAACTGCATACATAACCTCTTTCATTTATAATATATCTATTCAAAACAGCATTGATAATCATTTTGAAATAGGAGTTGTTTTAAGTAGAATCCTCTACTTTTTATTTTCAAATTTCCTTTCAAGAATTTCTGTTAGAGAAACGGATGTAAAAACATGGGGAAAATGGTTCATTTTGTCATTATTACCTCTTAGCAGTATACTAATTATCATAGTATTAAAAATAATAACAGGTAATATTGTCATTACGTCATCTCAAAATATTCTAATAATAATATCAATTTCTTTTCTTTTAGCTATAAACATAATAATATATTTTGTTTACGAACAAGCTGAGAAAAACAATCAAAAATTATTAGAATTAGAATTAACAAATCAAAAAAATGATATTGATATGAAATACCTTAGTTTAATCGAAAAGAAAAATGAAACAATGAATGTAATGGCTCATGATTATAAAAATCATATGATTGCCATAAGCAACATGTCGAATCAAGTAGAAATTAAAAATTATATAGATAATATGCTTGGTGAAATTACTAAATATAATCAAATCGGTAAAACAAAAAACAAAATTCTTGATGTTATATTAAGTAAATATATAGATATATGTAAAAATAAAAAAATTAAATTTGAAACACACATAATGACTGACAACCTGAATTTTATAAACGATTTTGATTTATCAACATTATTCAACAATATTCTTGATAATGCTGTTGAAGCAGCATCAAAATCAACCGTTAAATTCATAAATTTGGAAATTGTTAATAGTTTAACCTCTTACCATAAAATAACAGTAATAAACAGTAGCGATATTGAACCTACTAACAAAAACAAAAAACTAATTACTACCAAAAAAAACAAAATGTCACACGGCTTTGGGACTAAAAGTATTCAAAAAACTATAAAGAAATATCATGGTGAAATGGAATGGGAATACAATAAAGTTTTAAAACAATTCAAATTAATTATTATAATTCCCGAAAACTAATCATATAAAAATTTTAAGTAAAACTGTCTTATGAATTGCACATAAGACAGTTAATTTTTTGTCTTGATTCTAGCATTATTAGATTTTCGATAATTTCACCACTATTTTCTATAATTTTGACATTTATATTGATTAAATATTTTTACTAGTTAAAATAAAATTATAGAAAGGATTTTTCAAAATAACTATATCATAAAGAAAAAATCAATTATTATGAACTAAAATAATTAATCTTACAATTTATTTTGATAAACATTATAAGGAGTTTATATATGAAAAATAAAAATCATTTATTGATAATTTTAATAATTTCTTTATTATCATTAGTGTTTTCTTCGTGTAGCACTGACAACAACCTAAATAAAAATGAAACAACAAATAATGAAAGAAACGAAAGTTCTATCAATGAAATTCCTAATTATGGACTTGTTTCTGGCTTTTCAAAAAAAAGCGATTTAAATCAAAATTATGATGGTGGTGTTATATCATTCAATTATAATATTTACAATCCAGAATCTCCGATTGAATGGGGATTTGAGGTATTTATAAATGGAGTATTGCAAACAATTTCAGTATATAGTGATAACGATTTAATATCTGAAAATGTAAATATGTTTACAAAACATTTTAATAAAGAAGAGGAGTTTAATTGTCAAATCGTTTTAAAACCAAATATTGGAAAAAAAGGTGATGACTTAGAACTCAATGTTTGTTCTATTTTAAATCCAAACTATATGCTTAAAGATACAAAATATGTAAGCTTTCTTCCTTATCATAGAATGAGTGCGAGTACAACGGCTACAATTCATATGAATACATCAACAAATAACAATATAGAAATAAGTTCTCATGTAGATACATACAAAAGGGTTTCCGAAGAATTAAAAAATGAATTTTATTCTTTAAATGGTAATGGTGAACAAGTAAATACTTTTGATAAAGAACTTGTATTTGACATATTTAAAAATAATGAACAGGAAGATATTATCAAAATAAATAGCACTGATAGAGTGAAAATTTTCGGCTATGGAAAACCCGGAAAATATCGAATATCTATTTTTATTAATAATAAAATATATAAGAGTTTTAATAATTGTTATTATAGCGATGTTGAAATACTAAAAGACAAGGAATTTATAATAGAAGTACAAGTTTTTCAAGCGGAATATCTTTTATAGTCGGAGTAAGTCCGTTTTCTCTTTCGCTTTGTGATGTGAATAAATCATCGAGCCTGCTCAGAGTGAAGTCTGTTTTTCTCTTTTCGCTCAAGTTTCAACACCTCCTTTGTAAAGTCCACATACGCTTTTGCGACCTTACTGTTTTTATCATAAGCGAATATTGATTTACCGCTTATTGCAGTTTCAGCCGCTTTAATACCCATAGGTATCTGCGTATCAAAAATTTTAAGATATTTGCCGTAGTCATTTAAGATGGCTTCCTTTGTACTTTTGTAAAGGTTAGTTCTGCCATCTACAAGTGTAAGCAAAATACCGTCGATTTTAAGCGACGGGTTAATTTGTCTTTTAACCTTGTCTATGGTTTTAACAAGTTGCGTCATACCTTTAGCTGCAAGAAATTGCGACTGCACAGGAATGATAACCGAATCGGCTGCAACCAATGCATTAACTGTAAGAACACTCAAAGACGGCATACAATCAATAACCACATAATCATACGCCTTTTTGATTGAATTTACATAACCTTTCAGCACGGTTTCACGGCTCATTGTGTTGACCAAACTAAGTTCAAGTGCCGACAAATCAAGGTTAGCCGGAAGTAAATCAATATTCTCTTTATGGTGAAGAATACCGTTTGTGGGGTTCTTGTTTCTTTCTTCGATATACTCGACGAGTTTGTCTGCAAGAGTAACCGAAAGTTCGTCTGTATCTCTCCAACCCAAAGCTGTTGTTAAATCGCCTTGTGGGTCACAGTCGATAAGCAAAACTTTCTTACCCTCATTTGCAAGACCGACTCCAAAATTTAAGGCGGTTGTAGTTTTACCTACACCGCCTTTTTGATTGCATATTGCAATTACTTTTGTTTGTTTCGTTAAAAACACCTCCGTTTTAGTTCTATATATACAAAAAAGCCAACTGATTTTCTAATAAAAACCAGTTAGCTTATATATAATAAGTTTTATATTTAGATATACTGAAAATTTTATTGCTTTTTTATAACAACATTATAATCTAATAATGAATTATTATACTCCACAATAAATTTATACTGTGTTCCTTTTGTTAATTGTACTTCTTCAGGCGATTCACAAGTAGTAGAAAACAATTCAGTATTTTCGTTATTTTTTAATGTAAGTTTACACGCAGCTTCTTTGTCACTAAATATAATCGAAATATTATATAATCCACTTTTTTTAGGAATGAAATAATATATATTTTGCTGATCAACAAATGTTATGTTGCCGGAAAAAGATTTGCTTACATTAGCTGGTGGAAGAGGTGCAGAAATCAATATATCATATTGAGGAGTGCCTTGTTGTTGTACAATTTGAAGTTTATAATCTTCATTTTCGTTTAAATAAACACCTTTTCCATGTGAATATGTATTATAATCAAGATCAAATATTTCTTCATTAATTGAATTTTTCAATAAAACATTATAGTTATAATCAGAATTATCCGTCTTGAAATCAAATCTATATATTCCAGATAACTCTGTGTGAAATACATAAGTATCTTCTTGATCAATATAATTTATTTTTCCAGAAGCTCTATTATTGCTTATGTTTTTTTCTTCATTTGGTATTCCTATAGTTATAGTTGCTGTCGGAAAGCCTTCAATTTGTGTTAATACAATTTTATATGTCTCATCTTTATTTAATGTTAATGTTTTGCCATGCAAATAACAGCTATAGTTCTCATCACACATTAAATCTTTTATAGAATCATATATTTTTAAATTATAATCACATGTAGCATCATCTGTTGACATATCAAAACGATATATTCCACTAACTGGTGCTGTATAATAAATAATATGTTCATCATCTATATGATTGAATTTAACAGAAAATGGATTTTCTGTAATTACATCTTTTGGTTCTTCAGTAGTTTCAATCTCAGTGGTTTCTGGAGCTATTGATATCGTATCATTTAATGTAGTATCTTCACTCACGCTTTCAGTATTTGTATTTTGCTCATAATCACTATGATTACAACCGATAAAAGAAACCACGATAATAAAAATTAAAAATATAACTTCAATTTTTTTCATATGTACCTCCTAATTTTCAAATTGCAACATTGCTGATTCTGAAGGAACTCCTATTTTTATAGTTGCAATTGGAAATCCTTCCAATTGCTCAACTGTTAGCGTATATTTCTCGTTTTTTATTAATGTACAGGTATTTCCATTTCCATAAACACTATATTCAGAATCAAATATTATTTCTTTTTTTGAATCCATTAATACTACCTTATAATCACAATTGACATCATTTATTTCATAATCAAAACGATAAGTGCCATCTGTAGGGGTAATAAATTTAACGGTATAATTTTCGTCTTCATAAGATAATTTTTTTGAAAATGAATTTCCGTTAATTGTCGATTCTTCAGTTGTTTCATTCGATGTTTCGTTATGTGAGTTTGATGCTGTGTAAGAAATTGATGCAGAATAATCTGAAGTTGATGTTTCTGATGTTTTATCTGAAACTCCAACACAGAAAGATGCAATAGAGAATGCCAAAGACAAAAGAAATGTAAAAATCAACTCAAGTGTTTTAGAAGGATCTTTTATAATTATTGCAATAAAAACCGCTAATGCAATAATAGCAACTATAACTAATAGTATAAAAATAGGATTATTCATCAATATTCCTCCATTAACATAGTTTATTATTATTCTATAATTATTTGACAATAATTTCAAGATAATACCATAAAAATATTATACATTGTTTTTACTTATTACCAAATTTTTTAGAATAATATATTTATACTCTATATTACAACTTTCTATAATGATTAGGTACATATATTTCTTTTAGCAAAAAGCAGCATTTTTACAACAATAAATAAGAATCACTTTTGATCTTTATTTATTTGCCATAATTCCATTTGAAAATTTGTGGTTTATTGCGAAAATCAAAATTCAATTTATCTGTTCAATCTAAATTTATAAAAAAACAGGTATGCTATTTTTCAATAACATACCTGCTAATTTCATATTACCACGCTTACGGTTATATCTTTCCATTGATATGGACGAAGATATTGATTTGTTGCGTGTCTAAAGGCTTTTGCCTGCTCAAAACCAATCTTAAAACTAAAAGTAAGATTAGTCCTCCATTTCTGCAATAGCAGCCTGAGCAGCAGCAAGTCTTGCGATAGGAACTCTGAATGGTGAGCAAGATACATAGTCAAGACCAATCTTGTGGCAGAATTCTACTGAAGATGGGTCACCACCGTGTTCACCGCAGATACCGCAGTGAAGTGATGGACGGGTAGCCTTACCATTCTTAACAGCCATTTCCATAAGCTGACCAACACCTGTCTGGTCGAGCTTAGCGAATGGGTCGCTTTCAAAAATCTTAGCGTCATAGTAAGCGTTGAGGAACTTACCTGCGTCGTCACGGCTGAAGCCGTAAGTCATCTGAGTAAGGTCGTTAGTACCGAAGCAGAAGAATTCAGCTTCCTTAGCAATGTCGCCTGCTGTAAGAGCAGCACGAGGGATTTCAATCATAGTACCAACTTCGTACTTCATTTCAACGCCTGCAGCTGCGATTTCAGCATCAGCAGTTGCAACAACGATATCCTTAACATACTTGAGTTCCTTAGTGTCACAAGCAAGAGGAATCATAATTTCAGGAGCAACATTCCAATCAGGATGAGCCTTCTGAACATTGATAGCAGCACGGATAACAGCTCTTGTCTGCATCTTAGCAATTTCAGGATATGTAACTGCAAGACGAAGACCACGGTGACCCATCATTGGGTTGAACTCGTGAAGTGAAGCAATGATAGCCTTGATGTCTTCAACGCTCTTGCCCTGAGCATCAGCAAGCTTCTTAATGTCTTCTTCTTCAGTTGGAACGAATTCGTGGAGAGGTGGGTCAAGGAAACGGATAGTTACCGGACAACCTTCAAGAGCTTCGTAAAGCTTCTCAAAGTCACCCTGCTGATAAGGGAGAATCTTTTCAAGAGCAGCTTCTCTTTCTTCAACAGTGTCTGAGCAAATCATTTCTCTGAAAGCAGCAATTCTGTCTTCTTCAAAGAACATATGCTCTGTACGGCAAAGACCGATACCTTCGGCACCGAGTTCACGAGCCTTCTTAGCGTCAGCAGGAGTATCAGCGTTTGTACGAACCTTGAGCTTTCTGAACTTGTCAGCCCAGCCCATAATTCTGCCGAACTCGCCTGCGATAGTAGCGTCCTTAGTAGGGATGATACCGTCGTAGATGTTACCTGTTGAACCGTCGATTGAAATATAGTCACCTTCATGGTATTCCTTACCATCAAGAGTAAACTTCTTGTTTTCTTCGTCCATGTTGATATCGCCGCAACCTGATACACAGCAAGTACCCATACCACGAGCAACAACGGCTGCGTGAGATGTCATACCGCCACGAACAGTGAGGATACCCTGAGAAGCTTTCATACCTGTAATATCTTCAGGTGAAGTTTCAAGACGAACGAGAACAACCTTTTCGCCCTTTTCGTTCCATTCAACTGCATCGTCAGCAGTGAATACAACCTTACCGCAAGCAGCACCAGGAGATGCGCCAAGACCCTTGCCGATTGGTGTTGCAGCCTTGAGAGCAGCAGCGTCAAACTGAGGGTGGAGAAGAGTATCAAGGTTACGAGGGTCGATCATAGCAACAGCTTCAGCTTCAGTCTTATGACCTTCGTCTACGAGGTCGCAAGCGATTTTAAGAGCAGCCTGAGCAGTTCTCTTACCGTTACGGCACTGAAGCATATAGAGCTTTCTGTTTTCAACTGTGAATTCCATATCCTGCATATCGTGGTAGTGATTTTCAAGAGTTTCACAAACCTTGATGAATTCAGCGTATGCTTCAGGGAATTCTTTTTCCATCTGAGCGATTGGCATTGGGGTACGAACACCGGCAACAACATCTTCGCCCTGTGCGTTGATAAGGAATTCACCCATCAACTTGTTTTCACCTGTAGCAGGGTCACGAGTGAATGCAACACCTGTACCTGATTCGTTGTTAAGGTTACCGAATACCATAGGCATAACATTAACAGCAGTACCCCATGAATAAGGAATATCGTTATCACGACGATAAACATTTGCACGAGGGTTGTCCCATGAACGGAATACAGCTTCAATAGCGAGCTTGAGCTGTTCAACAGGGTCTGATGGGAAGTCAGAACCGAGCTGATTCTTGTATTCAGCCTTAAACTGAGTAGCAAGTTCTTTAAGGTCGGCAGCAGTAAGCTCTACATCGTACTGTACGCCCTTTTCTTCTTTCATCTTGTCGATAAGCTGTTCAAAATACTTCTTACCAACTTCCATAACTACATCAGAGAACATCTGGATGAATCTTCTGTATGAGTCATATACGAAACGCTCAAAAGCAGGGTCATCGTTACCTGCAATCATAGTAGCTACAACTTCGTCGTTAAGACCGAGGTTGAGGATAGTATCCATCATACCAGGCATTGAAGCTCTTGCACCTGAACGAACAGATACGAGAAGAGGGTTCTTTAAATCACCGAACTTTTTGCCGTTGATTTCTTCCATCTTCTTAACGCCTTCCATAACCTGAGCCATGATTTCGTCGTTGATTTTGCGACCGTCTTCGTAATACTGTGTACAAGCTTCGGTTGTAACAGTGAAACCCTGTGGTACAGGAAGACCGATTTTAGTCATTTCTGCAAGGTTTGCACCCTTACCGCCAAGCAAGTTACGCATGGTCATGTCGCCTTCTTCAAACATGTAAACCCATTTGTTTGCCATTGTTGAGTTACCTCCTAAAATTATTTATAGCTTTAAAATTCTTATACTTTTACATTCTTGTGCGATAGAAATCAGCTGTCGAAAATACGACATACCCTCGCCTGTATAGTATAATGCGATAGAATTATAACATACTATAAAGCAAATTACAAATATTTTTGTAAAAAAATTTAAGTTTTTAAGTAGAATTTATAATAATGCTTGCAAATATTTGTGTTTTGTAGCATAATTATAGCAAACTAAAAGGTTATAATTCACCCCACCGAAAGGAATATTAATATGAAATGTGCAATTATTATGGCAGGCGGTAAAGGAACAAGAATGAAAGCAACCTGTCCTAAAGTTATGTGCGAAGTTCTTTTTACTCCTATGATTAGTTATGTTGTTGACGCTGTTAAAGAAGCGGGAGCACAGGATATTTGTGTGATTACCGGTTACAAGCACGAAATGCTTGAAGAATATCTTGCAAAAAAAGATGAAAACATTAAGACTGTTTTGCAACAGCCTCAGCTTGGCACGGGTCACGCAGTTATGCAGGCTCAAAGCTTTATTGATGAGCACCTTGACGATGATATCATTATCCTTAACGGTGACGGTCCGCTTATCGATGCCGAAACTATTAATAAAGCATACGATTACCATAAAGATAATAATAATTCAATTACTCTTATCAGCGCTATTGTTGACGATACAAACGGTATCGGTCATATTCAGCGTGACGAAAACGGAAAGCTTTTAAGAATTATTGAACACAAGGATGCAAACGAAGAAGAAAAGAAGATTAACGAATCAAACGCAGGTTTTTATTGGTTTAACGGTCATGACCTTTCGTATGCACTCAGTAAAATTACAAATAACAACGCTCAAAACGAATATTACATTACCGACAGTCTTGAAATTCTTCTTTCTGCAGGTAAAAACGGCGGCGCATATGTGGTTGAAAACAACGAAGTTACTTTCGGCGCTAACGACAGAAAGCAGCTTAATATGCTCAATAATATAATGAGAAGAAATATTAACGACAATCTTATGGTAAACGGCGTTGACATTCCGTGCACCGACGGTGTAATGATTGGCAAGGATGTTAAAATCGGTTCTTCAACCGTTATTTTGCCAAACACAATTATTCTCGGCGATACTGTTATCGGCGAAAACTGCACGGTTGGTCCTAATACCTACATCAGCAATTCTACAGTCGGTGACGATGTTATTCTTGACAACTGCAAAATTCTTGACAGCACGGTTGAAAACGGTGTTGACGCAGGTCCTTTTGTTAAGGTAAGAAACAACTCAACTCTTAAAGCCGGAGTTCATATCGGCAACTTTGTTGAGGTTAAAAACAGCACAATCGGCGAGGGTTCAAAGAGCGCTCATTTAACATATATCGGCGACAGCGATGTCGGCAAAAATGTAAACTTCGGCTGCGGTACCGTTACCTGCAATTACGACGGCAAAAACAAGTCGAGATGTGAAATTGAAAACGGCGCATTTATCGGTTGCAACACAAATCTTATTGCACCGGTTAAAGTCGGTGAAAAAGCATATATTGCGGCAGGCTCAACAATTACGGACAGCGTGCCTGAAGATTCGCTTGCAGTTGCAAGAGCAAGGCAGGTTATTAAAGAAAATTGGGTTAACGAAAAGAAACCTTACAAGGAGAATAAATAATTGAAAAAGATACTTGCGGTATTTTGTTCATTAATAATAGTCAGCACAATTTTTGTTGCGTGCTCAAAGTCACAGCCGGCAAACGGTGAAGCAGAGGAAAATTCATCTGATTCAACCACCACGACGGAGTCAACAACCATGAGAACGACCGAGGACCTTTCAACCACTTTTAAAGAGGCTGAAACAAACAAGATTTATCCGGCGCTCGGTAAAGATTTTGATTCGAGTTTTCCTTATGAAATAGCGACTTATTCAACCTATTACCTTTCATCTAACGAAACGAGAACCAAAAACATTCACGAAGCCGTTGACCATTTAAACGGCGTTGTTATCCCTGCGGGCGAAACTTTCAGTTTTAACCAAACGGTCGGCAAAAGGACTGTCCTTGCAGGATATGAAGCGGCGAAAGTGGTTCAGGGCGATGAATTTGTCGACGGTCTCGGAGGCGGTATTTGCCAAGTGAGCTCAACTGTTTTCCAGTCGGTGCTCAGGGCAAATTTGAAAATCAAAGTCAGAGCGTGTCATTCGCTTGAAATAAGCTATGTTCCGCTCGGCAGCGACGCAACGGTTCAGTGGAACAGTCAGGACTTTCAATTTGTCAATGACTCGAATTGTGATATCAGGCTTTCGGTTACGGCAAACGACGGCACTTTAACATGCACGGTTGAAGCTAAAGAAGACATAAAACCGGGTAAGGTTGACATAAAGATTAAAAAGGACGGCAAAAGCTATATTCTGACCCGTAGTGTTGACGGTGAAGTAAACTATACTACATACAGCAAGTATTCTAAGCCAAAAACAACAACCACCACCAAAAAAGACAGCAAAAACAAAAAAGATAAAGATAAGGACAAAGACAAAACAACAAAGAAAGATAAAGAAACGACAAAGAAGAAATCGTAATTTTTTGAAAGTGAAAGAGAGGTGAAATCGTGAGCAATCGCTACAATTATTTTGATGACGAGGACGAAATAAAGCCGAAAAATCATAAAATTGATTTAAGTCAGGCGCTAAATAAAATTAAATCTATTGAGGAAAATGTTCACGATGAAGCCGAGGACGATATTGAAGTTCTTGAAGAATTTCCGCTTTTAAGGCAAAGGGTAATAAAAATTGCTTTTATAGTCGCTATAGTTTTAGTTGCGGTTATTATGGCAGTTTCATTTTCCGTTTCACTTCATACAAAGGAGAAAAGAGCTGAGAAGTTTAGGACAGACGCAGGCAATGTCTGTATTAATTACATTAAAGATTACGGTTCAGTCAAATGGGAAGCACTTGACGAAAACGAATACGGTGAAAACAAAGCTAAGCTAACCGGTCTTTGCTATGTTAGGCAAATGGACTTTAACGGCGACGGCAAAGATGAGTTGATGCTTTGCTACAGCAGTAACAATGTTTATTACCTTGAAGTTTGGGGATATAAAAACGGCGATTTTTCTCGACTTTATAAAGATGAAGCTAACAGCAGTGAAAAAGCAAGCGAAGGCTATTGGGTTTCGTTTTACCATAAGGGCAAAAAATACTATATAGGTAAGAGTGAAAAAGCCGACCCGAAAAGTTTGCAGCTTTTATCGCTTCGTCACGGCAAGTTTAAACAGCGTGGCACCGCCCGTTATGATGTTTCAAGCGACTCTTACACAATCAGAGGCAAAGAGAGTAATGACAAGTTTGAAACTATTGAGCTTTCTGCTTTAAGAAAAACGAGGGCAGAAGTTGTTGTGGAGCAGGTTGGCGAAAATATTGATTCTTTCGGCGATATAACAAACAAAGCGATTACAAATACTCTCAGTGATACTCAACTTAAAGCAAACGCTTATTATGAGGTTGTAAAGAAGCGAATTGACAAGTACGGCGAGCCGACGGTAAAAACGGATGATGACGGCGACAAGTATATTGACGGTCTTGCTTATGCAAAGCTTATTGATTTTGACGGCGACAAAAACGAGGAACTTTGCCTTGTTTACAGAACATATAAGAGTATGAGCAAATATGACAATTATTCCGGCGATTATATTTATTATGATAAGCCGCAGTACAGCCTTGATGTTTACAAGTGGGACGGTACTAATGCGAAACGAGTAATAAACAAGGAGTGCGTTTCTGTTTATTTTGAAGATGATACTGTTTTTTATCTTCTTCTTAAAAACAATAAAAAAACGGTTGACCTTTGCACAAATAATTATGAAAAAGAAAATAATTATAACTATACCGCAAATTCAAAAGAGTATAGGCTCAAAAAGGGCGTGTTCACTCCGGTTTACAGTGCAAAGCTTGTTAACGACTATGGCTATAAAACTTATTATATTGATGATGAAAGAGTTTATAATTCTGAGTGGGAAAAGAACGGGTACAAGGTTCCGTTTTTCCTGAGTGACGATGATAAGGCAAACAGTGACAAATACACTTTGACTTATTTTTCAGGTGAAAATTCCGATTCGTTTGAGCAAACGATAAGCGACACGGTTGATACAATCAAAGCGCTTAATAAAGAATATAAGCCGACAAATGAAAGTGAGTAATTAAAAGGGTGCCCATTCGGCATCCTTTTGTGTTTCAACGGCAGATATACTGATACTGTAGGGATCGGCGTCCCCGACGACCCGATATCATAAAAATTGATTATGTGGTGAAAATATGATTAATAACAGATTTGAAGAACTTTACAATCGGGCATACGAAAGAGGATATAACACTTTTTCGCCCTTTTTGAATATGGAGGAACAAAGCGAACTCAAAAGCACATATTTGCCGTGCGTTTTGTTTGGCGGATATGATATGGCGGAAAGGGTCGTTGCAGGCTTCGGCAAAGATGTTGAAAACGAAAATTTCCCTATTAAATGCATTTGTGCAAAACCTGCCGTGCAAAAATTTGCGGATGAACTCAGCCACCGTGACTTCCTCGGTGCGCTTATGAATTTGGGAATTAAGCGTGAACTTATCGGCGACATTATTGTTGAAAATAACTGCGGCTACATTTTGTGCATCGACCATATTGCCGATTACATTTGCGAAAATCTTGAGCGTGTGCGCCATACTACGGTTAAAACGCAAGTGTCTGCTTTGCCTGAAATAACAAATAAAGAGCCTGAGCCGACGGAAATTTTTGCAGCGTCAAAAAGGCTTGATGTTTTAATCAGCGCAATTTATAATCTCTCCCGTAACGACGCTTCAAAACTTATCAAGGCGGAAAAAGTTTTTGTAAATTCAAAGCTTATGCCGAGCACTTCTCACACCGTTTGCGAAAACGATATTGTGTCTGTTCGTGGGTACGGCAGGTTTGTGTTTGCGGGCGAAATTAAAACGACTAAAAAGGGCAGGCTTGTGCTCAAAATAAAAAAATATTGACAGTCCCGATATTTGAACTGTCAAAAATAATGTTTTTGATAAATTTTACTTTATGCTAAAATAGAGTCGGAGGTTATATTTATGGAAACTGTTTTACTTATTATTATATTAATACTAATTGTATTATGCGTGGCTTTGCTTTTTGTACTTCTCGGCAAAAAAGGCAATTCAAATTCAAGCGACCTTGTGTGTCAGCAAATTGAACTTACCGCCAAATCAACTGATGAAAAAATAACAAAACTTTCAAATCAGATGAACAGCCTTACCGATAAAAATTACGAACAGCAAATTAAACTTATTGAAACGCTCAATTCTTCAACCCAAAAGCAAATGCAAATGACAGCCGATTCGCTTGAAAAAATGCAGCTCGGCAATGAAAAAAAGCTTGAACAAATGCGTAAAACGGTTGATGAAAAGCTTGACGAAACACTCACCCAAAGGCTTAATGCTTCGTTTGAAACCGTGTCAAAACAGCTTACGAATGTGTATAAAAGTTTGGGCGAAATGAAAGAACTGAGCACAGGTGTAACAACGAGTGTATCGTCACTCAACCGAGTGCTTACAAATGTTAAGGCTCGTGGCACCTGGGCAGAGGTTCAGCTTGGCAATATTCTTGACCAAACCATACCGGGACTGTACGAAACCAATGTTCAGGCAAATCCAAACTATAACGGCAGAGTTGAATTTGCAATTTCAATTCCAAACGGTGACGATAACGCAAAATGCTACTTGCCGATAGATTCAAAATTCCCTATGGAAGACTACGCAAGGCTTGCCTCGGCGAGTGAAACAGGCGACAGCGAACAAGTGACTGCGGCTAAAAAAGCGCTTGAAGCAAGAATTAAGGACGAAGCAAAACTTATCAAGCAATATGTTTGCCCGCCGCATACAACTCCGTTTGCAATTATGTACCTTGCAACCGAGGGTCTTTATGCCGAGGTTGTTTCGTCAAAAACAGGACTTGCCGAAAAACTTCAGGCGCAGGGTATTATGATTGCAGGTCCGTCAACCGTTACCGCTCTTCTCAATTCTCTTTCTATGGGTTTCAAAACGATTGCGATAAACGAAAAAGCAAATGAGGTTTGGAAAGTTCTCGGTGCAGCAAAAACGCAGTATGAAAAATTCGGCGTTCTCCTTGCCAAAGCACATAAAAAGATTGAAGAAGCGGGAAATACTATCTCCGACGCAGAAAAAAGAAACGAACTTATTCAAAGAAATCTTAAAAGTGTTGAATCACTCGAAACCACCGAAGCAGATAAGATGCTTATGGGTGATGTGTAAATTATTGTTTATCTTAATATAGGTTTCTCTCCTATCGACGGCGAAGCCGCCA
>OIYY01000255.1_pt1 | contig 40485 bp, 38 predicted proteins | sample 1588341 | NCBI WGS metagenome assembly OIYY01 (sample SAMN03283287) | human gut metagenome | biome: human-associated habitat; material: feces | host: Homo sapiens | place: Peru | collected 2012 | reverse complement strand
ATTAAGGGCTTATAGCCCGTCGTCAAACCACCCGTTTGACGGGTGGTCATGATTTATGATAAAAAAGAGATTATATATGATTCGCAATTCATATTCCGTTTCGTTCAGAGAAAATTTTTCTTTGCTACTAGCAGTATTTTCAGAATTAATGTAGAATAGATACGTAATAAAGCAATTTTTTGGTCAAGGTTGTTTTATGTCCTTTGCGAAGGAGGGAAAGACGATGATTTATAATTATTATCCTGGCTGCACGCTGTCAACGAAGGCGAAGCAGCTGGATATGACAGCACGACGCTGTGCTGAGGTGCTGGGCTTTCCGCTGGTGGAGCTGCCGGAATGGCAGTGCTGCGGTGCGGTTTACCCGATGGCGCCTGATGCTATTGCCGAGCGTCTGAGTGCGGTGCGTGCGCTTGTGGCGGCGCGTGAAAACGGCGGCGTATTAGTGACGCTGTGCAGTGCGTGCTACCATGTCATCAAACGTGTGAACCACGATATGGCAACGAATGCGGATATTCGCCAAAAGGTGAATAATTATCTGCAACTTGAAGAGCCTTATGCCGGTGAAACACGGGTTTTGCATTACCTGGAGGTTTTGCGTGATGAAATCGGTTGGGAAAAGCTGGCGCAACTGGTGAGTCATCCTTTGAAGGAACGCAGGGTTGGCGCTTATTATGGCTGTTTGCTGCTCAGACCGGGAGCAGTTTTAGCCCTCGATGACGTAGAGAGTCCAACTGTTATGGAAGCCTTTATTAAAGCGCTTGGTGCAGAGCCTGTTATTTACAGCATGCGCAACGAATGCTGCGGCGGTTATCGGGCGCTGAAGGATAAGGCGCAGTGCGAGCAGCTTGTCAGCGAAATTAAAAATAATGCTGCAAGCTGTGGTGCGCAGGAGCTGGTTACTGCCTGCCCGCTGTGTGCGTATAACCTGACGGCCAATGGTGCCGCAGGCAGCCTGCCGACACGTTACTTTACGGAGCTTCTTGCTGAAGCACTTGGTGTTGCGGAGAGCGAAGGAGGTGCGGAATAATGGCTGTTGATGAAAAGCAATTGACAGAGGATATTCTGCGCCTTGCTGCTACCGACGTGAGCCGCTGTATGCAGTGCGGCCGCTGCAGTGCGAACTGTGAAGCTGCGTCTAAAATGGATTTGCTGCCCCACCGCGTAGTGTGGGACTTAAACAGCGGTTATGCGTCCGAGCTGCTGGAGGCAGACGCACCGTGGCAATGTCTGTCCTGCATGGCGTGCGAGGAGCGCTGCCCACGCGGCGTGAGTCCGGCGCGCGTTATGGAGGCGTTGCGCCTGCTGCAGATTCGTCAGCAGGGCAAAAACAAGCTGCCTGCCGAAAGTGTGGAGCATTATCCTAGCGATATGCCGCAGCAGCTTTTGGTTGCAGCCTTTAGAAAATACAATAAATAGGGGGAAGCTACGTGCAAAAGATTGGTGTTTTTGTTTGTTGGTGTGGCAGCAACATCGCCGGCACGGTAGATGTTGCCCAGGTGGTAGAGGCAGTGCGCCAAATTCCTGACGTTGCCTATGCCATCGATTATAAATATATGTGCTCCGAGCAGGGCCAGAAGCTGATTCGCAAGGCTGTGACAGATTATAAGCTGGACAGACTTGTTGTTTGCAGCTGCTCGCCGCGTATGCACGAGGCAACCTTCCGCAAATGTGCGGAGGGCGTTGGCATCAATCCATACATGGTAGAGATTGCCAACATTCGTGAGCAATGCTCCTGGGTGCTGAAGGATAAGGCCGAAGCGACAGCGAAGGCGATTAAATTAGCCAAGGCAGCAATTGCCAAGGTGCGCTTTAACGGAGCACTGAAGCCCGGCGAAAGCCAGGTAGTGAAGCGCGCGCTGGTTATCGGCGGCGGTATAGCCGGTATTCAGACGGCGCTGGATATTGCGGAAGCAGGCTACAAGGTTGATATTGTGGAGAAGGAGCCGACAATCGGCGGCCGTATGGCGCAGCTCGACAAAACCTTCCCGACACTCGACTGCTCTGCCTGCATCCTGACACCGAAGATGGTGGATGCAGCAAACCATGAAAATATTACACTTTATACCTATAGCGAGGTAGAAAGCGTAAGCGGTTTCGTGGGTAATTTCGATGTGACAATTCGCAAAAAGGCACGCAGCGTGAAGGCTGATATGTGCAGCGGCTGCGGCATCTGTACCGAAAAATGTCCGTCCCGCAAAACTCCGAGTGAATTCGATATGGGCCTGAAGAATCGCGGCGCAATCTATATTTCCTTTGCGCAGGCTATTCCTAAGGTGCCTGTTATCGACCGCGAGGCCTGCATCAAGTTCAAAACAGGTAAATGCGGTATCTGCTCCAAGGTTTGTCCGGCAGGAGCAATTGATTATACGCAGACCGATGAGCTGATTACGGAAAAATACGGCGCAATTGTATTGGCAACGGGCTTTAAAACGATGCCTCTCGATAAATTCGGCGAATATGGCTACGGTGCCAGCAAGGACGTTATCACCTCGCTGGAGCTGGAGCGTCTGACGAATGCGGCAGGTCCTACCGAAGGACATCTCGTTTGTCCGTCTACCGGTAAGGAGCCGAAGAAGGTTATTATCGTTTCCTGCGTAGGCTCGCGTGATGTGAGCGGTCGCGGCAAGAGCTACTGCAGTAAAATCTGCTGCATGTATAATGCTAAGCATGCGATGTATATCCGCGAAAAATACCCTGATGTGGATGTAACTGTATTTTATATAGATGTACGTACTCCGGGTAAGGGCTTTGACGAGTTCCAGCGCCGTGCAGTGGAGGAGTACGGCGTGCATTATGTACGCGGTCAGGTAGGCAAGGTTGTTGTTGACGGCGATGGCAAGCTGACGGTTTTTGCCAGCGATCTGAACAGCGGCCGCAAGCTGATGCTGAATCCTGATTTAGTAGTATTGGCGACGGCTGTGCAGCCTTCGCCTGATGCACGTAAGTTGGCGACGATGCTGACTGCCAGCATTGACAACGATGACTTTTACGTAGAGGCGCATCCGAAGCTGCGTCCGGTTGAAAGTCCGACGGCAGGCATTTTCCTCAGCGGCATGTGCCAGGGACCGAAGGATATTCCGGAAACTGTTTCACAGGCCGGTGCAGCGGCTGTTAAGGTGGTCGGCCTGTTGGCGAAGGATAAGCTGCTGACGAACCCCTGCACTGCGCAGTGCGATACAAGCATTTGCAGCGGCTGTCTGGCTTGCACGCATGTCTGCCCCTATGGTGCGATTACCGGCGAGAGCAAGCAGGTTATCACTAAGCTGGGCGTGCGCGAAACACGCACTGTTGCTGTGGTAAACAATGCGCTGTGCCAGGGCTGCGGTGCCTGCACGGTAGCCTGCCCCTGCGGTGCTATGGATTTGCAGGGCTTTACTAATCAACAAATTCTGGCAGAGGTGGATGCATTATGCTAGAGAAGAAAAATTTTGAACCGAAAATCGTGGCCTTCTGCTGCAACTGGTGCAGCTATGCCGGTGCTGACGGCGCCGGAACGGCCCGCAAGCATTATCCTGCTAATATCAAAATCATCAAGGTTCCCTGCTCCTGCAGAGTGAATCCGCTCTTTATCCTGCGCGCTTTTCAGCGTGGCGCGGACGGTGTAATCATGTGCGGCTGTCACCCCGGTGACTGCCATTATTCTACCGGCAACTATTATGCGCGTCGTCGTATGACGCTGCTGCTCAGTATGCTTGATTATCTGGGAGTGGCCGGTGAACGCTTCCGTGTGGAATGGGTTAGTGCGGCCGAGGGCGCACGCTTTGCACAGGTGATGAACGATTTTGCCGAGCATATTGCGGCATTGGGTGAGAATGTAAAGTTGAGGGATTTGCGATGCAAAAAATAGAAAAGCTGCTGCAGAAGCGTGCAGCTGAGCTGTTGGCAGAGGGCACAGTAGAGCGTGTGCTGGCATGGCAGGCAGGCGAATTCTTTTACGATAACACACCTGGAGCCGTAAGCAGTGCGGACGAATGCGACAAGCTTGTCTATAACGAGTTCTGCCCTGCCAATCTCTGCAAATATTTAATCGAAACAAGCCATGCAGGAAAGAAGACAGCAGTTTTCTTAAAGCCCTGTGATACATACGGAGTAAACCAGCTGCTGAAGGATAACCGTATTAAGCGTGAGCTTGTTTACGCCATCGGCACTCCCTGTAGCGGTATGCTGGATATCAATAAGATTAAGGCTGCCGGAGCTAAGGGTATTATCAGCGTGAGCGTGGATGGAGACGAGGTTGTTGTCAACACTGCTTACGGTGAAAAGCGTTTGGCAAAGGCTGACGTGCTGTTGAACAAATGCCTGATGTGCAAGGGCGCTGACTATAAGCTGGCGGACGAGGAGCTGGCCGAGCCGCTGCCTGTACCGCAGTTCACCGGCGATAAATTCGCTAAGGTCAAGGAGATTGAAGCGATGAGCCCCGAGGAGCGCTTCGCCTTCTGGCAAAGCGAGCTGTCCAAGTGCATCCGTTGCAATGCCTGCCGTGATATCTGCCCGGCGTGCAGCTGCGAGCAGTGCATTTTTGATAAGCCAGATACTCCGGTAGCAGGCAAGGCGTATGCCGACGAGGTTGAAGAGCAGATGTATCATATCATCCGTGCCTTCCACGTTGCCGGCCGCTGCACAGGCTGCGGCGAATGTGCGCGTGTTTGCCCGCAGGGAATTCATCTGGAGCTGCTGAATATGAAGTTTATGAAGGATATCAACAGCTTCTTCGGCCAGTATCAGGCCGGTGCGGACAGTGAAACACCTGCACCGCAGGTAAGCTTTAAGCAGAATGATCCCGAGGCCAACAGTGCGGTAGAAGGGAGGGAGCAGCATGTATAAGATAGCAAAGGATAATTTTCCAAAGTTATATGCAGCCCTGCAAAATATCGGTACGCTGCTGTTGCCCTGCAAAAACAAGAGCGGTCATGCCGACTTTGCTCCCTACCATGAGGGTGCGGAGGTTGCGCTGGATGCGCCGCTGACGAGCCGCAGCGTGAAGGACGTTTTCTTCCCGCAGGTAGAAAATCTGCTGACCTTTAAGACGAGCGGCAAGGAGCTGGCTTTGGAGCAAAATATTCCGCCAGCCGGCGTGACTATCGTCATGGGCGTGCGTGCCTGCGATGCGCGCAGCTTTAAGATTTTGGATAAGGTGTTTTTGAAAGCGCCTGTTGATACATATTACAAAACAAGACGCGAGCAATGTGTGCTTATCGGCTTAGGCTGCAGTGCTCCCGAAGAAACTTGCTTCTGCCATGCCTTTGGCATTGACGCTAGCGCTCCTGAGACGGATGTGCAGACCTGGCTGGCAGGCGAGGAGCTTTGCTGGCAGGCTGTGACTGCCAAGGGCGAGGAGCTGACAGCGAAGCTTGTTGAGGGCGGTGTGCTGACTGAGGCGGAAGCTGCTTCTGCAAAAGCAATTAGCGAACAAAAGGAGCAGACGCAGAAAATTTTGAGCGTACTGCCTTTGCATGATTTCAAGGTGAATGACGAGCTTACTAAGGATGAGCTGAAGGTATTCAACAGCAAAATTTGGGAACAGCTGGCAGCAGGCTGCTTGTCATGCTGCACCTGCACCTATGTGTGCCCGACCTGTCATTGCTATGATATCCGCGATTATCAGGAGACGGAAGAGCGCACGCAACGCTATCGCTGCTGGGACAGCTGCATGGCGAAGGATTTTACGCTGATGGCGCATGGCAGCCCGCGTAAAACGAAGGTGGAGCGTTTCCGCCAGCGTTATATGCATAAGCTGGTATATTTCCCGGAGAACAATGAGGGCGAATATGCTTGCGTCGGCTGCGGACGCTGCCTGCAGAAGTGTCCGGTGCAGCTGAATATTGTCAAGGTTGCCAAGGCCTTGGAAAAAGCGGAGGTGAAGCAGGATGTGTAATTGTCAGGATACCTTGGTTCCGCAGATTGGCGTGGTGACGGATATCTGTACGGAAACAGCTGATGTAAAAACCTTCCGCGTGGAGAAAATCGGTGGCGGTAAGCTGTTTGAGCATCTGCCGGGACAATGCGCTATTCTTTCTGTTCCGGGTAAGGGTGAGGCGATTTTTTCCATTACCTCCTCTCCGACGAACGAAAAATATATGGAGTTCAGCATTAAACGCTGCGGCTCGATTACGAACTTTTTGCATTTTGATATTGAACCCGGTCAGCAGATAGCGGTACGCGGACCTTACGGCAATCATTTCCCTGTTGAGGATAAGTTAAAGGGCAAGGACTTGCTGTTTATTGCCGGTGGTATCGGTTTGGCGCCGCTGCGCAGTGTCATCAATTATATGCTGGATAAGCGTGACGATTACGGCAGTATTGATGTTGTTTACGGCGCACGCAGTAAGGAAGATTTTGTGCGTTACGATGAGCTGGCGAATGTGTGGCCGTCGCAAAAGGATACACGCGTGCATCTGACGATTGACCGTGCGCAGGAGGGCTGGACGGGCAATGTAGGCTTTGTGCCGAACTTCCTGAAGGACCTGAAGTTTACGCCGGATAAGACGGTGCTGCTGTGCGGTCCGCCGATTATGATTAAGCTGTGTCTGGCGGCGTTGATTGAGATGGGCTTTGAGAAGAAGCAGGTTTATACGACGCTGGAGTTGCGCATGAAGTGCGGCGTGGGCAAGTGCGGTCGCTGTAATATCGGCAAGAAGTATGTGTGCAAGGATGGGCCGGTGTTTACTTGCGATGAGCTAGACGAGATGCCGGACGAGTATTGATTTTTTGGGAGAAGAAAATATAAGGAGCAAAAATATGGAAGAAATGGTAACTGTTTACCTGCTGGGCAAAAAGTACAGTGTCCCGGCAACCCTGACCATTATGGATGCCATGGAATATGCAGGCTTTAAGCTGGTGCGCGGCTGCGGCTGCCGCAGCGGCTTTTGCGGAGCCTGCGCAGTAATTTATCGTCTGAAGGGCAGCACGGAGCTGAAGGTTGTGCTTTCCTGCCAGACGAAGGTTGAGGAAGGCATGTGCGTTGGCAAGATTGATTCCTTCCCGATTAACAAGCGCACCTTTAATATCGAAGAGATTAAGGCAAGCGATAATATTGTCGGTCAGCTGTATCCGGAAATCTTCAGCTGCATTGGCTGCAATGCCTGTACGAAGGGCTGTCCGCAGGGCCTGAATGTTATGCAGTATATTGCTTACGCTCAGCGCGGCGAATACGAAAAAGCAGCGCATGCTTCCTTCGACTGCGTTGGCTGCAACATCTGCGCATCCCGCTGCCCGGCGCAAATCAGCCACAGCGCTGTCGGCCTGCTGTGCCGTCGCCTGACGGGCAAATATATTGCGCCGAAGTGCGAGCATCTGGCTAAACGTGTTGCCGAAATTGAAAACGGCGATTATGTAACGCTGCTGGAAAAGCTGAAAAATATGCCTTTGGACGAAATCAAAGACCTGTATAACAAGCGTGAGATTGAAAAATAAGGAGGTGCGGCAAGGTGAGTGCATTTACTGAAGATATTTTAAAATCTATGGCTAAGGTTGAAGCTACCCGTGCCCAACGTCTGCACGCTTCTATCGAACGCTTTACGGCAGATGAAAAGGACGAGCTGCTGAAGGAGTTCCATCCGGACTACAGTTCCAAGGGCTTCAAGGTTTTGGAGGTTGGTCCAAACAAGGGCCAGAAGGTGCCGGTAGAATTGGCACAGCTGCTGGAGGGCAAAAGCCGCCTGCAGGATGTAGAGCTTGATTTGGAAAAAGTGGACTATGACGTTGATGTGCTGGTTATCGGTGGCGGCGGCGCTGGTGCTTCCGCTGCGTTGGAAGCGCATAACGGTGGTGCAAACGTCCTCGTAGTTACCAAGCTGCGTATGGGCGATGCCAACACGATGATGGCCGAGGGCGGTATTCAGGCTGCGGATAAGGGCAACGATTCCCCGGCGCAGCATTATCTGGATGCCTTTGGCGGCGGTCACTACAAAAATATTCCCGAGCTGCTGGAAGAACTGGTAAGCAACGGACCGTTGGCGATTGATTGGCTGAGTAAGCTGGGCGTTATGTTTGACAAGGAGCAGGACGGCACTATGGTGACGACGCATGGCGGCGGCACGAGCCGTAAGCGTATGCATGCTTGCGCCGATTACACCGGTGCTGAAATCATGCGTGTGCTGCGTGACGAGGTGCAGAACCGCGGTATTCCGGTGCTGGAGTTTTCACCCGCAGTCGAGCTGCTGCTCGACGAGGAGGGCAAAACTGCCGGTGCGGTGCTGTGGGATTTTGATGCGCAGGAGTACAAGGTTGTACGCGCAAAATGCGTAATCATGGCAACCGGTGGTGCAGGACGCTTGCATTATCAGGGCTTCCCGACATCTAATCATTACGGTGCAACTGCTGACGGTCTTGTTATGGCATACCGTGCCGGTGCGCCGTTGATTTATGCTGACGCAATTCAATATCATCCGACCGGTGTTGCTTATCCGGCGCAGATTTATGGCGCGCTGGTTACCGAAAAGGTGCGCTCTATTGGTGCGCAGCTGGTAAACAGCGAGGGCGAAATCTTTATGCATCCGCTGGAAACCCGTGATGTGGCGGCTGCGTCCATCATTCGTGAGTGTACTGCCCGCGGCAAGGGCGTGAAGGCGCTCGACGGTATGGCGCTGTGGCTCGATACGCCGCTGATTGAAATGCTGCATGGCGAAGGTACTATTGCCAAACGCATTCCGGGTATGTTGCGTATGTATGCTAAGTTCGGCATTGACCTGCGCAAGGAACCGATTTTGATTTATCCGACGCTGCATTACCAAAATGGCGGTATCCTGATTGACAAGGATGCAGAAACCAAACTGCCGGGACTGTTTGTTGCCGGTGAAGCTGTTGGCGGCATTCACGGTACTAACCGTCTGATGGGCAACAGCCTGTTGGATATCATCGTCTTTGGCCGCATTGCCGGTACTAAGGCTGCCGAAGCAGTGAAGAGCGTCAAGCTGGGCAAGCTGAGCCTGGAGCATGTACGTCGCTACGCTGAGGAAGAAAAGGCTGCAGGTGTGCAGGGCGAGCTGTCGCCGAAGCTGCTGCCGGTTTATACTCATGGCAGAGATGTAAGGTAAAAACAAGATATAAATAAAAAACATACAACGGCAAACTTCACAGCTTGTTCGTTGTATGTTTTTGTTTTATATGTTAAAATATGTTTTAAGACAACCGTTTACGGGGTGGCATTGCCGAAATTCTCTAAGAGAATCGAGGTGATGTCTATGAGGAACTATGATTTCAAAGACCTGATGGCTTTTGGCATGTTCATTCTGGCATTGCTGACTTTTATCTTTCAGTACAGCAGATAGTCTAGACATAGAAAAACCGCCTCTGTAATTTGCAGCTACAAGGCGGCTTTTCAAACCAAATTCAAGCGGCAACCCACCTTGTGGGCGGTTGTCTTCTTTATCTATAATATAACATGAAGCAGAGTTTTTTTCAAGGAATTACTTGTGAACTTTTGGGGGCGGCGTATCATGATATGGTGCGCCGATTTTTTGTATATGATATAATGAGAACAGATGGGAGGGATAGGTAATGATTATCAGAAATGCAATCAAGTGTAAAATATGTGGCGATATAATAGAGTCATTTTCTGTTCATGACTATAAAGTTTGTTCTTGTGGCGCTTGTGCAGTAGATGGTGGTCATGAATATCTAAGACGTTCCGCAAAATCATTCGATGATATTATTGAGTTGAGTGAAATTATTACAGTTAACAGTAGTAATTAATCTGCATGTATAGAATTTGCAAAATATGGTATAATGAAATAAATAATATAGGTTTGGAGGATTAGCGATGAAAAAGGTATTTTCCATATTAGTATTATTATTTTTGGTTTGTAATTTAGCTATAGCTCAACAACAAGAATGGGTTGATAAAAAATATAATTTTTCTTCGGTAAAGAACGTTTTTGTTGATTATGAAGTTAATAAAAAATTAAAGAATGGTATTTCTGAGAAAGAAACAGAAGAAATTTATCAAGAAAAATTTTTCAATAAATTAGTAAAAAAATTATCCTCAAAAGGTTACGTTTTTAGTAATAAAAAAGATTTACCGGAATTTTCTATAGACGCAAATGAACAAAGGAAATGTTATATTAAAGATAATTTTGATGTTATAATTAATATAAAGCTTGAAAACTATACTGTTGGCTCTCAGTATGCGGATGGATATACATATACTTTTCCTGTGACCACTCAGAATTCTATTTATACAACGAACGGTCCTGTTACTGTAACTACAACTAGCCAGCAAACCAATTATGTTAGTGGTGGCAATTTTCCTACAGTCTTGGTGAATGTTAGGTTTGATGTTTATGATACACAAACTGGGAAAGCCGTTTGGTCGCGAATTGATGATAGATCTAGAATGAACAGAGATGAGTTTGATAATACAAAGCCAAAAGATGTATTCGGTAGAATTTTGAAAGATTTTGATAGCGCATTGCAGAAAAAATTGAAACCTGCTATTGATGAAGAATAAGTATAATGAGTATAGTAACTGCATTGCTTAAAACTAAGTAATGCAGTTATTTTATAATATAGTATGAAAGGATGAATGTAAAATGGGCTCTATGCTTACCATTTACCATGGAAGCAACGTCATTTTAAAAAATCCTAAAGTATTGACCAATGGCTTTTATAAAGATTTTGGCTACGGCTTTTATTGTACCAATTTAGAAAAACAAGCGCAGCGTTGGGCGTTGACTAAGCGTAATAAGCATGTAGTGAATATCTATAGCTATGAACCTGACAACACACTGAATATCCTAAAATTTACTACTATGACTGATGAATGGCTGGAATTTGTTGTTGCCTGCAGGCGTGGCATTGAACACCATTATGATATTATGGAAGGGCCAATGGCGGATGATACGATTTGGGATTATATTGAAAGCTACGTAGATGGCAGTATAACAAAAGAAGCCTTTTGGGTGTTGGTAAAATTCAAATATCCCACTCACCAGATTGTTTATTGTACAGAGCGTGCTCTGGCAACGCTGCAGTTTGTAAGGAGTTATGCATTATGACAAACCTTTACTTTCCTGACGAAGAAATAACAAAAAATGATTTGTACTTTATGTGTTATATGGTGGAGCGTGTGGCCCGTAAGCTAAAGCAACATAACGCTTATGTAGTTAATACCATAGGAGAGGCTGAGCTGTGTCATTTAATCAGCGTGGCTAACGTGCTGCACAGCGTTAATCCCATGCAGGTTGAAGCTGATTGGATTACAGTGTATAACCTGCAGCAGGGTACTTTTGATATCACTGCGGTTGATAAGAATTTATGCGAGCAGATTCCGGCGGCTACTGCGATGGGCAAGGTATATATGCGTCTTATTCTTGCTACATTGCAGCCTGATGAAGATTACGTTCAGGGCATGCGGCGGGTATATAATAATCCTATTTGCGAAGTGATTGATAATTATAATGCCAGCGCCTATTATGAGCCTTCGTATGTAATCGCAAGAGCTTATAATGATGGTGGTTTTTAAGAAAGGAGCATTCTTATGCAAAAACTTTTAGCGTTCTTCCTGGCGATGCTGCTTAGCGTCAGCGTAATTGCCGGCTGCGGCAGTAACAGCCCCAAGAGCAACGATAAGCAGACAACCCAGACAACAACTGTTAATACAACCAAGAGCAACAATGGCCAGAACACTGCGGCCAACGTCAAGGCCAACAGCGGCAAAATCAAAATCAGCGAAAACGCTGCCTATACTGATAAAGAGCACGTTGCTGCCTACATCAACGAATATAAGCGATTGCCGCACAATTATATTACGAAAACCGAGGCCAAAAAGCTGGGCTGGCAGACAAAAGGCACACTCGACAAGGTTGCACCCGGCAAATCCATCGGCGGCGACCGCTACGGCAATTACGAAGGCAAGCTGCCGAAGAAAAACGGCCGCAACTGGAAGGAATGCGATATTGATTATGTGAAGGGCAATCGTAACGCGAAACGCATTGTCTTTTCCAACGATGGCCTGATTTACTACACCGGCGATCACTACAATACCTTCAGCAAGCTTTACGGAAAATAAGGAGATTAACATGAGAACAATCACATTAGATCTTGAGCGCATGCACTCTGTGCCTGCGCTGCATAAATATCTGCGCAGCGCGCTGGCATTGCCTGTGTACTACGGTGCAAATTTAGACGCTCTGTATGATTGCCTGACAGAAATCGCCGAGCCTACTAATATTATTGTGCCTGCCAACGTTGCGGATAATGAAAAGCTGGGCTGGTATGGCGAGCAGTTGCTGCAGGTTTTGCAGGACGCAGCGGAAGAAAACGAAAATTTACAGGTAACGGTGAAATAGCAATACGAAGGACGGGCCTTGGCGGTTCGTTCTTTTTACTTTTAACCGCAGGCGTGATATAATTTTAGAGTGTAAATTTTTCACAGGGAGATAAGAAAAATGATTTTAAGTGCAGAGGATTTGTCGTACAGCTATGGCGACAGATTGTTGTTTGAAAATATTACATTTAACGTAGAAGAGGGCGACAAGTATGGTATTATCGGTGTCAACGGTACCGGTAAAAGTACCTTGCTGCGCATGATTGCCAATCACGAGGCCGGTGACGGCAAGCTGACGATTCCCGGCGGCGTAGTTATGGAATATCTGCCGCAGGACCCGCCGTTTGAGGCAGACGCAACTGTATTGGAGCAGGTTTTTAAAGGCGATTCGCCGCTGATGGTGCTGTTGCGCGATTACGAAACTGCGGTTGAGCAGGCTGCAGCCGAACCTGATAACAAAAAGCTGCAGAAGCATTTGCTGGATTTGCAGCAGCAGATGGATGATAAGTATGCCTGGCAGCTGGAGAGCGAAGCGAAGGCGGTGCTCACGCAGCTTGGCATTACTAATCTGCAGCAGCAGATGGGCGAGCTGAGCGGCGGCCAGCGCAAGCGTGTGGCCTTGGCCGGCGTGCTGGTGCGTCCTTCGGATCTGTTGATTTTGGACGAGCCTACCAACCATATGGATAACGCTACTGTTGCCTGGCTGGAGCAAAAGCTTTTGGCGCGCAAGGGCGCTTTGCTGATGGTAACCCATGACCGTTATTTCTTTGACCGTGTTGTTAACCGCACTTTGGAGATAGATGGCGGCAAGGGCTATGTTTATGTCGGCAACTACAGCCTGTTCCTGCAAAAGCGTGAGGAACGCCGCATTGCGGAGGCCTCTGCTGCGCAAAAGCTGCGCAACATCTACCGTCGCGAGCTGGCGTGGATCAGCCGTGGTGCGGAAGCACGCCGCACCAAAAAGAAGGACCGCGTGGAGCGCTTTGCTCAGATTGAAGCGGAAGTGAAGAATGTAAAGACGGAAGCAAATCTGGAGATGTCCTCCGTCAGCAGTCGTCTTGGCAAAACCATTATCGAGCTGGAAGACATTGGCATGGTGTGGGACGGCAAGGATTATATCAAGGATTTCAGCTATATTCTGCTGCGTAATGACCGTATCGGTATCGTCGGTCCTAACGGCGCAGGCAAATCAACGCTGATGGATATTATCGCCGGCAATCTGCAGCCTACGAGCGGCGAAATGCGCGTGGGCCAGACTGTTAAGATTGGTTATTTTGCACAGCACAGCGAGTTTCCGGACAGCAATATGCGTGTGCTGGAATATATCAAGGAAGCGAATAATTACATTGAAACGGCCGACGGTCAGCGCATCAGCGCGGCGCAGATGCTGGAACGCTTCCTCTTCCCGCCGGAGCTGCAATGGGTGCCGGTGTCCAAGCTCAGCGGCGGCGAAAAACGTCGTCTGTATCTGCTGCGCGTGCTGATGACGGCACCGAACGTACTGCTTTTGGACGAACCGACAAATGACCTGGATATCCCGACGCTTTCTGTTTTGGAGGATTATCTGGACAGCTTCGCCGGTGCGGTTATCGCTGTGTCCCATGACCGTTACTTCCTCGACCGCTTTGCACAAAAGATTTTCGCGTTGGAGCAGGATGGCAGCATCAAGCCGTATATCGGCGGCTACAGCGATTATGTAGATGCTCTGCAGGAGGAAAGTGCGCAGCAGGCGCAGCCTGCAAAGGCTAAGCCGGTGGCTACAGCAAAGCCTGCCGAAGAGCCTGCGAAGAAGAAAATGACTTATGGCGAGCGCCTGGAGCTGGAGCGTCTTGACCAGGAGATTGCACGCAGCGAGGCAGAGCTGAAAATGCTGGGTGCGGAAATCAACCAATGTGGCAGCGACTTTACCCGTCTGGCTGATTTGACCAAGCAGCAGGAGGCTGTGCAGCAAAAGCTGGATGAGATGGTGGATCGTTGGGCTTATCTTTCCGAATTGGCAGAAGCAGAAGGCTGAGCTTGACAAGCAGGCTGCTTATTGTTAAAATTAAATCTGAAAAATTGTTGTGGATTTTTTCTGATTCAATAGTCATCTTTTCACCACACGACTGTGTTTGCAGCCGTGTGGCTTTTGCTATATTAGGGAAAATGGGAGTAAGGATATGCTAAAAATTTTACACAAGGATTATAAGGATAAGGTTAAGCGTCTGCTGAGCGTCATGCTGCCGATTATCGGTACGCAGATTGCTATTATGGGTATGAACTTTTTTGATGCCAGCATGTCCGGGCAGGCAGGTGATGCGGATTTGGCCGGCGCTGCTATCGGCGGTAATATCTGGATGCCGGTGCAGACCTGCTTTGCAGGCATTTTGCTGGCGGCGATGCCTTTGATTGCCAACCTTTTAGGTGCAGGCGAAAAAGAAAAAATCTCTACGGTAGTACGACATGGCATGCTGTTGGCTGTAGCCTTTTCTGCGCTGATAATCGTCGGCGGTGTTATCTTTCTACCGTCGTTTTTGCAGGGCATGGGCCTGGCGCCGGAGGTTTATCACATTGCGCTCTGGTATATGGCCGGCTTAGGCATAGGCGTGCTGCCGTTCTTTCTCATTACGCCGTTGCGCAGTCTTGTAGATACTTTGGGCTATACTAAGTTGTCAATGAAGATTTATCTTTTGGCGTTGCCTGTCAACGCCTGCCTGAACTATGTGCTGATTTTCGGCAAGCTGGGCTTGCCGCGCTTGGGCGGCATTGGCGCCGGCGTAGCAACGGGCATCACTTTTTGGCTGCTTTTGGTAATGTTCGCGGTGGTGGTGACGAAGCTGCAACCGTTTAAGCAGTATGATGTGCTGGGCTTGGTGCGCCCTGTTAAGCAGCTGGTGGCAGAATACCTGCGCATCGGTGTGCCTATGGGCGTGGCCATTTTTATGGAAACGAGCATCTTCGGCGTTGTGGCGCTGTTTATTGCAAAATTCGGCACAGAGGTTATCGCTGCGCATCAGGCGGCACTTAACTTCTCCTCGCTCATTTATATGTTCCCCATGAGCTTCTCGCTGGCGCTGACGATCGTGGTGGGCGTTGAATATGGTGCGAAAAACTATCAGGGAGCGCGCGATTACACTGCGATTGGCCTGGAGATGAGCCTTTTTATAGCTATGGTTTACATGGCGCTGGAGCTGGTGGCACGCGAATATATCGCGCTTATTTATACAACGAATCCGCACGTTATTGAGCTGGTGAAGGTGTTTATTATCTACGCTATTATGTGGCAGGGAGGCGACGCAATCGCGGCGCCGATACAGGGCATTTTGCGTGGCTACAAGGACGTTAATGCTACATTTTGGTGCAGCATGCTGGCTTATTGGGCAATTTGCCTGCCGGTGGGTCTGCTTTTGGATTACAAGTTCAATAACGGTGCCTTTGCTTATTGGCAGAGTTTAGATATCGGTGTAATCTGCAGTGCTGTTGTTTTGTCGCTGCGTCTTATTTTGCTGCAGCGCAGGATAAAGAAGTATGAAGAATAGGTATGGAGCGGCGCAAGCTGCTCCTTATTTTGTATTTAAAATGTACTTATACAATAGAACAATGTGCGCACATAATATTCGTTAGGAAAAATGTCAAAATTTGCATTTTTCTTGACGAATGGTTGGGAGTAAGAATATCGATTATACAGGCTTATATGGTAGATTGTAGATGTATTGAGAAAGGTATTGGCAACTATTGAAGCTAGATATGAATGAATTAGTGAGCTTTATGTATAAAGGAATATAATGCTATGGATATTCACTTCCGGTGATACAAACAAAATAAAAATACCGTAGCTACAGGTTCATTGTATGCTACGGTATTTTGTTAATGTAAGAGATTTATTACCCTAGAATGTCTGGAAGCATTTTTTCTTGGTAGAATAATTTCAATCGCATGATGGAACAGATTTTTCTTCTTTAGTAAATAAGCGCAGCATTTTATCTGCATCCTTCAGTAGCACATACATCATCATATAAGCGCCGAATTCAGCAAGCTCTTCAGCCACTTGACCGTGAAAGCCGGTGAAATTTGTACGTTCGCCTACCCAGGAAAAGAAAATAAAAAGCAATAGGAGAGAAAAAGATTTTACCGGTATCTTTACTATGTTAAGCATTCGCCAGATACGTGCCTTATAGAGCAGTATTAACATACTTAAAATTAAAATACCTACCATAGGATGAACTAGCTTACCATATAATCCCATTTGGCTATATTGAATCATACCGCCATCAGGATTAGTAAAAAATACGCGGCCCCAGCTTATTTCACGCATAATGAGCAGGAAAAAGTAAATCGTGCCTGCTTTCCAAAAAGCCTTAGAGCTGCCGCCCCAGTCAGCATATTTGCAGCTATGGGTTTTGATACAGTAAAGCATACCGCCTATGAGCCAAAGTATTTGCAGGTTTTCGATAATACCATTTTCATCGCCTACCCATTCAGGCAAAATCGCTTCTAAGATAAACATTAATATGAAATAGCCCCAGCCAAGCTTAAAAATAGAATCATTACGGAACAAAATATACACTTCTCTATCTGACTGTCCAGTCAGATAATGTTGATAGTGATATTTTACCATAATTTTACAATTGATGTAAGGCTAATTAAGAATAGATTAAGGTTAAAGGAATTTGATATGCAACTTATTGCTGCAATTTTAAGAATAAATCACATTCTCTATGACGAATGAATCAATTTGCTCATTCTAATTAAAAAATAGGATTCTTCCAAATCATAAGCAGATGCTAAGCGAAAAGTATGGTATAATTAGTTAGATTTGCACAAAATATGTGGGAGATGAAAGCTTTATATGAATTTTTACGCAATATTTTTTGAGAACCTGCAGCAGGATCTCAAGGCATTTATTTATTGGTGCATGGTTTTTACGGTATTTCGTATAGCCTTTATTGCTATTTACAGCGGACAGCTTAACGGTGAATATGGCGATGTTCCGATGGCTTTGCTGTTAGGACTGCGCTTAAGCTTAAAGACCGCGGGCATGATAGCTCTGATTGGCTTTGTGTTTGCAACATTGCTGAAGCTTATCTTGAAAAATTGGCCGGCAGACAAGCTGCGTTTTATTTGGCATACTGCTGCCTTAATGTTCTTTGCAATTTGCTTTATGACGCGCATACCGTATTACAAAATTTTTAATGCAGCTTTTAATATGATGCTTATCAATGGTGCGCATGATGATATTTATGCAATCTTTGTGACTGCAGTTAAAGAGTACCAGTTGTTGTGGCGTTTTCCTTTAGCGCTGCTATTGGGCGCAGTTCTTGCTTATGGTTTAAAGTTGTGGCTAAAGAAGGTTACAACTGTTGAGTTTGCAACAGTGCAGCATAAAAAGATGGTTATGGCGTTAACGTTGCCGGTATTGGCTTTTTTATGGATTTTTGTACGTTTTGGTGGAGCTTTTACTTACTCTAATTCTTTAAACTGGCTTAGTGCTGCTCGCTTAAAATCTAATTTGCTGAACGAAGCTATTTTAGATGATGGACAAGCTCTTTATCGCGTACATGATATAAAGAAAAAAATGGATAAGGTTAATAATGTGCAAATGTCTGCTCAAGAATTGTGCGAGCAAATTTTTATTAGCGGTGGCAATAAAGATGCAGGCACAATAGAGGAAGCCTTTAAGCACACTGTAAAACAGCCAAAATTAACTAAACAGCCGCATAATGTTTTTCTCATTGTTGGAGAAAGCTTTGGCGAATGGCCGTTTTTGCCGAAGTTTAAAGATATTGGCGTTGTACCAAGGATGCAGAAGTTAAGGGCAGCAACTAATTGCACATATATTTCTTCTATGTTGCCGATGGGCGATAATACTGTACGTGCGGTAAACGGTCTTATTACAGGTTTGCCAAATACTAGTATTTATGAAAATTATCAGCCGATGAGCTTTAAGCAGCCATATGCAATGGGGATTGCTCAGATTATGAAGCAACTTGGCTATAAAACTGTTTTTTGGTATGGTGGGTATGCAACTTGGGAGGATGTCAAAAATTTTGCTTTAGCGCAGGGCTTCGATGAATTTCATTGTGCTGATGCATTTGGTACAAAAACAGATAATGTTTGGGGCTGTGCAGATGAGGTTCTTTTCCAAAATGCAGAAGTATATCTTAAGCAAGAACAGAAGAATGAAAAGGTTTTTCATATGGTTTTGACGATGAGTAATCATGCACCCTATATTATTGATGTGGATAAGCTTGGGTTCCCGCGAGAAGCTGTACGCAGCAAGCTGCCAATTGATATTGCTAAGGATGATAACACGCTGACCGAACTGGGGCATATCTGGTATGCTGATAAAACGATGGGCGATTTCGTGGCGCAGGCTGAAAAGCAGCTGCCAGACAGCTTGTTTATTATTACAGGTGACCATATGGAGCGTTTTACCTTTGCTGTTGAACAGGATGCGCGTGTAATGATGTCTGTACCCTGTATTTTCTATGGGCAGGGAGTACAGAAGGAGTGGTTTAAAGAAAACGCGGTAGGCTGCCATATGCAAATAACAGGAACGTTGGCAGAGCTGCTTGCACCGGCAGGCTTTACGTATAGCGCAATGCTGCCAAGCATGTTCGAGAGCAATTTCGCGTTTAATCATAGGCTGTTTGCGCAAAATGGCGAGATTAAAGAGCAGAAAAATATTGACGCGCTGCTGCAGAAAGAGATAAATGCTATGCGTAAGGTGGCAGCATGGAGAGTGCTTAAGGGAAATGATATTGAGTAAGTAATTTTATGCGCAATGGCTTAGGCTGTTGCGCTTTTTGTATACAAAAACCCCGCCATTGTGGCGGGGTTAAAAAGAGCTTAAGCGGTGAACAAAGAAAAGAAGCTCCTAATGTGATAATATACTAATGACCTGCCAGTCAAAGTAAAAAACACATTAGGAGGACATTAAAATGCCGAAAAAGCAAGATAATATCGTAAATAGTTTAGCACATACCAAGTGGAATTGTAAGTACCATATAGTATTTGCGCCAAAATATCGTAGAAAAATTTTTTATGAAGAAAAAAGATTGGCGATAAGGGATATATTAAGAACAATATGCGGATGGAAAGGAGTAGAGATAATAGAGGGAGAAGTATGTCCAGATCATGTACATCTGTTGTTAAGTATCCCGCCCAAAATGAGCGTTTCGTATTTCGTAGGATACTTAAAAGGAAAAAGTAGTCTGATGCTGTTCCCATGGTTTGGAAATATGAAATTCGCATATCGAAATCGCGAATTTTGGTGTAAGGGATACTATGTAGATACAGTAGGTAAAAATACTACTGCAATAAAAGAATACATAGCAAATCAATTGGAGCGAGATAAAGAAATGGACCAGTTAGTGTTATTTGATTCTAAAGATCCATTTATGGGTAGCAAGTAATAATTGCATGGCTGGCAGGCCAATAAAAGACACATTTATGTGTTGCTGCTGAAGATAGGGCTATGCCAGAAAAATAAAAGCCACCCGCTAGGCGGGTGGATCTTTAATCATGCATATAAGCTGTAGATATGATATAATACAGTAAAGGAAAATATATAGTCTAAATGTTTGAGGAGAGTTGTGCTATGTTAGAGTTATTTTTTAAAAAAGCAAAGATTAGTGGGCATACATTAGATAAGGTATATTACGAGTATAATCAGTGGACTGCTGATGAAGTAGAGAAACAATGGTATGTAAGATTTTTACGACATAATTTTCCTGAAAACAAGAAAAGAGTGAATTTTTTTGGGCCTTTAGGTGATCCATTTTTTATTCGTAATAAATTTGATGGGTGTAAGGTTTTTATAACTCCTGAGGATGTTGAGCATAAATTCACTAAGTTGAATTTATATTTTGGTGATTATTGCTTGAAGCATGTTGATTTAGCATTAGGCTTTGGTGTACATAAAGAGGAGAAGTATTTACGTTTCCCTTATTGGCTTACGACTACATTTGCGCCAGAAATGAATGATGATGATATAGTAAAGAGATTTAGAGAGATAAATACCTGCAGTTATAAAAAAACATCCGATTGCGTTTTAATTAATAAACATGATAAAAAAGGCACGCGTGAGATGGTGTATAATGGCGTAAGAGATATATTAGATGTTAAGCTAGCAGGTAAATGGAAAAATAATACCACAGATCTTTGGGATAAATTTAATAATGATAAGGAAGCATATTTAAGAACTTTTAAGTTCAATATTTGTGCTGAAAACGATAATACCGAGCATTATGTTACGGAGAAGATTTTTGATGCTTTTATTGCAGGCTGTATTCCTTTGTATTATGGATCAAACAATAATCCAGAACCTGGGCTGATTAATAAGGATGCCGTAATATTTTGGGAAAAAGATTCTGAGAATGAAGCGAACAGAGAGTTGATTCGACGTTTGAAAGAAGACGAGAATTATTATAATGAGTTTATTAGCCAACCTAAGCTTTTGCCATATGCTGAGGAATATGTTATTGAACGCTTTGCTACGTTAAAAGCTAAGTTTGCAGAAATACTAGAGTAATATATAAGGTGCTTTATGGAAAAAAATTATAATCTTACAGTAGTCATTTTGACGAAGAATGAAGAAAAGAATATTGTTGATGCGATTAAAAATGCGCAGAAGCTTACGGATAAAGTGCTCATAGTTGATTCTGGTAGCACGGATAAAACTGTTGCGTTGACAGAAGCAAGTAATGCTAAAGTAGTTTATCGTGCTTGGGATAATGATTTTGCAGTGCAACGTAATTTTGCGTTGCAGCATGTAGATACTGACTGGATTTTATATCTCGATGCAGATGAACGCATGAATGACGAGTTGATAGAAAATATTGCTAAGACTATTGCTGGTGGTCAAGAAGCTATGTATAGGCTAGAAAGACGCAACAGTGCTTTTGGCAGAGATTTTAAATATGGTGTGCTCGGTCCTGATTCGGTTGTGCGCTTATTTCCATCTAAGGGCGTAAAATGGGAAGGCAAGGTGCATGAGCGTCCTGTTGGTGAGTTTGCCGAAAAAACGCTTGGGGGATATCTTAAGCATTACACATATGCTTCTTTTGATGAATACTTGGAGAAGATGAATAAGTATGCCAGCATTGGCGCTGAGGATAGAAGACAGCGTGGGAAAAAGTGCTCGATTTTCAAGGATCTTGTTTTTAGACCAGCATTTGCATTTTTCAAGATGTACGTTTTGAAGGCAGGATTTTTAGAGGGCTGGCTGGGCTTTGTGCTGTGCCTTAATTATGCTAATTATACGCTGAACAAGTATGTGAAGCTGAAGATGATGGAATAGCGGGTGGATATCAATGAAAGAAGTGCTTGTTTCCGTAATAATACCAGTATATGGTGTAGAAAAATATATAGCGCAGTGTCTGGAGTCTGTCATTAATCAGACATATAATAATCTGGAGATTATTGTTGTTAACGATGGTACTAAGGATAGAAGTGCCGAGATTGCGAAGGAGTATGCTGCCAAGGATAGCAGAATAAAAGTTTATGATTTTGATAATGGGGGCTTGAGCGTCGCTAGAAACAGAGGACTTGAAATAGCTACGGGAGATTATATTTCCTACATTGATAGCGATGACTGGATTGAAAAAAATATGTATGAAACTTTATTAGAAGCAGCAATGAAGAATGATGCTGATATGGTAAAGTGTGGCATTATAGAAGTAAATAGCGACAAAGAGGATAAGATTGCGTTTAGCAATACTAAAATAATAACCAATAAAAATCATGAAGCTTTTGAAAATTATTTCAATGGAATATTATGGACATTAGCTTGGAATGGACTATATAAAAGAGAATTAGCAAAAAGGGTAAAGTTCCCTGATAATGTAGTACATGAGGATAATTATAGTTCAGGTATGTTTTTATACTTGGCTAAAAAGGTATTAGTTATACCGTTTTGTGGAAACTATTATAGAGTTAATGATGAAGGGATAAGTAAAGGAGGCGTGAAGAAACCTCTTGATAAAATATTAGCAATAAGCAAATTAAAGGAAGATTTGCTTGCATTAGGTTTTGTTGATAAAAAACTTGACTGGAAACTGAGTGTAGAGTTCTATCATTTTGTACGTGGGTTGAATGATGGCATGTACAGAGTGGTGGCGATGCAAAAATATTTATATGAATATGTTATGAATAATCTTGATACTAGAAGAAAAATATCGTTCTGGTGGATGGTGAGGAAGAAGATATTCGTTCAATAAAATCTTGAGATGGGAAATTGATATAAATACAAAATATATTTATATTTAAGATAAGCCCATCAAACAAATACTAAAGCTTGCATTCCGTGATAAAGTTAGCGCGAGAAGTATGTAATGAATTTCATGTTATATGTTTACTTGCTATATAAAATATAATGTGGATTTACTTTATAAAAATGTAGAAAGGATTTAATATGAAAAGATCACTGTTTATTTGCATGACTGACTATCAGCTAATAAATATCATTAATATTAAGTTGAGTTTATTTCCTAATGAAGAAGCCGATATTTTAATTGGTGACTATAGAGAAAATCTAAATGAAATAGTTGATAGATTGGAAGATATTAAATTATTTGACCATATATATAAATATAATGGGAAGTTACCCGGCGTTGCTAGCTATCTACGAGATTTTGTAGAAAAAACAAAAAAACAATCGTTAACTGCTTCTGTTAAAAATGAGATCACAAATATTTTAAATAAAACAAAGGGAAAGGAACAAGTAATCACCTCTAGAATAGAAGAATCTAAAAAGTTTGTTTTCAATGAATATAGTGATGTTTTTGGATTCAATTACAATTCATTAACTTCTAATATTATGGAATTAGTAACGGTTAGTACTAGTGGAAGGTGTAGCTTGCATTGCATTGATGAAGGAATTGGTTCATATACAACGCTTGTTTTAAATACGAAAATTAAAGTTGATGATGTATATTTGTATAGACCTGAATTTGCTGTCTATAATAATATCGAAATAAAAAAAATACCATCAATAGATAAAAACAATAAAAAAATGATAGAAATCCTAAATTATATTTTTGCCTACAAAAATGAAACAAATAAACTTAACGGTAAAATCATTTTTTTTGATCAGCCGTGGCTACCAATGCCTAAATATTTAAGCAGTAAGAGTATACTAACCAAAATTTTCTTCAAAAAAAGATATAAAAAGCATTTGCCAGAGCACGTTATGCATCTTGATAAGATGCTTATATTTGATAATATAGTTAGAAATTGTGGCGCGGATAATGTATTGGTAAAACTTCATCCTAGAAGTAATAATGAGGTAGTTGAGGCATACAATAAGTATAACTGTAAGTTCTTAAAAAATTCATCTATGCCTTGGGAACTATTTTGTATTAATAGTGAACTTAAAAATAGTATTTTTGTTACTGTTCATTCAAGCGCTGCAGGGACATATGATTTTACGGTAAACAACAGTGGTAGAAATAATAATATATGTATATATACGTATTTATTAGGTAGCTTTGAAACAAAAAATAGTGAATTGGATTTAATTTACAATAAATATGCGCAAAGTGCAGATGATGTATATATTCCCGAAACGTATAATGAACTAAAAAAAATATTAAACAAGGCGCAAAGACATTGTGAATTAACCTAAAGATGCTGGTTGATTTTTGTATAATACAAGAATATCAGAATATAATGTCAAATACTTGGTTCTAATATAATTTTTATAATTTTAAAAGAATAGGGGTTGGTATTTAGTATGTTTAACTTGGAGAATTTCATTTACAAAAAGGTAGCAAAAAGAATTGGAAGTATGTTTATTGAAGATATTGAAAATAAAAAGCAAGAATTGAGAAAAAAAATATATAATAAATCTATTCTCGTCATTGGTGGCGCAGGATCAATTGGTTCATCTTTCATTAAAGCTATCCTAGCATTTAAACCTGCCTCACTTGTTGTCGTAGATACTAACGAAAATGCTTTAGCTGAGCTTACACGCGATTTACGTTCAACGAAAGGTATGTATGTGCCTGATGATTATATCACTTATCCTATGGATTTTGCTTCTCCTGTTTTCGAGAAGATGTTTAGAAAACGTGGGGGGTTTGATATTGTTGGCAATTTTTCTGCGCATAAGCATGTGCGTTCTGAAAAGGATATCTATTCTATTGAAGCTCTTTTGCAAAACAATGTGTTACATGCAAAGCTGCTTTTGGACTTACTAGCAGAATTTCCACCAGAAGAGTATTTTTGCGTATCAACTGACAAGGCAGCTAATCCTGTAAATATTATGGGTGCAAGCAAGCGTATTATGGAGGATGTTATTTTTAGTTACTCTGATAAATTTCCTGTTAAAACAGCTCGCTTTGCTAATGTAGCTTTCTCTAATGGTTCTTTACCAGCAGGCTTTTTAGCAAGAATCGCTAAGCTGCAGCCTTTAAGTGCTCCTTCTGATGTGAAAAGATACTTCGTATCTCCAGAAGAAAGTGGGCAGATTTGCATGTTGGCTTGTATGTTGGGCAAAAATCGTGAAATTTTCTTCCCAAAATTGAGGGATGCTCAGATGATGCGCTTTGATACAATCGCAACTAATCTTTTGCATGAGTATGGATTTGAGGTTTTAGAATGTGCTTCGGATGAGGAGGCAATAGATAAGGCGGAAGCCTTAAAGGAAGGAAGTAAGTTTTATCCTGTGCATTACTCTGGATCTGATACTTCAGGAGAGAAACCATATGAAGAATTCTTTACAGATGAAGAAAGCGTTGATATGGAAAGATTACAGGCGTTAGGGATAATTACAGGCAAGCAGGTTACAGATAAGAAAAAGGTTGAAGTTCTTTTTAATAAGCTTAGTGTCGAGTTTGCTAAAGAAGAGACTTCTAAAGAAACCATTATTAAGATTATGCAGGAATATTTGCCTAATTTTGAGCATATTGAAACAGGTAAATCTCTAGATAGTAAAATGTGATTTTAACGAGGAGGCTATTTTTGTTATGAGCAAGTTTATTCCCTTATGTGTACCTAATTTTGAAGGCAATGAAAGAAAATATGTAGATGATGCTATTGATCAAGGTTGGGTATCTACCGGCGGTGCGTATATAACTAAACTTGAAGAAGAAATGGCTAAATTTTTGCATGTTGACGAAGTTGCCGCTTGCCAAAGTGGTACTTCTGCGTTGCATCTTTCGCTGGTGCAAGCTGGTGTACAACCTGAAGATATGGTTATAGTACCGACACTTACCTTTATTGCAGCAGTAAATCCTGTGAAATATCAGTTTGCAGAGCCGGTGTTTATGGATTGCGATGATAGCCTATGTATGGATCCAGTTAAGCTTGAGCAATTCTGTGAAGAAGAATGTGAATTTGCTAATGGAGAGTTGCATCATAAAGTTACTGGTAAACATGTAAAAGCACTTGTTGTTGTACATGTTTTTGGTAATTTAGCTGATATGGAAGCGATTATGAATATTGCTGAAAAATACAATTTTAAAGTAATAGAGGATGCAACAGAAGCTTTAGGTTCAAAATTTACAGAAGGCAAGTATGCTGGTAAATATGCTGGTACGGTAGGGGATTTTGGTGCGTATTCCTTTAATGGTAACAAAATTATTACAACTGGTGGTGGCGGAGCTGTGACAGCCAAAGAAGCGGCTGCGGTAAAACACATCCGTTATCTTTCTACTCAGTGTAAGGATGATCCTCATTATTATATTCATAATGAAGTAGGCTACAATTATCGTATGACAAATGTTCAAGCTGCTCTTGGTGTTGCACAATTAGAAGAACTTCCTGAGTTTATAAGAAGAAAGCAAGCTAACTATGACTTGTATAAGAAGTTGTTTGCTGATTTCGAGTTAGGCGAAATGATGGATTTTCGTCAGGGAACATCTTCTAATAAATGGTTTTATTCCCTGAAGATTGATAAGAGTAAAGTTAAGGCGACTATGAGAGAAATTATTACTGCTTTAGAAGAAGTGAAAGTTGGTACGAGAGCTATCTGGGGCTTGATTCATGAGCAAATTCCTTATAAAAATAATATAGCTTTTAAAATGGAGAAAGCACCATACTATAGCTTTTGTATCTTAAATTTCCCTAGCAGTACGAATTTGACTAAAGAAGATATTGAATATACTGTTGTGCAGATTAAAGCAGTGTTAGGAATATTTGAAAATAGATAAATAATATGGTGACTATTATGAATTACCTAGATTATTGTATTGAAGCAAATAATAGTGTTAAAGATGCTATGAAAAAGCTTGATAAAATAATGCCTCATATACTGTTCATTACAGAAAAAAGTATCTTAAGAGCTTCACTTACAGATGGAGATATTCGTAGATATTTGTTACGTGGCGGAACATTGGGTGATAATGTTATAAATGCTGGAAATAAAAATCCGAGAATTGCAATGGATCTCCAGGAAGCTAAAGATTTTTACCATGAGCATAACTTCGTCGCTATTCCCATTGTTGATTATGATTATCGTCTAAAGGATATTTATATTGGAGAAAAAATTAAATATATTTTTTATAATAAGCTAAATCTACCAGTAGTAATAAATGCTGGAGGCAAGGGAACAAGATTAGCACCTTATACTAATATTTTACCAAAACCTCTGATACCAGTTGGCGAACTACCCATTTTAGAACATATTATGCAGCAATTTAATAACTATGAATGTAATAGATTTCATATTATAGTTAATTATAAAAAAGAAATAATGAAAGCATATTTTTCTGAATGTGATAAGGATTATACTATTAGCTGGTATGATGAAACGAAGCCGTTAGGTACTGGCGGTGGATTGTGTTATTTAAAAGGAAAGCTTAGCAGTACGTTCTTTTTTACAAATTGTGATAATTTATTGCTTTCTAATTATGACAGCATTATTCGTTTTCATAAAGAAAATCATAATGTAATTACTATGATTTGCGCATATAAGAATTTGCAAATACCCTATGGTGTAATTGAGATGGGGGTGAATGGTTCTATTGAGGACATGAAAGAAAAACCAGAGTATTCATTTTTAACGAATACTGGTATTTATGTTGTAGAGCCAGAGGTTATTAATGATATTGATTTTGAAGAAGCTATTAGCTTTCCTGATATTATAGAAAGAGAAATTGCTAAAGGTAAAAAAGTAGCCATTTATCCTGTTAGTGAAAATGATTGGTTAGATATGGGGCAAATGTCTGAGCTTGAAAAAATGAGGAAGAGATTATATGGAGAATAATCGAGAAATAGGCAGTGAGTTTAGCTTGGATTCTAATTGCCTCAATATTAAACATAATAATCTTTTGGAGTTTTTATCTGGATATTCATATACATTATTTGATAGTGGTCGTTCTGCAATAAAGAGTATACCAATAGATAGAAACAAATTTGTATTATTACCAGAGTATTTATGTGAATCAGTCATTAAATCTTTTCCTGCTCATAAGATAATTTTTTATAAGATAAAGAGTAATTTTGAAATAGATTTAAATGACTTGATGAGTAAAATTAATAATAAGGTAGGTACAATACTTTTTGTTAATTATTTCGGGTATATTCAATCTGAATTAATAACTAACAGTATCAAATTAAAAGCTAAGAGATATGGAATTACTGTTATTGAAGATAATACTCAAAGCTTGTTATCTAAGCATAGTATAGTTGGAGACTATGCGGTAGCTAGTATTAGAAAATGGATTCCTATACCTAATGGTGGAGTACTATATTCAAACAAACATAATATAAAAGATACCTTATCTGGAAGAAATTTTGAAAACTCTATTGATAATAGGAAGATAAATGCTTTAATTTTAAAGCATTTATTTCTGAACGAAGGATTAGATGTTAACTTAGAGTATAGGAAAATCTTTGCTGAATGTGAAGAAGCCTTTGAGAATAGCAATCCAAAATATATATCGGATTTATCGGAATTCATTATAAAATGTTTTGACTGTGATGCGATAATAGAAAAAAGAAAACAAAATTATAAGATTTTAGAAAAGTTATTATTTGATTTAGATATTGTACCTATTCGAGAATTAATGGATAACGAATGTCCTTTGGTACTACCTATTAGGATTAAGCAAAGGAATAGTTTTAAAAGTTATTTAATGGATAATAAAGTATATTGTGCTGTTCATTGGCCTTTTGATGGTTTTAAATCAGATGATAGAAAAATGGCTATACATAATTCTGAAACATTAATTTCTCTTCCTATTGATCAACGTTACAATGAAGAAGATATGTTATATTTAGCGTATATCATAAAAAAATATGTTGGGAGATGATTGCAATTTTAAAAATTATTACTACAAATAATGCTAATCAATGGAATGATATTATTAAATCATTTCCTAGTTGGGATGTTTATTATCTTTACGAGTATGCATATTCATTTGAATTACATGGTGATGGAAAACCATTATTAGTATATTATGAACATGATGATGAACGCCTTTGTTATGTCGTTATGCAAAAGGATATATATGAATCAAATTTATTTGGAGATAAGATAAAACCATTGCAATACTTTGATTGGGAAACTCCTTATGGGTATGGTGGACCACTTGTTTCTAAAATTATATCTAATAAAAATCAAACATTATTTTTAAAAGAGCTACTCGAATATTGCAATCAAAATGGGGTAATTTCGCAATTTGTAAGATTCCACCCAATTTTGGGTAATTATAATATTTTACCTATGGTAATAGAATCGCGCTTTTTACGTGAAACTATATATATAGATACTACGAATTCAGAGGAAATCTTCAAAAATATGGACAGTAAGAATCGCAATATGGTTAGAAAGGCAGAAAAGAATCACGTTACAATTCAAAGATGTAAAATTACGGAATTAGAGTCATTTATAGATATGTATAATGAAACTATGCTAAAAAATGGGGCAGATGATTATTATATATTCAATACAAAATACTTTGAATCATTGAAGTTGTTAGAAGACAATGCCTGCGTATTCTATGCTATGTTAGACTCGATGCCTATAGCTGCGTCTATTATTCTTTATAATTCTAAATATGTTCATTATCATTTATCTGGTTCTCATACGGAATATCGTAAATATTCGCCAACTAATTTATTATTATATGAAGTTGCAAAATGGGCTAATAAAAACGGGATGGAAAAGTTCCATTTAGGTGGTGGAATGAAGCCTAATGATTCGTTATTTGGCTTTAAGAAGCAATTTAATAAAAATGGGCATCTACCTTTTGTCGTAGGTAGAACAATTTTTAATCAAGAAAAGTATAATAGACTTTTAAATTTTAGATGCGAAATAGATGAAGAATTTGATAAAAATAATAGTTTTATGATACAGTATCGGAGGTAATTATGAGCGTTTATATTATTGCTGAAGCTGGCGTCAATCATAATGGTAGTTTAGAGGAAGCTAAAAAGTTATGTTATGCTGCTAAAGAAGCAGGTGCAGATTGTGTTAAATTTCAAACTTGGATAACAGAAAAAATTATTACAAAAAATGTAGAGCAAGCAGAGTATCAGAAGCAGAATAATGGTAATAGTAAATCGCAATTTCAAATGTTAAAAGAATTGGAATTATCCCAAGGAGCTTTTTGTGAAGTTAAGAGATATTGTGAAGAAATTGGTATTCAGTTTGCGTCGACTGCGGATGAAAAGGACAGTTTGGATTTTTTAGTAAAGTTAGGTATTCCTTTTATTAAAGTTGGATCTGGTGATATAGGCAATATTTCTTATCTTCGTTACATAGGAAGTAAGGGGTTACCTGTTATTTTAAGCACAGGAATGAGTACATTGGCAGATATTGAAATATCATTAACTGCATTGAGAGAAGGTGGAGCAAATGATATAAAAATTCTTCATTGTACAACAAATTATCCATGTCCTTACGACAGTGTAAATCTTAAAGCTATGGATACAATTAAATGTGCTTTCGGTTTAGAAGTAGGTTATTCTGACCATACTATAGGTATTGAGGTTCCAATAGCTGCTGTTGCTAGAGGTGCTCAAATAATAGAGAAACATTTTACGTTAGATAGAACTTTAGAAGGGCCTGATCAGAAGGCGAGCACCGAGCCAGCGGAGTTTAAACAGATGGTAACAGCTATTAGACATATAGAGTCTGCAATTGGTGATGGTATTAAAGTTCCAACTAATGCTGAAAAAATAATTTCTCGAGTAGTTTTAAAAAGAATAGTTGCAGCTAAGCCGATTCCTAAAGGAAAAATTTTTGATGCAGCAGATTTAACTGTGAAAAGAAATGATAGTGGCTTATCTGCTGATAAGTGGGATTTGCTCATTGGGAAAGCAGCTGTTAAGTGCTATGAGGTAGACGAAGGAATTGATTTTTAATGAAGACTTATAATGTATGTGCTGTAACAAGTACTAGAGCTGATTACGGTTTATTAAGGAGCTTATTATTAAAACTTGAATGTGAACAGCAAATAACACTTTCAGTAATCGTAACTGGTACACATTTACTTAAGGATTTCGGTTATACCAAAAAAGAAATATTGGCTGATAATTATAAAAATATAATTGATATTAAAATATTAGCTGATCAAGATGATAAAGCGGGTATGGCCTTGGCTACTAGTGAGTGTATGAAAAAATTTGCTGATTATTTTGCAAGTAATGTACCTGATTTATTAGTTGTATTAGGGGATCGATTTGAAATATTTGGCGCTGTAAGTGCTGCACATATGATGGGGATAAAAATTGCTCATATATCGGGTGGAGATGTTACCGAAGGCGCTATAGATGATGCTCTAAGGCATTCTATGACAAAAATGAGTATGATTCATTTTCCAGGATGTGAGCAATCAGCTAAAAGAATAATACAAATGGGAGAAGAACCAGAAAGAGTATTTAATGTTGGTGAGCCAGGCGTTGAGAACTGTTTAAACATGACCTTGTATAATCGAGATACTCTAGCTGAAAATCTTGTTTTCAAAAACATATTCAGTGATTATGCTGTAGTTACGTTTCATCCTGTTACTCGCGAGGAAGATACAGCAGAATTTCAAGTTAGGGAATTAATAAGGGCTATGGATAATTTCCTTAATATGTCTTATATTATTACGTTAGCTAATGTTGATGCTGGTGGCAGATTAATCAACGATATTTGGCTTGAAGAAGTGGAAAAACATAAAAATTGGTTTGTCACGCCATCGTTGGGAATGCTAAGATATTTGTCTGCTATAAAGTATGCAAAATTAGTTATTGGGAATTCTTCTAGCGGAATAGTTGAGGCTCCTGCTATTGGCACTCCGACAGTTAACATTGGTGATAGGCAAAAAGGCAGAATGATGGCTGATAGTGTGATATGTTGCGAACCTGTTTTTGAAAAAATAGTTTCAGCAATAAATAAAGGGCTTAGTAAAGAAATGCAGGATGTTGCGAAACATATAAAGAGTCCACTTGGTGATGGTACTACTTCTAGTAAAATACTCAATGTAATAATTGATTATTTGAAAAAAGATAATATAAGTAACAAGAAGAAATTTTACGATATTGATTTTAAAATTTGAGGTGTCGGAATGAAAAATCTAGCTATAATTCCAGCTCGTAGTGGTTCTAAATGGTTGCCAGATAAAAACATTATGGACTTATGTGGTAACCCTTTGATGTACTATACAATCAAGGCAGCTGTTGATTCTCAGTGCTTTGATGAAGTTATGGTTTCTACAGACTCTGAAACATATGCTGATATCGCTAAAGGATGTGGAGCGAGCGTGCCATTTTTGCGCTCTGATTTTAATTCTAGTGATGGAGCAAGTTCTTGGGATACTGTCAGGGAAGTGTTAGAGGAGTATAAAAAATTAGGTCAAGAGTATGATTATGTGGCTCTTTTACAACCTACTTCTCCCTTAAGAACGTCTGATGATGTTAAAGCAGCATTCGCTTTACTATCAAGAGATGGAGTAAGAAATGTAGTTTCTGTATGTGAAGTGGATCACCCAGTGCAATGGTGTTTTACGTTGCCTAGAAGTAATTCTATGGAAGAAATGGCTAAGTCGCCATATAGCCACATGAGAAGGCAGGATTTGGAAACGCATTACAGAGAGAACGGAGCTATCTATATAGTATCATGCAAAAATATTGTAGATGTGAATTACAACTTATATGCAGATAATTGCTATGCATATGTTATGAGTAAAGAAAAGTCTATTGATATTGATGATAGATTAGATTTAGAGATTGCTAAAGTGATGAAAAAGGCTTAAATTTAGCAGTTTTATTAAAAATAAAGAGATTTATTGAAGCAAATTTTAGTAGAGAAGTTGAATTTCTGTATAATATTATAAGGTGTACTTGAAAGATGCTGCATACTACTAGTATTTTATATCAGTATACGAACATTATCGTAACTGGTGGCGCTGGCTTCATTGGCAGCAACTTTATCTTTCATATGCTGAAAAAGTATCCAGGGTACCGCATTATTTGTTTGGACAAGCTGACCTATGCAGGTAATCTTTCGACATTAGAGCCTGTAATGGATAATCCTAACTTCCGTTTTGACAAGGCTGATATCTGCGACAGAGCAGCAGTGAATAAGCTTTTAGAAGAAGAGAAGCCTGATATCGTAGTGAACTTTGCGGCAGAGTCGCATGTTGACCGCTCTATTGAAAATCCGGGCATTTTCTTGCAGACTAACATCATGGGCACGGCAACACTGATGGATGCGTGCCGTAAGTATGGCATTAAGCGCTATCATCAGGTATCTACAGACGAGGTTTATGGCGATTTGCCGCTTGATAGACCTGACCTGTTCTTTACGGAGAAAACTCCGATTCATACTAGCAGTCCGTACTCTTCCTCTAAGGCTGGTGCAGATTTGCTCGTCATGGCTTATAACAGAACGTATGGCTTGCCGGTAACGATTTCTCGCTGCAGCAATAACTACGGACCGTATCACTTCCCTGAGAAGCTGATTCCGCTGATGATAGCGAATGCTTTGGCAGATAAGCCGCTGCCTGTTTATGGCGAAGGCTTGAATGTGCGCGATTGGCTGTATGTCGAGGATCACTGCAAGGCGATTGATTTGATTATCCATAAGGGGAGAGTCGGTGAGGTATATAATATTGGTGGTCATAACGAAATGCGCAATATTGACATCGTCAAGCTGATTTGCAAAGAGTTAGGCAAGCCTGAGAGCCTGATTACGCACGTAACCGACCGCAAAGGTCATGATATGCGTTATGCAATTGACCCTACTAAGATTCATAATGAACTGGGTTGGCTGCCGGAAACTAAGTTTGCTGATGGCATTAAAAAGACCATTAAATGGTATCTTGAGAACCAAAAGTGGTGGCAGGATATCATTAATGGCGTGTATCAGAATTATTATGAGAAGATGTATGGGAATAGATGATTATATTTTGCTTTTGCATAATATACATATTCAATAGGAGCTACGAAAACTGGATATAATCGGTGAAAGTTAAATGTATTGTAGGGAGTGAAGATATTTGTGTAAAATTATTGACAGTAACTTAAATGGAAATAATGAACATAAAAAATTTACTCGTTTGGCAAAGTTGCTATATAAAGTGAAAATAATAATAAAGTTCTTACTTGATAATAGTCCCAACGAATTTTTATATATTGTGACAAAAATGACAAGTTGTTATATAAGTAGGTATGAACTCAACACATTAAGGAAACATGAAATTGCTAAAAATAATGCCAGAAAGTTATTTCTAAATAATGCTTTGGTAGGCATAGCGATTGTTTTATCTGTGTATGCACTTATTAGTACTGTTATAGAAAAAGGTTCAACCAATTACCAAGTATTTAGTTGTACTCTAGTATACATAGTGACACTTCCTTTAGTAATTTGGCTATGCGCGCTATATATGCATTGTTTAGTGAAAAAATCGGATAAAAAGATTCTTGCTATAGAATATATATTGGAAAATTATGAGCAGTTCTATAATAAGTATCACGCACAATAATATAGGAATATATATGAAGAAGCCATAGATATAGCTAGACTCAGACACAATGAATGCTAAAAAGAATGCTAGTAAAACATCTGAAATGAATTCATGCAGCACAGTATATTTATTGGTGGATGAAATACAAAAAAACAATAAAAGCTAATGAAAGTAGGGTTACCAATGTCTAAAACAGCACTTATCACCGGTATCACCGGTCAGGACGGCTCTTACTTAGCCGAATTTTTATTAGAAAAAGGATATGAGGTACACGGCATTACTCGCCGTGCGTCTATCAGCAACACTGCCCGAATTGACCATCTGCTGGCAAAAAACGCTATCACTCTGCATGATGGTGATTTGAGCGATTCTTCTTCTCTCATTCGCATCATCAGCATCGTGAAGCCTGACGAAATTTATAACCTTGCAGCGCAAAGCCATGTACAGGTTTCCTTTGACGTGCCGGAATACTCCGGAGATATTGATGCACTTGGCGTACTGCGTATTTTAGAAGCAGTGCGCATTTTGGGTATGACAAAGACCTGCCGTATCTATCAAGCATCTACTAGTGAGCTTTATGGCAAGGTTGAAGAAGTGCCGCAGAGCGAAACAACTCCCTTCCATCCCTACAGCCCATATGCTGTTGCAAAGCAATATGGCTTTTGGATTACCAAGGAATATCGCGAAGCTTATGGCATGTTTGCTGTCAATGGCATTCTTTTCAACCATGAATCTGAACGCCGTGGCGAAAACTTTGTAACGCGTAAGATTACGCTAGCAGTAGGACGCATTGCCTGTGGCCTGCAGGATCATCTTGAGCTTGGTAACATGGACTCCCTGCGTGATTGGGGTTATGCAAAGGATTATGTAGAGTGCATGTGGATGATTTTACAGCATGATACACCTGAAGATTTTGTCATTGCAACCGGTGAACAGCACACTGTACGTGACTTTACAGAAAAGGCCTTTAAACAGGTTGGCATTGAAATCCGTTGGGAAGGCAAGGGCATTGATGAAAAAGGCTATGATGCCCAAACTGGTAAAATGCTTGTCTGTGTAAATCCGCAGTGGTTCCGTCCGACTGATGTAGATAACCTGTGGGGCAATCCGACGAAGGCGAAGACAGTGCTGGGCTGGAATCCGCAGAAAACCTCGTATGAAGAGTTGATTGCCATTATGACCAAGCATGATTATGAGCTGGCAAAACGTGAAGCTGCTTTGAAAAAGGTTCAGTAAGTTTAGAAGGGAAGTCTTTCATAATGATGGAAAAAAATGCCAAAATCTATGTTGCAGGCCATCGTGGAATGGTTGGCTCGGCCATTGTACGCGAACTGGAGCGTCAGGGTTATACAAATATTATTACCAGTACTCATAAGGAGCTTGACCTGTGCAGACAGGATGCAGTAGAAAAGTTTTTTGCTGAAGAAAAGCCGGAATACGTTTTTCTGGCTGCAGCAAAGGTTGGCGGTATTGTTGCAAATAGCGAAGCATTGGCAGATTTCATGTATGACAATATGATTCTGGAAATGAATGTAATTCACAGTGCTTGGAAGAATGGCTGCAAAAAGCTGGAGTTTTTAGGTTCTTCCTGCATTTATCCGCGTATGGCACCGCAGCCAATGAAAGAAAGCTGTCTGCTGACTAGTGAACTGGAAAAGACCAACGAAGCCTATGCATTGGCAAAAATTAGCGGCTTGAAATACTGCGAGTTTTTGAACAAACAGTATGGAACAGACTATATCTCTCTTATGCCGACAAACCTTTATGGCCCGAACGATAATTATCATCCGACACATAGCCATGTACTGCCTGCGTTGATTCGTCGTTTTCATGAAGCAAAGGAGCAGGGGTTGCCGTTCGTAACCTGCTGGGGCGATGGTTCTCCGCTGCGCGAATTCCTGTATGTTGATGATTTGGCTAACCTGTGCGTGTTCTTGATGAACAACTACAGTGGCGATGAAACCGTCAATGCTGGCACTGGTAAGGAGCTTACGATAAAGGAGCTGACAGAACTTGTTGCTAAGGTTATTGGTTATACAGGAGAAATTCGCTGGGATACCAGTAAGCCAAATGGCACACCGCGCAAGCTGCTTGACGTAAGTAAGGCAGAAAAGCTGGGCTGGAAATATAAAACTGAGCTGGAAGATGGTATTCGTTTAGCATATCATGATTTCCTGACCAATGAAATGCGTGCGGAACGCTAAAAATTTAAGACCGCGTGTCCGACAGGAACGCGGCCTTTTTTATAGATAAGGAGAAGCAGATTATGAACATAGTATTATTATCTGGTGGTAGTGGCAAAAGACTGTGGCCGCTGTCGAATGATATCCGTTCTAAACAGTTTATTAAGATTTTCAAGAATGCTGATGGTTTGCATAATTCCATGCTGCAACGTGTTTATGAACAGATTAAGAGTGTTGATAGTGAAGCAAAAATTACGATTGCAACCTCTAAAAGTCAGGTATCCTCAATTTGCAATCAACTAGCAGACAACGTAAGTATCTCTGTTGAACCATGTCGTCGTGATACCTTTCCTGCTATTGCGTTGGCAGCGTGCTATTTGCATGATGTGCTGCATGTGCCTGCTAATGAAGCTGTAGTGGTTTCTCCTATTGATCCATATGTAGATGATAGCTATTTTGCTGCCTTTGAAAAGCTGGCAACGTTGGCACAGCAACCGGAAAATAATCTGGTGTTGATGGGAGTTGAACCGACCTATCCAAGTGAAAAATATGGTTATATAATTCCTGAAGGTAAGGAAGCAATAAGTACTGTAAGCATGTTCAAGGAAAAGCCAGATGCCAAAACTGCAGAAGAGTACATCAAGCAGGGAGCCTTATGGAATGGTGGTGTCTTTGCCTTTAAGCTTCAATATCTGTTAGCTAAGGCACATGAGCTGATTGACTTTGATGATTATTATGACCTTTACAATAAATATGATGTATTGACTAAGATAAGCTTTGACTATGCTGTTGTTGAAAAGGAGCCAAAGATTACTGTTATGCGTTATGTAGGACAATGGAAAGACCTTGGTACCTGGAATACGCTGACAGAAGCCATGGATGAGCAGATTATTGGTAAAGGTGTTTTAAATGAAAAATGTGATAATGTACATGTTATAAACGAGTTAGACATACCTATTCTCTGCATGGGCTTGCAGAATGTTGTTGTTGCAGCTGGTCCTGATGGTATTTTGGTATCGGACAAAGGACAGTCAAGCTATATTAAGCCGTTTGTAGATAATATTATTCAGCCAGTAATGTATGCCGAAAAGTCCTGGGGTAGCTATCAGGTTATAGACATGGAAAAAGAAAGCCTGACCATTCGTATAACGCTGAAGGCTGGTAGTAAAATGAACTACCATAGCCATGAGCATCGCGATGAGGTGTGGACTGTTATCCAAGGCAGTGGACATACTATTGTAGACGGCATGAAGCAGGAGGTTCACGCCGGAGATGTGATTACCATAGCAGCAGGCTGCAGACATACTATTATGGCAGACACAGAACTGAAAATTATCGAGGTTCAGCTTGGTAAGGAGATAAGCGTAAATGACAAGCAAAAATATGAGCTTGAATAATAAGCCGTTTCTGCTCAGGCCTATAGGCAAGGATTATCTTTGGGGTGGCAGACGATTGAATGATGACTTCTCCAAGGACATTCCTATGCAGCCATTAGCAGAAACGTGGGAGTGCTCTACGCATCATGATGGTACGAGTATGGTGGCTAGTGGTGAATTTAAAGGCTTGTCCTTAGCAGAGGTTTTGCGTAGTAACCCAGGGCTTTTGGGTAAGCATTATGCAGATTTAGGTGAACTGCCTATTTTAATTAAGCTTATTGATGCAAAAAAGGATTTATCTGTTCAGGTTCATCCAGATGATGAATATGCGTTTAAGCATGAGAACGGACAGCGTGGCAAGACTGAAATGTGGTATGTGCTTGATGCTAGTCATGATGCGCAGCTTGTATATGGCTTCAGTCATGATATAGATAAGGATGTTTTGGCAAAAAGCTTGCAGAATGGTACAGTAGAAAAATATTTGCAAAAGATACCGGTACGTCGTGACGATGTTTTCTTTATAAAACCTGGTACCGTTCACGCGATTGGTGCTGGAGCACTGATAGCTGAGATTCAGGAAAGCTCTAATTTAACGTATCGATTGTTTGATTATAACCGTGTTGATAAAAATGGCAGGAAGCGCGAGCTGCACATAGAAAAAGCATTAGCGGTTGTTGATATGCATGGCAGTGCACAGCCGAAGCAACCAATGCGTGTGCTGAAGTATAGGAGAGGTTTTGCGTCGGAAATGCTGTGCAGCTGTAAATACTATCAGGTAGAGCGAGTGCTGATAAATACGGAGCGCTGTCGTGAAATGGCAACATTGACAAGTAATGGTGATTCCTTTCAGGTGTTGCTTTGCATGAATGGCTGTGGAATAATGTCATTTGGTGAAGGCGAAGTATTAAATATCTTTAAAGGAGACTGTGTGTTTTTACCTGCAGATTCTTTGGAGGTTAAACTGCATGGAGTGTTACAATTGTTACTTGTACGAGGGTAACTTATTATCGATTAAGTAAATAATATAATTTTATGATCATCTAAATGCATTATGCCTTTGATTTAAAACTTAAAGTGACATAAGGTACATCTAAAAATTCCATTGGAGGTCATTCTTATTAACATTATCGTAACCGGCGGTGCCGGATTTATCGGAAGCAACTTTATATTTTACATGCTGGCAAATCATCCTGCCTATCGCATTATCTGTCTTGATAAGCTGACATATGCAGGCAATTTATCTACACTAGAGCCTGTGATGAAGAATCCGAGCTTTCGCTTTGTGCAGGCAGATATCTGCAACAGAGAAGTGGTAGACAAGCTTTTTGAGGAAGAGCGTCCGGATATAGTGGTAAACTTTGCTGCAGAATCACATGTAGACCGCAGCATTGAAAATCCCGGCATTTTCTTGCAGACGAACATTCTTGGTGTAGCAACCTTGATGGATGTTTGCCGTAAATACGGCATCAGGCGTTACCATCAAATATCGACAGACGAAGTATACGGTGATTTGACGTTTTCTGTGGATGCCAAGCCTTTTTCCGAAGGCGCTTTAATCAGGCCAAGTTCTCCCTACAGCAGCTCGAAGGCAAGCGCGGATTTACTTGTTATGGCGTATTACCGGACATATGGCTTGCCGGTATCAATTTCACGCTGCAGTAATAACTATGGTCCCTATCAGTTCCCGGAAAAGCTGATTCCGCTGATGCTAGTGAATGCTTTGGCAGATAAGCCGTTGCCTGTATATGGCAACGGCTTGAATGTGCGCGATTGGCTGTATGTTGAGGATCACTGCAAGGCAATTGATTTGATTATTCATAAGGGCAGAGTAGGCGAGGCATATAATATCGGCGGTCATAACGAGATGCGCAATATTGACATCGTAAAGCTGATTTGCAAGGAGCTTGGCAAGCCGGAGAGCTTGCTTACGTATGTAACTGACCGCAAAGGTCATGATATGCGCTATGCAATTGATCCTACGAAGATTCATAATGAGCTGGGATGGCTGCCGGAAACGAAATTCGCTGATGGTATTAAAAAGACCATTAAATGGTATCTTGAGAATCAGAAGTGGTGGAAGGATATCATTAATGGAGAATATCAGAATTATTATGAGAAAATGCTTGGGAATAGGTAAATAAAGAGACCTAGATAGCTGTTATCTTGGTATATTATATTTTGGCTTCTCCGTGATTTTTCTTGAATTATTATAATTACATTTAAATATAGAACATACATTATATTTAAACTAAAATGTGATTGAAGCAATATTTTTCAAAGTGCTTTGGACAAGGGAACTATCATATGCGAATCGATTGTATTAATGTTTAAGTAACTGCTTTTTGACTATGTTTTTGTTGTACAAGACACTTTGGCTATGTTATACTAAAAGAATAGATTTTTGCAGATTTTCACTAAGAAACTATGGAAGGGTGAAGTTAAAATGATGAAAGATATGAGCATACTAAACAAAATATTCACTCGCAATGTTCTTAGGGATGCAGTATCTGCTAGAGAAAATGCTAATTTAAATTACATTGTACAGCAATACGAGTTGAATAATAAGTCATACGGAGAATTGTTTAAGCATATATACGACGTTTTAAAGAAGAGTTACAGAAATGAATATTACTATAAAAATACGTTGCTTAATAAGCTTTTGCTAGGAGTTCATAGTGTTAATACTACTACAGCTCTAACTGAATTACCTATAGCTAATTCTAAAGCTGATTTCTTAATGATAAATGGTAAAGCAGTGGTTTATGAAATTAAGACAGAATTAG
>OIYY01000254.1_pt1 | contig 40726 bp, 30 predicted proteins | sample 1588341 | NCBI WGS metagenome assembly OIYY01 (sample SAMN03283287) | human gut metagenome | biome: human-associated habitat; material: feces | host: Homo sapiens | place: Peru | collected 2012 | reverse complement strand
CCGGATAGGAACGGCAAAATTTTTTACACTTCTATTACTTCTTTATCGCACATAAACAAATATATACGGTATAAAGCAGCTGCATAAATATTGACGGATAACCGTAGCGGTATATCATCTTAATATAATGCGAGAGCTTTTTTATTTCGGGAATTTTGCAAAAGCCCTTTGAGCCTGTGATAACAGCGGCAACTATCTGACCGAGCACTGTCGCATAAGCCGCACCCGCAACGCCCATTTCAGGGAAAAGACCTATTCCGAATATCAACAGCGGGTCAAACAAGATATTTGTTACGGCACCTGCTATCTGCGCTATCATGGGAAGCCTCATATCGCCTCTTGCCTGAAGTACCTTTGTCCAGTTACCCTCCAAAAATGCACCGATGCTGCCGATACAGACGATATTTCCGTAGGTTACGGCGTTTGCTATCGCCTCGGGCGATTTTGCCGAGGTCATAACATACGGCTTCATAAGAGCTACCGCTAAAATTGTAAAGGTAAGCCAAGTTATAAGCTCAAGCAGCATACCCGTACCGCCTGCTTCGTCAGCCTCCTTCGGCTTGCCCTGTGCAAATTTGCGAGCCATATAAGTATTGACGCCGACGCCCGTTCCGACAGCAAGTGCAATGATTATTAGCTGTATCGGATAAATTACCGACAGAGCAGTAAGTGCTTCGTCGGAATATCTGCCGACAAAGAAGCTGTCAACTATATTATAAAGTGCCTGAATAAGCTGTGCGAGCATAACGGGAGGCGCAGTTTTAAGCAGTATTTTTGAAATCTTTTGCGTTCCGAAAAAATCGGGATCTGACAACCCTTTTTTCGCCATAGTATACCCCTTCTTGAAAAATGCAATTAAGATTATAAGGCGTACCCCTACCTTTGTCAACAAGTGTTATATTTGTTCAAAAAATCATAAAATTATAATCATTGAATATCAATTTTATTTATGTTACAATAAACGTGTAATGTGCTAAGACACATAAAAGGAAAGGAAACGGCAAGATGGATATTCAAATTGTTAAAGATCAAATTTGCGACGTTTGTCATAAAATGTGGCAGCTCGGTTGGGTTGCGGCGAACGACGGAAATGTCAGCGCAAAGCTTGACGACGGTACGATTTTGGCAACACCGACAGGAATGAGCAAGTCCTTTATCACACCCGAAAAGCTTATCAGAATTGACTCAAAGGGTAATGTTTTGGAGGCGGCGGAGGGACTTCGTCCGTCAAGTGAGATTAAGATGCATCTTCGTTGCTACGACAAGCGTGAGGATGTGTTCAGCGTTATCCACGCTCATCCTCCGGGAGCTACGGGCTTTGCGGTAGCGCATAAGGCAATGGATATGTACAATATGATTGAGGATGTAGCGGCTATCGGTGCAGTTCCGCTTACTCCTTACGGCACACCCTCTACAACGGAGGTCCCCGATGCTATTGAGCCGTACCTTGACGAGCATGATGTTATGCTTCTTGAAAACCACGGTGCGCTTGCGGTCGGAAGTGACGTTATAACCGCTTTTTACAGAATGGAAAGTCTTGAATTGTGGGCGAAAATCACAATCAATGCGGTTATTCTCGGCGGTAGCCACGACATAGACAGAGAGAATATTCAGAAGCTTATCGATTTAAGAAGCTACTATAAAATTACGGGCAGACACCCGGGCTATAAGGTTTATAATCCCGACGACAAAATACTTCACAAGCAGGAGGACTGATTATGCTTAAAGGTATCAATCCGATAATTTCCCCCGAGCTTCTCAAGGCTCTTTGCGAGATGGGACACGGCGACGAGCTCATAATTGCAGACGGAAATTTTCCGAGCGAGAGTATTGGTAAAAATTCCGTTGTTATAAGAGCAGACGGACATTCGGCAACGGATGTATTGGATGCGGTTTTGTCGCTTATTCCGCTTGATACATATACGGAAAAGCCTGTTGCTTTGATGGAGGTCGTCAAGGGCGATAATACCCCGACACCTGAAATTTGGAAGGAATACGATAAAATCCTTACAAAATATGAGCCTGAGCACCACGATATTGAGATGACGGAGCGTTTTGCATTTTATGAGAGAGCGAAAAAGGCTTATCTTATAATCGCAACGGGCGAAACGGCAATTTACGCAAATGTGCTTCTTAAAAAGGGAGTAGTGAAGGTATGAGCCGTGTATTAGCTTTTGATTTCGGCGCATCTACGGGCAGAGCGATTCTCGGCGAGTACGAAAACGGAAAGTTGAGCTACCGTGAAATTCACCGTTTCGACAACGAGCTTGTAACCGAAAACGGAAAACTCTGTTGGAACTTCCCATATCTTCTTTCGGAGGTCAAAAAGGCAATCGAAATGGCAAATGATGTTGAGTCGCTTGCTTTTGACACTTGGGGAGTTGACTACGGTATAATCGGGGCGGACGGAGAGATAAAAGGTTTGCCTGTTTGCTATCGTGACACAAGAACGAAGAATGCACCCGAAAAAATATTTGAAAAAATTTCTCCCGAGCGTTTGTATGCGCTTACGGGAAATCAGATAATGAACATAAACACGCTTTTTCAGCTGAGTGTTGAGGATAAAGACGGTGATATGTTTCTGTTTATGCCCGATTTGTTCGTTTATGCTCTTTGCTCTGTAAAATCAGCCGAGCAAACGATAGCGTCAACCTCGCAGATGCTTGATTTGGAAAATGTCTGTTGGCAAAAAGAGGCTTTTGCTCTTTCGGGTAAAAATGAAAAAATGCTTCCGCCTATTGTAAAAAGCGCAAGCGTGGCAGGAGAATATAACGGCATAAAGGTTATCAAGGTTGCGGGACACGATACGCAATGTGCGGTATGTGCTATGCCAGAGGCAGACGGCGAAACACCTGCGTTTTTATCCTGCGGAACTTGGTCGCTGATTGGCTGTGAAAACGATTTGCCGATACTCACGGAAAAGAGTATGGAGGACGAGCTTTCAAACGAACTCGGCGCAAACGGTAAGATAAATTATCTTAAAAACATAAGCGGACTTTGGCTTATTCAGGAGATAAGACGCAATTTCAGAAAAGAGGGCAAGGAGTATTCCTACAACGATATGGAACAGCTTGCGAGACGGGAAAAGGCATTCCGATTCTTTATGAATCCTGATGACGAGGTTTTTGCTTCGCCTGAAAATATGCCCGAAAAAATCCGTGATTTCTGCAAAAGGACGGGGCAGGCAACGCCCGAAACCGACGGTGCGCTTGTAAGATGTATATATGAGAGCCTTGCGATGAAATATCGCTTTGCCATTGAACAGATCGAGGAGAACACGGGCAAAAAATTTGACGTTCTTCATTTGCTCGGCGGCGGAACAAAGGACAGTTTCTTATGTCAAATGACAGCTGACAGCCTTAACATTCCCGTTACGGCAGGTCCGACAGAGGCTACGGCACTCGGAAATATTATGCTTCAGCTGATAGCTCTCGGCGACCTTGAGAGCGTCAAGGACGGAAGAAAACTTTTGGCTTCTTCCGAAAGCTTGAAAACTTATAATCCCCAAAACGCAAGCGAGTTTTCTGCGGCTTATGATAAATTCAAAACTGTTATTACTAAATAATAAAAGGAGAATGTACTATGAAATATCCTAAAATAGGTATTCGTCCCGTTATTGACGGAAGATGGGGCGGTGTTCGTGAGAGCCTTGAAAATCAGACAATGGGTATGGCGACATCTGCCGCAAAGCTCATTGAGGAAAACCTTTGCTATCCCGACGGAACACCCGTACAGTGCGTTGTCAGCAACACGACAATCGGCGGCGGTGCCGAAGCGGCAGAGTGCGAGGAACAGTTTGCAGGCGAAAATGTTATCACAACGCTTACCGTTACACCCTGTTGGTGCTACGGTATGGAAACATACGATATGAATCCGAAAACAATCAAGGCTGTTTGGGGCTTCAACGGTACTGAAAGACCGGGCGCTGTTTATCTTGCGGCTGTTATGGCGGCTTATGCACAGAACGGTATGCCCGCATTCTCAATTTACGGTCATGACGTTCAGGATATGGACGACAGAACTATTCCCGAGGATGTTGCAGAGAAAATTTTGCGTTTTGCAAAATGTGCCGTATCTGTTGGTTGGATGAAGAACAAGTCATATGTAAACCTCGGCGGTATCGCAATGGGTATCGCAGGCTCATATTGTGATGCTGATTTCTTCCAGAAGTATCTCGGCATCCGTCCTGAGTGGGTTGATATGACAGAAATCGTACGCAGAATTACACTTGAAATTTACGACCACGATGAATACGACAAGGCTATTGCTTGGGTAAAGGCCAACTGCAAGGAAGGTTTTGATGTAAACGCAGGCAAGGACTTCCCTGAAATCATCAAGAAGTCAAAGGTTGTTTCTCCTGACAAGGATTGGGAGTTCATCACAAAGATGACACTTATTGTTCGTGACATTCTTTTCGGCAACAAGAAGCTTGACGAAATGGGCTGGCACGAGGAAGCACTCGGCAAAAACGCTGTTGCAGGCGGTTTCCAAGGACAGAGAAACTGGACAGACTGGCTTCCGAATGCAGACTTCACAGAGGCTATTATGGCTTCAACATTCGACTGGAACGGCAAGAAAATGCCTACTCCTTTCGCAACAGAAAACGACACACTCAACGGTGCTTCAATGATTCTCGGCACTCTTGTTTCGGACACAGCTCCTTGCTTCCATGATGTTCGTACATATTGGAGCCCTGACGCTTGCGAGCGTGTAACAGGTATGCGTCCTGACGGCGTTGCAAAAGACGGCTTTATTCACCTCATCAACTCGGGTGCAACTGCACTTGACGGTTGCGGTGCTTCAAAGAACGAAAACGGCGAAGGCTGCATGAAACCGTTTTGGAAGATGACAGAGGACGACATCAAGGCTTGCATTGATGCAACAGATTGGTGCAGAGCAAACTATGAATATTTCCGTGGCGGCGGATTTTCATCACACTTCCGTTGCAAGGCAGAAATGCCTGTAACAATGCTCCGTATCAATATCGTTGACGGAATCGGTCCAGTTCTTCAGCTTGCAGAAGGCTATACTGTTGACCTCCCTGACCAAATCCACAACACTATTGACCAGCGTACAGACAAGACTTGGCCGACAACTTGGTTTGCTCCGACCCTCACAGGCAAGGGCGCATTCAAGGATGTTTACAGCGTTATGGCAAATTGGGGCGCTAACCATGGTGTAACAATCTACGGTCATGTCGGCGACAAGCTCATCACGCTTGCTTCAATGCTCCGCATTCCTGTAAATATGCACAATGTTTCGGACGACAGAATTTTCCGTCCGCAGTGTTGGGCAGCATTCGGCACAGATGATGTTCAGTCAGCAGATTACGAGGCTTGCAAAACATACGGTGCTCTATATAAATAATTATAAATCTATCAATATGCCTCCTCTAATTATAGGGGAGGCTTTTGTTATGCCCACTTGACAGGGGTATAATCTTATTGGTAATATATACATATATTAATATATGTGAGGTTATACTATGCAAACATACGAGCAAGTAGACAATTATATGCAGGCGCTTGACCTGAAGTATTACAAGAACACAAACGACTTTTTGGCAAATCTTATGATGAAAACCGACAAGGGCTATGTCAAGGAACTTGCCGACACTCTCAATTCGAGAGCAAAGGGGCAAAATTCGAATAACGAATATTTTTATAAATTGAAAAACAGAACGCTTGACGGCTCACTCTGTGTTTCTGCCGCATTTGACAGCGGACTTTTCAGGCATCTCGGCAATATGATTATTGACAGTGCGGAGTATTTCCACGGCACAGTGCTTGATGTAGGTTGCGATTGCGGTCTTGTAACTTGTTTCATCGCACAGCAGTATCCGGAGTGCCGAGTTGTCGGCGTGGACAAAAATGAACTTGCCGTCAACAATGCCAAGGCTCTTGCCGAAAGACTCGGTCTTTCAAATGTGGAATTTGTCACAGCTGATATATATGACTTTGTGCTTGACGAAAAGGCAAGCGTTGCCACTTCGTTCAGAGGACTTCTTGACATTGCACAAAAGCAGACAAGCGGAGTCAGCGTTATCGGCGAAAGAAGCGAAAGAGAAAATGCTTATCAGCAGGCTTTTTCCCCTCTTGCAACGGCAATTGCAAACAATTTGACCGATGATGGTGCAGTTATCAGCGTTGAAAGATACACTGCCCTTTATGGCTGGCTCGGTTGGATGCAGGCTCTCGCCGAAGCAGGCGTTTCTCTTGTTTTGGATAAATGTGCACGAATGGTGGCGCAGGATATATCAACAAAAAAAGACTATTCTGTTACTTTTGCACAAAAATCAAGCAAGTCCACTCCGATTGAAGCGTATAATTATGTGATGGAACAAAATTTCAAGAGCGGAGCAGGTGTAACAGGAGCCGATGCAGAATTTTCTTTGTATTTTGATTCAACCGAAATTGAGTTCACAGATGTGAAAAAAGGCGAAAAACTCATACATCAGTTTGCAAAAGCGGAATCCAAGGGTGGCAAATTTATGTTCTATGAGGCAGACCTTGATGACCGAAAATTGAAGTATTGCAATGAAAAAAAGAGCCAAAAAGCCCAAGAAGATTTTGACAGGAAACTTGCAATGTATAATAATTCCGAGTTTGAAATCAAAAAATATACAGTAAATTCTTAACTAAAAATTAACGAAAGTTTGTTTTCTTTGTGCAATTTGCACAAAATCACTTTTTCAAATAGGAAAACCCTACAAAAATTAAGAAACTGTGAATTTTTGATTGAATTTTTGTTTAAAAAGTAGTAATCTTGTATTAAGGAACAGCAAATGTTCCACAGGAGATTAAATGTTTACAGATTCAATTTTGATTAAGATTTTAATCGGAGCGGGCTGGGGCTTAATCCTCGGAGTTGTCACAATCTTCCTTTCAAAGAAGCTGACGCTCAAACGAACAGAAGACCCCGTCAAGGCTGCACCGATTGACACACCGCTTTTCAAGGTGATGTCGATAGTTGTCGCAGTAGTTGCCTCCGTGGCAGTTATGCTGACCTCAACGGATACGGCGCTCGCAATAAGAAACGAGTTGCTCCTCATTCCAATCGCATCAATAGCAGTTGTGGATTCATTGGTTAGGAAAATTCCAAATCCTCTGCTTCTGCTTATGATAATAATTCAGGCAATTTATCTTACATACTATTGCGTAGCAGAAAAGGATGTAACGATATTGCTCACCGCAGGGTTTGGTTTCTTCATAGGATTTGCTTCCTGTGCATTCACCACTCTGCTTAAAGTGCCGGTTGGTGCCGGTGACACAAAATACTGTGCCGTGCTTGGCTTGTGTATTTATTTCACCGCATTTCTCCAATCAATGGTGCTTGTGGGATTGCTCGCCATTGTTTGCCTCATCTATCTCAAGGCAACCAAAAAGGGCGGAATCAAAACAATGATTCCTCTCGGCCCGCTAATCTCTTTAAGTTCGGTAATTTCTATTTGCTTCCCATTTATCGAAAATATGGTTGGGCAGATTGAGATTTAATAATCAAAATCATAAATAAATTAATATAAAGGAGTAAATTATTATGATGAATTTTATTAAAGACGAAAACGGTCAGGGCATGCTTGAGTATGTTCTTATCATTGCTCTCGTAGCATTGGTACTTGTAGGTGTACTTATTCTTGTTAGAAGTAAGTCTGATTCGGCTAAGAATAAGGCTAATAATGAACTTAACAATGAACAGCTTAATCAAGCATTGAATTCGTAAAAATTTAAAATGAATTTGGGGCAGGGTCACCTGCCCCACTATTCATAATTAGGCATTATGTTAAATTATTGTAAATAAGTATTAAGAGGTGAAATCTCTTGAAAAAAATATATTATCGACTTTGGCAAAGAGGAAAATCCGAAGAAGGTCAATCAATGCTTGAATTTGTGCTTGTATTGCCTGTGTTTATGCTTTTGATTGCTATGACTTTTGACTTTGGATGGTTTTTCTATAATCAAATATCTGTGGAAAATTCTGCACGAAATGCCGCCCGTGTTGCCTGCGTCAGCTACAATCATGTGGCATATGATTCCCCAAATAATGTTACGGGAGATTTTAAAGAATATGTGCTTGAAACCTACAAGCCTGTTTTGAACAGCACGGCTGACAGAGAAGAACTTGACAATTGTACTTTGTCGGAACAGGAAATACAAATATTGAAGCAGGTCAACGCATCTGTGCCAAAGGGCATTACGGATGTTAAGGTTTATGTTGCATATTCGTATGACAAACAATATCTTGCCGAAAAAACTGACGGCGGTGAACCATATGATGTCAAGGACCGCTCAAAGGGTGATGTGACCGTGGTTGTTTCGGGCACTCACCACGCAATCACTCCGATTGTCGCATGGGGTTCCGGAAAGGGAATGACTCGTCAGATTAATTGCAAATCGGTATATAAAGTTGAACCGATGATGTAGCGGTGCAAATTGTTGAAATTTCAGCGCTTAATATTTATTTAAAATAAAATTTATGAGAGTATTTATATACTCTCTAAAATAATAATAAAAAGTTTTGTCAACACAAAGCTTTCATAAAAGGAGAACAAAATGAAAAAGGTTTATTTGATTGCAGTAATTTTTGCTTTAGTTGCAGGCTTCGCTACATATTTCTTCGCAAGCGAAATCGACAAAAAGACAACCATTAAGGATGCCGACACAATCGAGGTTATCGTTCCTGTAAACGATATTTCTCAAAACTCAACAATCACCGAAGAAATGTTTGCAGAAGATGCAGGCGTGTTTGCAAAAAAGACTGTTGTTGCCGCAGATGTTAATGCTCAAAATGTTGCAACATCAAACGAACAGCTTCTTGGCAAGGTTACAGTTGATCCGCTTTATGCAGGCGAGCCAATCAATGTCAACAGAGTTGAGGATATCAACGGTGCGGATGTTGCACTTTCGCTCAAGCTCAAAAAGGGAAAAGTTGCTTATTCCTTCAGTGCCGGCAGTGTAACAAGTGTTGACGGCTACATCAACGAGGGCGACAAGGTTGATGTTTTGGTTTATGACGCTGAAAAAGGAAAGTCAAAAGTTGCCTACAAAAACCTTCCTATTATGAGAGTTTCAACAGCTACCGCAAGCAAAAACGCTTCTGCTTCAGGCGTGGCACTCACAGAGTACAGCACACTTACTGTTGAGGTTACAGAAAAGCAGGCTCTTGCACTTTACAAAATCGAGAATGAAAATTCTTTCAAGCTTGTTTTGAAGCACAGAAATAATGCTCCAACAACAGCACCGGCGAAAGCCAAATAATTCATTAAAAATAAAAATCTATTAGGAGAAAACAAATGTCTGATAAGATAAGCGTTGTCGTTTGTGCAGAACAAACTGACTTAAAGGTAAATGTCAAAAACAAACTCGACCCCGAGAGAATAGAGATTATCGGCTACAGCGAACTCAATCCTGAAGCCAAAACAAGAATTTTGGGATATTCGCCAGATGTCGTAATTTTTGCGGCAGAAAGCGTTGATATTGATGAAAACTTCTTTGACTTTATTGAGGATATGGAGCTTGCATCAAACGGATGCTCCCCGGTTATTATGACCGATGAAGTAACTGTTGACCTTGTTAATGCTGCGGCTCGCTACGGTGTTCGTCAGGTTATGAGCCTTAACATTCATCCGGATGACCTTACAAAAAATCTTGAAGGCGTCATCAACAGCGAAAGAAAGCTCAGCCAAAAAATCAATGTTGAACGCAAGACAAGATCTCATGTTTATTCTTTCTTCAGCGGTAAGGGCGGTGTTGGCAAAACAACAATTTCCACCAACCTTGCAGTGAATCTTGCAAGCCGTGGCAAAAAAACGCTTCTTGTTGACCTCGACCTTCAGTTTGGCGACTCGGATATGGCGCTCGACCTTAATCCAACCGAAACTATCGTTGATGTTGTCAGAGATTCTCTTGGCATTTCCATTGATTCTCTTACAAACTGTGCTGTCACTCACGCATCGGGTCTTTCGGTGCTCGCTTCATCGTCATCACCCGAACTTGCAGATTATGTTCAATCATCCCATGTAAAAGCAATTATTGATGTTGCAAGAAATAATTATGAATATGTCATTCTTGATTGTGGCTGTAATCTCACCGACCCTGTAATTACAGCGCTTGAATCAAGCGACACCATTTTTATGGTAAATGATGTTAATATTTTGTCCCTTAAGCGTGCAAAACTTTGCCAAAATGTTTTGTACCAAATCAATCAAGCTGATAAAGTAAGACTTGTTATCAACAAAAATACAAAGAAAAACAATGTTAAAATCAGCGACTATGAAAACATTTTGAATATGGAGGCTTATGCCATATTTTCAAGCGACCTTAAAACAATTAACGATTCGCTCAACAGCGGTCAACCTGCTGTTTCGTATAAGCCGAGATCTGCTTTTGCAAAAGAGCTCAACGCTTTTGCTGAAAAGGTAATCACAGAGCGTGAGGGCAAGGAAGGTCTTGCCAAAGCAAAAGCAGCAGGAAAAGCGAAGAAAAAAGGTCTTTTCTCCAAATAAATAAAAACACAAACGAAAGAAGATATATAAATGGGACTACTTAACAGATACGGAACACCGAGTATTAATTCGGAGGAAATGTCCGCTCCGCAATCGACCTCGTCATTTGACACCGTAGAAAAAATCAGACCTGTTCTTGAGGATAGATACGCAGAGGTAAAACAGCGAATTCACGCATTGATTATTGAGCAACAGCTCGGTACGGACAATGCGGATATTTCCGATGAGGGAATGAAAAAACTCATTGACGAATATGTTGAACGACCGGATTTCAGTATTCCGAGAGTTGACAGAGAAATAGTCAAAAAAGAACTTTTTGATGATATTATGGGCTTCGGTCCGATTCAACCGCTCATTGACAGCGACCAGTATTCAGAAATTATGGTCAACGGTCACGACCATGTTTATGTCGAGTCAAAGGGTAAACTTGTCCTAACCGATATTCAGTTTAAGGATGACCATCATCTTATGCAGATTATCGACAGAATCGTATCAAAAGTTGGCAGACATGTTGATGAATCAAGCCCAATGTGCGACGCCCGTTTGCTTGACGGTTCTCGTGTAAATGTAATTATTCCTCCGTTGTCACTTATAGGTCCTATTCTTACCATTCGTAAGTTTGGTAAAACTCCCATCACTGCCGATAACCTTGTAAAATGGGGTTCGGTATCACCAAAAATGCTCGAATTTTTGGAGGCTGCCGTAAAAGGCAAACTCAACATTATCGTATCCGGAGGTACAGGTTCGGGTAAAACAACACTTTTGAATGTACTTTCGTCATATATTCCGGCGGATGAGAGAATCATCACAATCGAGGACTCCGCCGAAGTTCAGCTCCATCAGGAGCATGTTCTCACTCTTGAAGCTCGTCCTGCAAATATGGAGGGCAAGGGTAGAATCAGTATCCGTGACTTGGTAGTTAACTCACTTCGTATGAGACCCGACCGCATTATCGTAGGTGAGGTTCGTAGCGAAGAAACCTTGGATATGCTTCAGGCAATGAACACAGGTCACGATGGCTCACTTACAACAATCCACGCCAACTCGCCGAGAGATTCAATTTCCCGTATTGAAACAATGGTTATGATGTCGGGTTCCGAATTGCCGTCAAAGGCTATCAGAGATCAGGTTTCATCTGCCATCAACCTCATTGTTCAGCAGGCTCGTTTGCGTGACGGCTCAAGAAAAGTAACCTCTATTTCCGAACTTGTCGGTATGGAGGGCGATGTTGTCAGAATGCAGGATATATTTACCTACGAAACCGAGGGTGAATATGATGCAAACGGTAAGTTCAAGGGCACATTTAAGGCGACAGGTATTATTCCAAAATGTGTTGAAAAAATCAAAGAAAACGGAGTAGTGGTTAACAATGACTGGTTCAACGATTAGTGTAATCATAATTACAGTGGCATTTGCCCTGCTTGCTTTTGTTATTGCTTTTATCTTGTCCTATACTTTTGGTGCGTCAAAAATTGCCGCAGACAAAAGAATGGAAGAATTGAAAAAGAAGGAGGGCTACACAGAGGTTTCTCTTGTTAAAAACAGGAAAAAAACTAACAGAAAAAAGGAAAACCAAAACGGACTTTTTGTAAAATTCGGTTCAGCTCTTTACAGTCAGCTTCAAAGTGCCGATATAAAGATGCGTCCGGAGGAATTCTTGCTCATTTGGATTATAATTGCAGTTTTGCCTCCGTTGTTTATCCTCCTTATTTCCGAAAATCTTGCAGCAGTTGCAGCAGGCGTTGCGGTTGTCGGTGCGTTTGTTCCATTTATTCTCATAAAAATCAAGCAAAAGCAGAGAGTTAAAAAGTTTGATGTTCAGCTTTCTGATGCTTTGATGATTTCTTGCAGCTCACTTCGTGCAGGTTTGAGCTTCACACAGGCAATGGAAGCTATTTCAAGAGATATGCCCGACCCAATTGCTTCGGAATTTTCGATTGTTCTTGAAGAAATGACTATGGGTATGCCTATGGATGAGGCTCTTGAGCGACTCAACAAGAGAATTAAGAGCGACTATTTGCCACTTATGGTTTCATCTGTTCTTATTCAAAGACAAACCGGTGGTAACCTTTCATCAATTTTGGAAGGTATTGCAAATTCTATCAAAGAAAAAATGAAACTCAAGCAAGAACTCAAGGCTTCTACCGCTTCCGGTAGGTCAACTGCTCTTATGGTTGGCTCAATGCCGGTTGTTCTTTGCGTATTGTTTTATTTTGTAAATAGGGATTTCATTATGCCGCTTTTCACAACAAGCAAGGGTCATATATTCTTGGCAGTGGCAGCAGGTCTTGAATTCCTTTGCTTCATTGCTGTAAAGAAGATTATCACCATTAAGATGTAGGAGAAACGCTATGGTAGCTGTATTGGTAATTATATACGCATTGCTTATTTTGGTTTTGAGCATAGCGATATTTGGCAAAAAAGGTAAAGAAGAAGACAACAACCTCAAAAGAATGAAGTCTATCGGCAAAGAGGTTGTTACCGCAGAGTACAAAAATATTGAAACCTCATTCTATGACCGTAATATTAAGCCGCTTGTAAAAAAGCTTTCCAACCTTGATGCTCAGGGAAATAAGCAAACAAAATCGGCTCGTAAAAGACAGGAAACCGAAAAACTTGCACTTCAGCTTCGTAAAGCCGGTATACATATGACAACAGGTAGTTTTACCTATCTTAAAACCGCTGTTGCTGTTGTTGGCACAATTGTTTTTGCCGGTATCGGCGTGCTTTTGATGAATGTAATGAAGTATTTTTGGATTATCATTATTGTTGGTTCAATGATTTCGGTTCTTGCGCCGACTTTTATCCTAAAACAAAAAATCAAGAGCCATCAAGGTGCTATCAGGTCACAGCTTCCTGACACACTCGATTTGCTCAGCGTTTGTATGGAAGCAGGTCTTAGCTTTGACGCATCACTTCTCAAGGTGTCGGAGCGTATGGAAGGTCCGCTTATTGATGAACTTGTAACTGTTTTTAAGCAAATTCAACTTGGTAAAAGCAGAAATGACGCACTCAAGGCACTTTCGGATTCAACTGATGTTGACGAGCTTAAAACTTTTGTTTCAGCCGTTATTCAGGCGAACACACTTGGTATTCCGATTACAAATGTACTTGCCGCACAGTCCGAACAGCTTCGTGTTGCAAAAAGAGAGGAAATCAGAGAAAGGGCAGCAAAAGTGCCTACAAAAATGACTATTCCTACCGTTCTTTTGATTTTGCCGGCTATTATTTGTATCATTATGGGTCCGGTAATTATTCAGGTAATGGATCAATTTAAGGGCGGATTTATGTAAATTATGAAAATGTTAAAAGCATATAAGGGCAATGAGTTGCTTGTAGAAGAAGTAGAAAATGCAAATCATTTTGTGCGCAGATTTATGGGCTTGATGTACCGCAAAAGTATGGCGGAAAATCACGGATTGCTTCTTACTCCGTGCGATGAAATTCATACTTTCGGTATGCGTTTTGCCATAGATACTGTTGCACTTGACAGGGATAACAGGGTACTTTTTATTGACCCTGCCGTTCCTCCGCATAAGGTTAGAAAAAAGGTTAAAAATGCAAGGAAAATCCTTGAACTGAATGCGGGCACAGCTGAAAAACTCGGCATAAATGTCGGCGATGTTTTAGCTTTCAAATAAACTATAAACTTGGAGTTGAAATCAATGAGTAACAAAGAAATTGTAGACAGAAGCCAAATTTTGGGCAATAACAAGGTGGAATTTGACAAATCACTTAGGGGCTATGACACCGCACAGGTTGATGAATATATTTCAAACCTTATCACAGTGCAAAAGAATGCTTCGGAGAATTTTGATAATCAGGTTAAAGACCTTCGAAACACAAATTCTATGCTTGAATACGAGGTTAATGAGCTTAAAGAACAGGTTAAGAGCCTCACTGCAAAAAATGAATTTGCAGTTGAAGAAAAAGAAAGATTGATGAAAAAAATCAATGAAGTTCCAAAAGCTGTTAAGGTTGTTGACGATTCTCAACTCAGGGAATTACAGGAAAAATATGACTCTCTTGTAAGCAAACACAGAATTTTGGGAGATGAAAACAGAAAACTCTCAAAAGAAAATGAGGACTTGAAGAGAGATGTGGCTCACCTTACAAAGAAGGTTGACAAAAATCGTTCGGAAATCAACAATTTGAGAACAAGCGCAGAAGAGAACTACACCAATGTTACCGATGAGCGCTTCATTCAAATTTCAAGAATATATGAGGATGCAATTGACAAATGCGAAGATTTGATTTTCAGACTTCAAACAGAGTTGTCGCTTGCTCACTCAAAGGCAGAGGATATTCAATAATTCTTGCCTGAACAGTATTTTATCATCACACAAGAGGAGTGATTGCCTTGAAAAATTTGTTTAGACGAAAAGAAAACGGTGATATAGCACTTATTTCGGTATTTGCAAGTATGGCTATTTTGACGATTCTTGCTTGTATCATCGATTTCGGTTTTGTATATTATCAATCGGCAAAGTTGCAGAACGCTGTAGATGCTACAACTATTTCCGTTGCAAAAAATCTTATGGATGACGATTCTGCAATTGTGAACACCGTTGAGAAATATATGAAGGAAAACGGCGTTGATATTACCAATGGCAAAACTGCTCGAATTGAATCAAGCAGTTTGCGAACAAAGGTTTGCTACGGCGATGATGATGAAAAATGCAATATGGTTGTGATTGACCGCAAAGGTTTGGTCACCGAGGAAGCAATGGATGCAGATGACGGACGGTATATCACTTCAGGTTATGTAAAAGTTACCGTTGCTCAAAGATACAGCGGTATTCTTTCGGTATTTTCAGGTGTAAAAAACAGCTCGATTGTCAAGACGGGCTATGCCAAGTGCGACATAAAATATAACAAAATGCCGGAAGCGCTTAAGTATTCTATTTTGGCAAATTCCTCAAAAACAACAAAAGATTATAAAGAAATGGCGATCAGAATCAACGGCAGAACGCCTAACACACAAGAGTTTATGAATATTTTCTCCAATCTTGTTAATGGTGTTAATGAGCAAATTATTCAAAAAATTCTGGAAAGCCTTGGTTTTGATCCAAACTATAATGAGGCTGTAAACGCTCCTCTTTCAAATGCAACAATTAATGGTGATGTTCACTCAAATGCCGATATAAGCATCGGAGTAGCCAGTCTTAGAGCAAATCGTTCAAAGGATAGAGATTACACAGGTAAAAAGGATGAGTGTATTTGTAACTACTTGTGCAGAGAAGATTGCAAAAACGAATTCTGTACTGTTTGTCAAGAGAATATAAACAAATGTACCGGTGATATTCAGGAGGATGATGACTACAATCAGGTGCATTTTACTGCTGTAAACAACATTGATTTTTCTGCAGGCAAAATGGCGAATGAGTCCCAACTCGGTGTTGCTATTGGCTCTAAACAAGACCTTAACACCCGCGTTTATGTCAGAAATTCTCAATATGTTGAGCAAACACAGGTTGCGCTCTATATTATCGACAGAATGGATTTTGATAAGATTACAAGCACCGAATCTTTGAGAAATACATATAAAGAAGTTGCTGCTAAATATATGGAGCAAAACACCAACTTTACTACTGCAGATGCGCAATATCAAGCTATCATTGATCAAGCAGAAAACTTGGAATATGAGTCAAAGAACAAGTATAAGTTTAAAAATCAGAAATCTATTGCTTATGCTGCTTCGAACGCCATGGCAAATCAAGTAATGCTTGAGACGAGAAAAAACGATGATGGTACAGATGGAAAGAGTTTAAGTCATTTTAACAATGAAGTTAATCAAAATGGTGTTGATATAACAGCTGATTATTTTTCAAAGAATAAATATGATAAATCTGTAGACAAGGAATCATTTGTAATCACATTTACAAAAGCTGACAGCGACCAAACCGCAGAGCTTCGAATTGTTGATTGCGAAACTACCAACAGAAACTTTGTTCAAATGTATAAACACAAAATAGCTGGTAGATTTGAGAATGAACCGGAGGAAGATCCTAAGTTTCCGGTTAGATACAATATGGCAGAAGCAGGCTATCGTTTTGCAATTGCAAAAAACTTTAGACAGAATGCAAATTATGTTGAAGTGCCGAATTTGAAGCCGTACTTTATCAGAGCAATCAATCGCTCTGTAAAGAATTCAACCACAACAAAGAATCCGGATGCAACCGATGACACAGAAACTCCGGATGCAACTTCAGTAAAAACAGCTGTAAAGAAAGCACAAAACGAGCTTGAAAAAACAATTAATCTCAAAGACACTCTTGCAACTGTTGAAAATAAAGACGACACATTTTCAAAGAGTGCCGCAGATGCAACAAATGACCCGTCTAAAGTTCCTGAAGGCGAGGCTAATACTTATGTTGACAACTCCTTCTCAACATCGGATGTGCTTACAAGCAAGGAAACTTCTCCTCTTTTGAAGTTCAAACTCACTTCAACCGTTCCGTCAGGCAATAGTATGGAAGTTAAGGATTACACACTTGCCAAGTACGGAAGCGATGATGAGCATCACACCAAGTTCAATGGTGTAAATATTTATGACAAAAACGGCAAACTCAATACTGCCAAAAATATCGTTGATTCTTATGCAAAGAAAAATGCAGATAAATACGGCAAAAATGCAGTAAAGAAGTTTGAAAAAGAAGATGTGCTTGTTGATGATGATTATAACAATCCGTCTGATCACGATTATGACAAGCACTACGGCAGTGATGCAGTAGCAAAGAAAAAGCATTATATCGAAAACACACTTACTCTTTCAAGTGAGAGTAGGTTTGAGGATTCTGCCCCTAAAAAGGATGATGTATTCCTTATGTCAACGGGCACAAAGAAGTCGTATTTTGACAAGAGAATCAAGGAAATTGAGGATGATACCGATTCTATTGATAAAGCAGAACTCACTATTCCTGAAGATTTGAGAACAGATAGAGTTCCGTCAAGATACAGAACTTTGATTGAAGCATCTCTTGCCGACCTTGGATATACACTTGAAAACAGCACCGGTGTGGAAACAACAAACACTGCCAATATTTCAAAGGATTACACCAAGCTTGACGGCACAGTTGTCAACGAGAAGTATTCTTACGAAAGTTTGCTCCCGGGACAGGATAACAATGTTGAAAAGTCTGTTGACGATATTGTTAAGGAAACCCGTAAGGACTTTGAATTAAATGCTGAACAAATCGGCAAAAAGGTAAATGACAAATACGATGAACTCAATAAGCCTAAATCCACAGCAGATTGGACTGACGGTGGAAAAGTATATGAAATATCAAAGAAATACGCTGATCATGATTGGCAATATGAGCTTAGTGACAAAACACAGTATTCTGAAATCAAAACAATTTGGCAATATACAAATTCAATTAATACAACATGGGCTTACTTTGGTATCAGAGTTAAGTCGGGACATTCGGTTGATGTAAAGAATAATGCAAAAATTTCGGGTGGTTCAGCCAATTCTGTAATTGGCGATAATTCAGATAGCGAAAAGCCTACCTATATGCATATAGGTGGCAATCTTGAAGTGGACAATGGCAATTTAACTATCGGCGACAATACAACTGTAATTGTAGACGGTCATGTATATGTTGACGGTCACTCTCTCACTATCGGTAAAAACTCAAAGCTCATCTGCGGATATGAAATTCGAGTTGGAGGAAGATTTACTGTTGGAGAAAATTCTGTTGTTGTTTCAAATCAAGCAAACACAAAAGAAAACTATTCTATCTCTATGAACACAATGACCGCTCAAAAGGGTAGTGAAATCTATGCAGTCGGCGATATCAGAAAGGTTTCCGGTTCTGACATTGTTATGAACGGTAAAATTTACTGTCAAAGAGCCATTTTCTATGGTGGCGGTAGCGGAAATATGATTTTCGGCGAAGGTTCTCAAACCTTCCTTGGCAGAGACCTTTCAACAAAAAGCAGTGGTGATATCACTATTGGAGAAAATGCTGTTGTTGTTGTAAACAGACCTGATGAATGGGCGGAAAGCACCGAAGACGGCGTTGTTGATGTCAGCGGTGAATACACCCTTACTATGAAAACAGGCTCTGTCCTTGTAACTCAAGGTGACAAGAAGCATAAAATCAAAGCAACAAGATATGATTGTGACTCCGGTTCTCTTATTGTTACCGATATGATTGAGAGCAATACCGGCAAGAAAGATTACACCTCTGTATTCGGCAATGTTATTTGCAAGAATATGAATGTCAGAAAAACCGAATTTGCCGAGAATGCTCACATTTTTGCATCTGAAGAAATCTCTCTTCAGGAAAGTAAGACACTCACTTTCAATCCGGGTGTAAAACTCCTCCTTGGCAAAAATTCTTCAGGTAAATCAATTTCTAATTGCGGAGGTCTTGTGTTCAAAACAAGCCCTGAAAACAAAGTCTTTGCACTTGGCGCAACAGGTACAATTTCTGGTTTCCAAAAGGGCAACGGCAACCATATACTTTATAACGGAAGCTACCTTTCGGTTCCGGGTCTTGATATTAACGACCTCACAGTTGAACAGGGCGGTGGATTCTGCGTTCCAAAGAATAGCAGTATAACCGTAAATAATCTTACAATCAATGACGGCACATCAACATATATCGGCACTCTCAATGTCAATAATTTGGTTGTCAATTCGGATGTAAAGATTGAGCAGGTTGGTTCCGCAAACAGCATTACTGTAAACGACAACGCTAAACTTTTGATTGAAAAGAGTTGTACGGTTAAGGATGTCAATGTTTCTCCAAACGGAACATTGCTTGCAACAAAAACTCTCACAATAAACGGCACAGCTGAAAACTTCGGCAAAATTCTTGTCGGTCTTGCTCCGAGCGAAACAAATCCGGGCAGCGAGGGTAATCTCGAAGGCAGCGGAACAATCAATAACAGCAATTTGTTCCAGGTTTACGGCTATGTAAAATGCGACACGCTTAATAATAAATATAATATAAACAAGTCAAGAGGCTCAACTGTTTATATCAGCAAAACCGCTAACTCCAATTCTGTAAATAACGAAAAAGAATGTAAGATTATTGGTTCTGATCAATCAAGCTACTATTGGAAGAGCCTTGCAAACAGCGGTAAACTTCAGGTCAGCACTCTTTTGGTAAACGACAGTTTTGTTAACAATGCAGGTGCTGAAATCAGAGTTGATGTTACCGCTTCTACATACGGTGTGCTTGAAAACAACGGTTTCTTGCAGATAAGCGGAAATGCCACATTCAATATTATTAATAACACAGCTGATTTGAAAATTGGCGGTAACGCAACATTTGGGGGAAGCGTAACAAACGCAAGCACAGGTAAACTTCAATGCACTGCGTTTGGCGCAACATTCAATTCAAATGTTGACAACGACGGCAAAATGAGCATTGCAGGTCCTATCGTTGCAAACAGTATGTTTGACAACAGCAATTTTGTTTGCTCAAACAACAATTTGTGCTACTTCAATATGCTTCAAAACAGCGGTGTTGTCAGCATCGGTGCATTTAAGTCGGGCAGTAATATCATCAATGATGATGCAGGCTTAATTGAAGTTTACGGTGGCGGTTGCGTCAGCAATATAAACACCCTTGTAAACAACGGTGATTTTGTGTCGAATGTTAATATTGACGATTTCGGCAATATTTTGAACTATGGCAAGTTCGAGTGCTTCGGCACATTGAATAGCGTATCGGTCGGCAGTAATCTCAATAACTGCGGAAAGGTTTATTGTCATTCAAATGTTACCGTCAACGGCACAATTACCAACGGAACACTTGACAATCACGATGCAATGTTCTATGCAAGTTCAAACACTTCGACCGAGGTTTATGCAACTAATATCGAAAACTATGCAAACTTCTTTGCACACGATATTAATGTAAAAGTTATTGAAACTTTCAGTTGCTATGAGGGCAGTAAGGTTTATGTTGATACAGGCGACATCAAAACCAAGAACTTTGAAATTAATGCAAAATGCTCTTTTAATTATGGCAAAAACTTCACAATAAGTGAAAAACTTACCAACAGAGCAAAGCTTAAACTCACAAAGCTTTCTGCAAAAGTAATTGAAAATGAAGGTACAATTTTTGTAGAATCTGATAATAAGGATTTCAAAATCCCGTATCTTCATAACAAAGCAGGCGCAAATTTTGCCTTTGTAGGTTCAAATAAACTTCAGATTACAGGATATGACAGCCAAAACATTTCTCTCTGGAACGAGGGTAATATGTACATTAAAGGTGACATAGAAACTACTGGTACATTTAAGGCAACAGGCGGAGAACTTTATGTTTACGGTAATGCATTATTGTCCACTGCTGTTTCCTATTCTGTAGACGGTGTTAAGAACAATGTCTATATGGAAGGCTCGGCAGAACTCTATGTTCACGGTGATGTTCCGCGCTCAAGTAACAGCGAAGGTATGATGATTGCCGAAAGTCCGGATGCCGAGGCTGAAAGAGCTGTATACAGTATATATGGCTATCAAGGTTTAGGCATTAAAAACAGTCACAATAGCGGATTGATTAACTGCTATCAAACAGGTGCACACCTCTATTTCGGCGGTGACTTAAAGGTTAATCCACCGCAATCTTTTGGTGCCAGCAACAAGCAAACCGTAAAGGGTAATATGTTTGTCTATGGTGAATACACTTGTGCTTACTTGATGACATTCTACATCAAGGACGGCGGCGTTGTTTATATTGCAGGCAATGTCAACTGTTCTATTACGACAGATTTGTACCTTGAAAACTTTGCGGGCATTTACTGCTACGGTGAAAAGGTTGAATTCACAAATATTAACGCAAACAAATCATATGTTTATCTTGTGAAGATAAAGAGCGGTGATAATGTTGTTACGTATTGGGCGGCAACTTCTAAGGTTAGACTTTATAATGCGAGTGTATTGTTCACTCCTAAGGATGCGAGAATTCCGTCACACAAATTGTACAAATCCGATGATTCGTTCTATGCTCCTGACCCTGACGCTTATATTTCAATCTCGTCAAGGAACTTTGTTTCTGACGGTGTAAGAATTGTCACAAGCGGTAATGTTTTGATTACTGAAGAAATCACAATCAAAGAAGGTCAGATGCTCTGTGCCAATAACATAAAGTTTGCTAATAAAGGCAAACTCAATGTCAAAGGTACATTGTATGTTACGGGTAAAATATATTATGATGACGGCTCAACAACATCTGCACTTTCTAATATCGAAAACCGCATTGATTTCACAGGTCCAAAGGCTGATGTATTCATCGGCAGAACAAAGAGCGGAGAGCTCGAGTTCAACAAAGAACTTGATGCTTTCGGCGAACAAACCTTGTTCTTTGACAATGATATAATCGTAAACGGCAATCTTGCAAACGATAAGAAGAGCAAGGGTGGAATCAGCGGCGGCAATCTTGTTCCAAACCGTGGTGAAGCTATCATTGTTGAGGGCAATTCAAACCTTTATGTAACAGGTGATGTTTTCTCGAACAGCAAAAACAACAATCTTGGCAATGCTGTTTATGTCGGCGAAAACTGCTCGCTTTCTTGTGGTGGTGCGTTCTATTCCGACTCTGCAATCTATAATTTCGGCAAGTTCTATGTATTCGGCGAATTTGTAAATTACAAAAAGGCAGACGGAACAGAAGAATCAGACGCAAGAACTTGGCCGACCGAAAAGGGCGATTCAAACTTTAAAGAGGGCAAATCTATCCTTAACGGTAGCTCAAACAACCGCAACGCAAGTATTTATTTCGGTGGTTATACCGATAGAGATAAAGGCATTGTTTCCAAAAATACAATTATTTTTGTCGGCTATGTTCAAAACTACGGCACAATCAATGTTATGCAGGATGTATACATCAAGGGTTATAATTCTTGTTCTTACTTGTGGATGAGAACCATCGGTGAAGACCCATATTCTGTATATAGTACAATGAACGACAAATGGGGTGCAAAGGCATCTATCGTTGCAGAGCAAGGCTCAAGAGCAAACTTTGGTGGAAATGTTGCTATGTTTGCAGGATATGTAACCTTTAACAGAGACACAACGGGCAAAAAAGAAGAAATGCCTGTGTTCTCGGCAGAGGGCGACGCAACATACGGTCAGATTATTCTCAACGGCGGTATATTCTACGCTAAGGGTCAAGTCGGATATACAGGCGAAGTTGGATTTACTAAGAAGAATGTAAACAAACTTGGCGCAGCTGATGCATTCGGCAACTACGAAATCAGAAGCCTTTGGATAAGATATTACAGAACTGGAACTGCTTTGGCAGGTGACTGGAAAGGTACTTACTCAATTGTAAACGGCTTTACTTTCTATCCGGATCGTAAGGGTAATTATTCTGCACCTATTGGGAACGCTGTGTTCTTTGCAGGCGGCGACCTTGTTGTCGGCACAAGCGAAAGCGAATCAGACCAAACCAAGATAGGCGGCACAATCCAAAACTACGGCAAGATGTATGTTGACGGTTGCATGAAGTCGTATTCTTATGAAAAGTATGCAATCAACTATGTTGCAATTTCTGCACAAGTCGGTTCAAGTACATTCGTTTCGGGCGAACTTTTCTCGAACAGCGGTACACTTACAATGCGTAATTCAATGTTTATGTGCGACGGCAACTTCGTTTCAAAGCGTTGTGCAAGAATCGGTATTTCTGAAAAGGCAAACAGTGAGGACGACCTCAATTCAAGTTCATATGTTTATGTTGGCGGAAATATGGCAATCAGTACCAATGGTCAAGGCGGAGCCGGTGACCTTGCAGGTAGCTGGGGCGGTGTCAGCACATGGAACTATTTTGATGTTTTCTCAAATGCAAACATCTATGTTGGCGGTTCATTCTTCACAAACAGTATCTTTACCCCTCACAAGAATGTAACACTTATTGTTGACGGCCTTGATAAGGGCGGAGTTAATACATCAACTAACTTTATCACATGGCTTCAAAAGGTTGTTAACGGATTAAGCCTTAAGATTGACGGCTATGAATATGATGACTTTAAGTTCATTGTAAACAACAGATTTGATGTTCAGCAAACTCTCCGTGAGGGCAGAACAAAATCTATGTTCAACAGCTTTTATGTTCACGGAAGTGTATTCATTAACGGCAGAGCAAGAATTGCTGATATGACAAAGTTCTATGTTTACGGTGATTTCGTAAACAGAACGGATGTTTTGGGCAAGATTACCGCATTCGAAATCGGCAGAGCGCTCAATGTTTCTGATGACGGCGACACTTGGGCATCAAAGGGCACATTTGTTGATAAAAATGACGAAAAAAGATATATTGGAGAAAATGAAGAAGTTCAAAATCCAAACTTTGATTATAACTTTGCAAATGCTTGCTATCTTTATGTTCAAGGCAAACTTGACCTTGACCGAAAGGTAAATATCTATCCGGGCACAACAATCAGAACCGGCAAGGACTACACTCCTCGTGGAATGGTTACGCTTATGCACGACACAAGCGTATATTCAGGCGGAAAGATTGAAACTCACAGATATATTGATGTCGGTCAGTATTCAGAACTTTTTGCAAAGGAAAATATTAAGGCTTGGGGCAAAATTTGTGTTCGTGAAAACGGCACACTTTATAGTGGCGGAGATGTAAAGTGCGGTACTTCGTTTGAAGCCAAAACAAATGCAGTTGTTTATACCCGAGGTTCTATAAAGTCAACACTCAGCACTGTTAAATTCTTTGATAACACAACCTTGTTCTGTGGCGGAAATTTGACCGCACTCGGACACATTGAACTCGGAAAGTTTGATCCAAAATATAAGGATACTCTTCGTAAAGCAACTCCGGAATCAGGCGACAATGTTTGTACTTGTACCGGTCACTGCACAAATGACGACTATGATGCAGACTGTCCTGTTTGTAGCAAAGCAAGCAAACCGGAAGAGGCTTGTAAAGCACCTTATGAATGTATCTGTTCAGAATTGTGTAAGGAAGACAAGATTAACAGCGATTGTCCTGTTTGCAATGGCTCTCATGGCACAGATTGGCATAGATGTGAGGCTAAAAATCCGGATGAAACCAAGGATGAATGTACTTGTACCAATAAATGCGACAAGGCAAATCCTGAATGTCCGGTATGTAAAGATGATTTCAGCAAGTGTAGCGGTGCTACCGAAAATAATGAACCGGAAGAAAAACTCGATAACGGTTTGTTTGATTCAGGCAATCCTGACAACAAAATAGTTGGAGGCAACTATTTTATCGGCGGTACTTGTGCTTCTTATCTTGGCTATATCAAGGAAAATACATTCTCCAACGCAGTTGTGGGCAAGTATGTTTTTGCAAACAGGTATCTCACCCTTGACGGCAACACCAATTTGTGGGTTCTTCCTGAAGCGTACAATAATCCAACCTATAAAAAAGTTGTTATGACATTTGAAAGTGACGGCACAGTTTTAGGTGACATTAAGAAGTATTTGTTTACTAAATTCAATGAATTAAAGAATAAATTCACCTTTAAACCGGGTTCGGTTTATTCATTGGGTAGGCTCACATTGAATCGAAATGCGTCATTTATGGGCACATATGATTTGCATGCTTTTGGCAAAACATTGCTGTATAACGATTCTTTGGTATATTTTGGAAATGATGTTAAGGTTTATGCCCCGAGTTTTGATTTGATAGGTGCTATAACCGGAAAGGGCTGGACAGGATTTAAGGCTCAAGGCGATGTTTATACAACTATGAGATGTACAAACAAGGCAAAGCACCCTAACGGCTACACCATTTACACAAAGAATTATGATCCAAACAAGACATACAAATGCAGATGCGGAGCAACTCTCAGCAAGGATACGGTTAGATATAATGTAACCTCACCGGCTGTGGTTTATGCAAATAAGAACATTGATATTTCAACAACAACCGATATGACTTTGTGCTATCTTGTTGCTTGTAATGGGGATGTAACGATTTCCGATCCGTTCTATAAAGATTCGGATAACGATACAAGAAACATTTATCAGCTTCCGAATGCTATTGCATCCTACAATGGCAATATTACATACAATTCAATATATGGCAGGATTTCGGCGTTGTTCTATGCTCCTCTTGGCGAGGTCAAATTTGACGGCTTCTATCAAGAAGTTTGGGGTTCTGTCATCGGCAATACTGTTAGTATTGATACTTTCTACATCAATCTTCACAGATTTGCAAATTGGAGGACTATGGATCTTCAAATTGCCGAAGCAAATAAGATTTATATGATTTCAGAAGAAGAGTATAACAAGCAACAAAATAATGTTGATGAGTCGTATCTCCATACCGGAAATAATGATGACGAAAACAAGGGCGGAGCTTCAATATTCTTTGACAAAGATCTTGTTGATAGGATTGAGCAAGAAAACAAAGGGAATCTTGCAGGTTAAAATCAAAACAGCAGGCAAAGACGGTGAAAATCGTTTTTGCCTGTTGCACAAAAATTAAGGAATAATTTTGATGGATAAAGCAACCAAAAATAAAGTTATAAAATTTGTTGCAATCGCATTGGCGTTGGCTGTTGTGTTTGTTGGCATTTATTTTGTTGCCGGCAAGCAAACAGGTTCAATCAGCAAGGGCAACAACGATGAATACAATGTTGAACAGCTCAAAAGAAACGAGAATTCTGTTATGCAGGACGACCCATATGTATTTTTGGGTTCGGATTTCACCTTTGGCGCAAAGTCGGACGGTCAGTCGTTTGTTGATTATCTTGAGGCTGTCGATGGCATAAAGTGCAAAAAATACGGCGGTGAGGACTACAAACTCAACGGCAAGGGCGAAAACACACTTGTTTACTGTTTCAGCAAAGCTGTTGAAAAGGATGTATATCCAAAAGTCGTTTTTTGCGAAGTCCCTGCTTGTAATGCAAAGGGCAGACAAAACAACGGCGAACTATCCTCAAGCTATTACATTGGCGATTACGACACAACAACTCTTTACGGCGCAATGGAATATCTTTGTGCAAGCGCAGATTTGAATTGGGGTTGCAAGGTAGTGTTCATTACTTGCCCTACCAATGACGACAAGAAGTATGCCGAGATTGCAGAGGCTGCCGAAGCAGTTGCCGAAAAATGGGGCTCAAAGGTGATAAATTTCTATAACAACGATGAAATTTCGTTTGACAAGAGTGAAAAAAGCCTTTATATGGTTGATAATTCATCACCTACAAAGGCGGGCTATAACAAGGTTTATGCCCCTAAAGTAGAAGAATTTATTCAGAGATATTTTTATTTTTAATGAGCAAAATTTATATGATGACCGCTGTTGAATTAACTCCGACAGCGGTTGAATTTATTGAAAAAAACTATCCCGAGAGATACAAAAAATCACTCGGATATAAAGAAAAATCGGATGCGGATTTGTGCCTTTGCACCGCTGTTTTGCTTGACAAAGCCGGAATAAGCGAGGGCAAAATTCAGTATACCGACAACGGCAAGCCGTATCTGACCGATGGCAGATATATCAGCATATCGCATAGCGGAAATCGTTGCGTTCTGGCTGTTTTTGACTGTCCGGTCGGGATTGATATTGAAAAAGTCGGCAGGGTGAAAACGATTGTTTCTTCCCGATTTTTCACTTCGTCAGAACAAGAGTGGGCAAGCGATGATGAAGTAAGGCTCACGGTTTTGTGGACGCTCAAAGAAGCGTTGTCAAAACTTACGGGCGACGGCGTAAAAATGCTGTATGACGGCATTGATATTTTGCCGCTCACAAGAGGTAAATCAATTATACTTGACGGCAAAAAAATAACCGCCGAACTTCAATTTCTCGGCGATTATGTGTTGGCGATTATAACTTCATAAGCAAAAAATCCGTAAACATCACGCTTACGGATTTTTATTTTGCTGTTATTTTTTGTCTTTCTTTTCGTTAGGGTTTTTCATGGTCAGCGAAATTCGCTTTTTGTCAACATCAACGGAGAGTACCCAAACGGTTACAATGTCGCCCACCTTGAGCACATCCGACGGATGTTTGATGTAGCGGTTTGTGATTTGGCTGATGTGCACAAGTCCGTCTTGATGCACGCCTACGTCAACAAACGCACCAAAGTCGATAACATTTCTGACCGTGCCGTTGAGCTCCATTCCGGCTTTCAGGTCCTCCATGCCCATAACATCTGTGCGCAAAAGTGGCTTCGGCAGTTCATCTCTTGGGTCACGACCCGGCTTTGAAAGTTCGCTCACAATGTCAACGAGGGTCGGCTCACCGATGTCAAGTTTTTGTGCAAGTGCCGATGTTCCGATTGTTTGCACCTGTGATTGAAGCTTTGTGATGTTGCCCGATTTGATGTCGCTTTCAGACACTTCGCAAACCTTCAAAAGCTCTTTTGCCGCCGAATAACTTTCCGGGTGAACGGCTGTGTTGTCAAGCACATTTTTGCTTTCGGCAACACGCAAAAATCCTGCGCATTGCTCAAACGCCTTAGGTCCTAATTTTGCAACTTTTTTCAATTCGCTTCTTGATGTAAACGAGCCGTTTTCCTCACGGTATGCAACAATATTTTTTGCCACTGCACTTGAAACACCTGCAACTCTTGACAGCAATTGTGGGGATGCGGTGTTGAGGTCAACGCCAACGCTGTTTACACAGCTTTCAACTACGCCGTCAAGCTCTGCCGACAGTTCTTTTTGTGGCATATCGTGTTGATACTGACCAACTCCGATTGCCTTTGGGTCGATTTTTACAAGCTCTGCAAGCGGGTCTTGGAGTCGTCTTGCAATGCTCACGGCACTACGCAAGCTGACATCAAATTGCGGAAATTCCTCCGCCGCAAGTTTTGACGCACTGTAAACTGAAGCACCCGCTTCGCTGACAACCATATATGTTATTCCGCAGTCAAGTTCTTTGATAAGGTCGGACGCAAACACTTCGGTTTCGTGCGATGCCGTGCCGTTGCCGATTGCAAACATTTTTACATTATATTTTTTCACAAGTGCGGTGATTGTCTTTTTCGCTTCTTCAATTTTGTTGTGTGGCGGTGCAGGATAAATAACTCCCGTGTCGAGCACCTTGCCTGTTTCGCTGATAACAGCAACCTTGCATCCTGTGCGATAGCCCGGGTCAAGCCCGATTGTAACATTGCCCTTTACAGGCGGTTGCATAAGGAGCTGACGAGTGTTTTCGCCAAATACCTTGATTGATGCTTCACAGGCGTTGTCGGTCAGTTCGTTGCGGATTTCTCTTTCGATAGATGGGAAGATAAGTCGGCTGAATGAATCTTCAACCGCTTCGATAACAAGGTCGGTCGCCTTGGTGTTGTTTTTGCAGTGGATGTTGAACAAAAGGTCGGTGGCAATGGTCTTGTCAAATTCAATTGTGACCTTGAGTTTGCCCTCTTTTTCGCCTCTGTTGACAGCCAAAACTCTGTGCCCTGCAATGGATTTTACAGGTTCGCTGTATTCCTTGTACATTTCGTACACGCCGAGGTCGTCATCTGCACCCTTTGATGTGAGCATACCGTTGTTGTGCACAGCGTAGCGGATGAGCTTTCTGCCATTCGGGTCGTCGGACACAAGCTCTGCAATGATGTCCTTTGCACCTTGAAGTGCACTTTCAATATCAGGCACCTCATCGGTCAGGTAGTCCTCTGCCAAAACTTCGGGAGCGGGAGTGCCTTTTTCCTGTGCGTAAATTGCCTCTGCAAGCGGTTCAAGTCCGAGTGCCTTTGCAACGGAAGCTCTTGTTTTTCTCTTTGGACGGAACGGACGGTAGATGTCCTCAAGTTCTGTCATCGTCTTTGCATTTTCGATAGATTTTGCAATGTCGTCCGTCATCTTTTCTTGCTCGGTGATGGATGCAATAATCTTTTCTTTTTGCTCCTCTAATGAGCGGAGATAGTTTAGCCTGTCGTTCAGCTCTCTCAACAATTGGTCGTCAAGCGAACCTGTGGCTTCTTTTCTGTATCGTGCAATGAACGGAATTGTGTTTCCGTCATCAATGAGCTTCACTGTGTTTTCTGCCTGCCAAGGCTTTAGCGAAAATTCAAGCTCTAATTGTTTTACTATATCCATAGTTACTTCCTTTTTTGTGTGATACATTCAGTTTACCAAAAATCGGGCATTCTTTCAAGCAAAATAAGGCGGTATTTTTTAGTAATAATAGCCAAAAAATCCGACAGTTTTTTTACCATATAGTTTTGATTGTGCCTTGAATATTGCCTATATTATATATTATAATTAAAATGGTATGTTAAGATTTTAACAAACGAATGAAAAACAAACTATAGGCTGTTGAGAAAGGTTCTGAATTTCGTTTTCTTGCGAACTTTGCTGTACGATGGTACCGCTTGTGAGCAAAAAACGAAAAACGCCAAAAGTGTTGCAAACTCGATGTTTGTGACACTTTTACAATCCCTCCGTCAACACTTTATGTTGCCACCTCCCTTTACAGGGGAGGCAGTAAACGGTTAGTTTTCTTTATAGGCGTGTTTCAGAGGCTTTATCGACAGTCTGCAAATTTTTGCGATTTGGAGGAAATTATGAGCAAAGCAATCATTGCGGTAGCAGGCAAGGGCGGAGTAGGCAAAACTTCACTGTCTGCAACTATTGTCAGATGTCTTGTAGAAAAGTATCCGGACAAAAAAATTTTGGCTATTGATGCCGACCCTGCTGTCGGTCTTTCCACGGCACTCGGTATTGATGTTAAAATGACAATCGATGACATCAGAAAAGAAATTATCGCTTCCGTTGACGAGGGCGACACAAGAAGTGCGGTTGAACTTTTGGGAGAAGCAAAGTTCAGAATTTTTGACGCACTTGTGGAAACAAACGGATTTTCGTTTATTGCAGTCGGCAGACCCGAAACTGCGGGTTGCTATTGCAAGATTAATTCATATCTCAAGGAAGTAATTTCCATTTTGGCAGAGCAGTTTGATTATGTTGTAATCGACGGCGAGGCAGGTATTGAGCAGATTAACCGCCGTGTTATGGAAAAGGTTACTCACCTTCTTCTTGTAACCGACCCGAGCAAAAAGGGCTGTCAGGTTATCAACACAATCAAGAGCGTTGCCGATGATTTGGTTATGTATGAAAAAATCGGAGCAATCGTCAACCGTATGGCAGACGAGTCGCTCAAAGATTATATCGACACAAACGGCATTGAGGTTTTGTCGTATATCGGTGATGACAAAAATCTTTCTATGTTTGACATTCAGGGTGAAAATATATTCAATCTTCCGGAGGAGTCAAATGTGGTTGTCGGAGTTAAACAAGCACTTGAAAAAATTGAGGTACTGTAATGAGAGATTTAAAACACCTTATTTATTTTGAAAATTTGCTTCAGGAAGCAAACAATGAGCTTGTACAGCAGGCTGTAAAGGACGGCAAAAAAGCTGTTGCCTATACCTGTTATCACATTCCGGAGGTTTTGCTTAATGTCGGCGATTGCTTTTCGGTCAGACTTCGTGCTCCGAGAACGGGCTCGCTCGATATTGCCACTTACTATATGAGTTCCTATCTTTGCGGCTATTCAAAGGCTCTTGTTGAAAGAGGCATTGAGGGCGGTTACAACTTTTTGTCCGCATTCATCGGCTCTGAGTCGTGCTCCGAGATGAACAGAGCATATGAGCATTTTGAGGTGCTCAATTTGGTTAACAATCCCGATTTCTTTGTAAGCATTTCGGATGTTCCGTTCAAGATTGCACCGCACACCGTTAAGCATTACAAAAATCAAATGCAAACAAAGGTGCTCGACCGACTTCACGAGGTGTACGGAGTTGATATCAGCGAGGCTTCGCTTCGTAAGGCGGTTGAGGAACACAACGAGGTTTGCCGCCTTATTACGGAAATCGGCGAGTACAGAAAAGAGGACAATCCGAGAATTACGGGCTATGAATTTCATGTTATCAATCTTGTTACATATTGCTGTCCTAAGTATTTGATTCTTGACAAACTTCGTGAAACGGCTGAAGAACTCAAAACAAGAGAGCCTGACGAGAAAAAGAACTTTAGGGCAAAGGTTGTTGTTGTCGGCTCGGAAATGGACGACCCCGACTTTACAAAGCTGTTTGAAGAAGCCGGTGCACTTGTTGTTGCTGACAGATTTTGCTTCGGTTCGCTCCCTGGCAGAGAAGAAATTCATCTCACCGATGACGGCGATGTGCTTGAACAAATCATTCTTCACTATATGAAAACCTGCCAATGTCCTCGCTATATGTCACAGGATAAGGTTCAGGGCAGACGAGATTATGTTAAGCATTTGGTAGAAGAGTATCATGCAGACGGCGTTGTTTACGAGCAACTTAAATTCTGTGAATATTGGGGATATGAGAGGGCACTCGCTTCTCACATCATTACAAATGAAATGGGTATTCCGTCCGTTACCGTTGACAGGCAGTACACGGCTAACGCTTCGGGACAGCTCCGTACAAGAATTCAGGCTTTTGTTGAAAGTCTTGAAATTAAGAGAATTCAAAAAGCAAAGGAGGGTAAGTAATGAGCATTTGGCGTAATAAGCCGAAAAATCTCGGCAACCTTCATCAAGACAAAACAGGTCTTTTAAAGCACAGAGAGTGGCGTGGAATTTCCGACACGCTCTATGACTATTACCGCTGGCTTATCACATGGAAGGATATGGCTGTTATGGTGGCAAAGGCTCCCGTTTCCACGGTTAAGGGTATATACAATTATCGCTGGATGGCAAGCTATCTTTCCGCTCCTGCTTGGATAGACAGACACACCGAGGGTCTTCGAGGCACACAGCTTCGTATCACTCACCTTCATTTTAACGGTCTTGTTCGTCCTACAACGGATATGATTAATTACCTCCTTGCAAACGATAAGCATTTTCACAAGCATTCAAAGATGTCTGACAGAACGGTTAATGTTGACGAGATTTTCTCATCCGAGATTATGGCAGGTTTCCCTAATCTTAAAGACAATCATGTTACAACCGTGCCTATCTTCCTGTCATCAATGGTAGACCAAAACATTACTCCGCCTTACCTTGATATTACAGAAAGTTACGGCGTTCCTGCTGATGTTTGCCCGCTTCCGTCAGCCGAAGCCGGCGTTGCAATAAATGACGATTATCCTATGCTCGGCAAATGTTCGATTACATGCAATATGCCTTGCGACGGCTCGGTTATGAACTCCGCTTATATCGACAGAAGATTTAACATTCCAACCCATGTGTGCAATGTTCCGCTTCGCTACAACGGTGAAGATGTTCAGGAATACGCATTGCAGGAGGTTAAGGATGTTATCACCTTTATTGAAGAACAGACGGGCGAAAAGTTTGATTGGGATGCTTTCTTCTCCGCAATGAAGAAGTACAACAAACAGCTTGAATACGAAATTCAAAAGTGGGATATAAACAAAACCGATTATCCTCAAATGACCGGTGCAACATTTTGGCTTTACCGTCTTTTCTACTTCCACATTTCCGGCGGTATGGACGACAGATTTTTGAAGATAGACAAAAAAGTTAACAAGCTTATGATGAAAGGCTATGAAAAAAGAGAGATGTGCTCAAAGGAAATGCGTCACAGAGCAATCGTTTGGTCTTGCCCGGCTAACTATTACACTTCTCTTGCAAATTGGCTTGAGAACTGCTGGGGCGTAAATGTTGTAATGGATATGGAAACAATGATTTCCTACATTATGTACGACACCGAGGACAAGGATGCAGCTCTTACCACTTTTGCAAAAACTCTTCAGCGTACCACAATGCGTAAGCATACAAAGGGCGGCTATCAAAATGTTGTTGATGAACTTTGGAACATTGTTGACGAGTATAATGCCGATATGGTAATTATGTACGACCAAATTTCTTGCAAGGGTATGGACGGTCTTGTTGGTATATTTGACGACCAGGCAAGAGAAAGAGGCATTCACTTTATTTGGGTTCCGCAGGACCTTATGGACCCTCGTACCGTATCACGCCGAGATATGCGTGAAAACATCAATAAGTATATGACAACAGTTATGCACGAAGAACCGGTTGACCCTACATTGGTTGACTTTGATGATACATTGGCGTGGTAAGCAGAAAGGATAACATATTATGAAATATTTTGGCGGATGCGATGTAGGCTCTACATATGCAAAATGCGTTATTTTGGATGAAAACGGAAAAATGGTTGCAGACGCAACCGTAAGAAGCAAGATTAATCCGGTTGCAAGTGCCGAACTTGCACTCGGTGAGGCTATCGGTAAGGTTGAGGAACTTAATTCCGCACAGGATTTAGCTTATCTCATCGGTACCGGCTACGGCAGAAATAAGGTGCCGTTTGCCGATGAAAACATTTCGGAAATCAGCTGTCACGCTATGGGCGTTCATGTAACCGACCCAAGCGTAAAGGCTATTATAGATATCGGCGGTCAGGATGTTAAGGGCATTGCCATTGACTCCGACGGTACGGTTAAAAACTTTGCAATGAACGACAAGTGTGCAGCAGGTACGGGCAGATTTTTCGAGGCTATGGCAAATGCGTTTGAAATGAGCCTTCCCGAGTTCTGTCAGCTTTCGCTCAAGGCTAAAAATACTATTCCGATTACCGCACAATGCACTGTTTTTGCTGAGAGTGAGGTTATCTCTCTTGTAGGCGAGGGCAAGCCTATGGACGAAATTGCCGCAGGCATTCAGCTTGCTGTTGCAAAGAGATGTTTTGTTATGGCTAAAAAGGCAGGCGCTACCGACAGCATTACTCTTACAGGCGGTTGTGCAAAGAACGAAGGACTTAAAAAAGCTATCGAAAAGGTGCTTAAAATCAAGGTTGTCAATCTCAAAACCGACCCTCAGCTTATGGGTGCGCTCGGTGCGGCAGAATATGCAAGACAGAAAGGGATGGCATAATGATGAAATCTGCATTTATATTTGTGTGTGTCTTTTTGGCACTTTTTATTGCAACGTTTTCGGTGTACTATTTCAATTTGGATATGAAGCTTGTAAGGGTGATTTACGACAAACTTCAGGTTCACTATGATAATTTGGAAAAGAACAGAAAACTGTAATGGTGCTTTATGACGGCTTTATAAATAGGCTGAATGAGCTTGTTGAAGATAAAAAAGAACTGCCTCGTTCAACAAAAGAATTGCAAAGCGGCAGTAAAAATGATATTATCTTTGGCAGGGACACGGCGTTTGAACTCGGTGGAAGTCAAAAGCCCTGCGTTTCAACCCTTGCCGTGAGCAGCGATATGCATTTTTCAAACAAGGCGTATCTTGTGGGCAGGGATTTGCCGCAGATAACGGGGGATTCTCCGTTTGGCAAAATCGTGCTTGTTGAGATTGACGAGCAAGCGGATGACGATACCGCATTTAACACCGTTAAGGAACTTGAACAGATAAAGTACAAATTTTATGTTCGTGATTTTATGACAAGAGCGTCTGCTCTTAATATGCGTGAACAGATAAGAGTCGGCAAAAATGCCGTAAAAAGCGGTGTTTCTTTTGCCGATTATGGTCAAAAGTTGATTGATACTTTTTTGCAAAATGAAAAGGTCAAAAGCGTTGAGGTCGTTTTTCTCACCGATTTTGACGGTTATAAGGAACTTAATTCCGTTGCCGAAAAAATCAAGGAAACCACCTCTGCCCTCAACCACATTCTTGACAATGTTATGTTTGACTGTTCAACCTGCAACCTAAAGCCTATTTGTGATGAAGTTGAGGGGATGAAAGAACTTCATCAAAAACATAAATGATATTGGAGAAAAATTATGAATACGATTTTTTTCACGAGCGAAAAAGAGGAAAAATACGCAAAAGCGTGCCTTGCTTTTGCCGAACAGCTCGGACTGATTGACGACAGCAGTCTTGATGCAGTTGTGTCAAGATGTGAAAACGAAAATGCCAAGCGCAAAACCGCTCTTGATAACGGCGAGATTGTTTATGGTTTGAAGCTGTTTACACCGACAGCGTATCTTGATTGGGAACTCACTCGTTTCAAACTCGATTTTGTGTCGGAACAAAAGGGCATCAAGTATAGCTACAAGCCTATTGAAAAACCACAGCTTAAGGAATACTACAAACTCAACAAGGACTTGTTCACCCGTTATAACGGCGACAGGTTCAGATTCAAAGAATCACGAGATGTTGTGTACAAGAAAATAAGAGAGGAGGAATATGAAAATGAAATCAACAACATATTACGCAAGCTCTCTTAACGGAAACGACAATAATGACGGCTTGACTCCTCAAACCGCCTTTTTAACTCTTGACAAGGTCAATTCGCTCAAGCTCAACGCAGGCGACAGGATTTTGCTCGAAAGAGGCTCGGTGTTCAACAATCAGTTTTTGCACCTCAAAAATTGCGGAAGCATTGACGGCGAGGCAATCGAGATTGCACCTTACGGTGACGGTGAGCGTCCTCCGTTCATCAACACAAACGGCGAGGGCATTTGGTATCAGGATTACGGCACAAAGCTCGACAATGCAGGGCATATTTACAAGGGTGATGTTTCTTCCTCCGTCCTTCTTTATGATGTGGAGAATATCATCATCCGTGATATAGAAATTGCAAATAAAGAGGAGTTTACAACTCCCGAGGCGTACAGCGACCCTGACAAGAGGGACAGAACAGGCGTTGCTGTTGTTGCTCAAAACAGAGGAACAATTCACTCAATTACACTCAAAAATCTTTTTGTTCACGATGTCAACGGCAATGTATACAACAAGCATATGAACAACGGCGGTATTTATATGACCGCATTCAAGCCTGAGGATGAAAGCAAAACAGGCGTTGCAAGATATGACGGTGTAACCGTTGAAGGCTGTTTTGTAAAGAATGTCAGCAGATGGGGCATAGCAGTCGGCTATTCCTATCGCCACGCAGATTTTGCAGGCAAGGAACTTAAAGAGGAAACCTTTGAGAAATACGGCAACCTCAACATTTTGATTACCGGCAACTACACAAAGAATATCGGCGGTGACGCAATCACTCCGATGTATGCACTCACTCCGCTTGTTGAACACAATGTTTCGGACACTTGTGCAACCGAGATGAACGACCGTGTTTATACCAAGCCGGGCAAGAGAATGGGCAAAGTTGCGGCTGCGATTTGGCCGTGGAAGTGCAAAAATGCTTTGCTCCAATACAACGAGGGTGTAGACACAAAGCTCAATCAAGACGGTATGCCGTGGGATGCCGATTCGGGTGACGGCACTACATACAAGTACAATTATTCAAGACTCAACGAGGGCGGATGTATGATGTTCTGCCTTGGCGAAGCCGTGCATAATACATTTGTCAATAATGTAAGCTATGACGATTTGGGCGGAATTTTAAGTCCGTCGGGCAATCCTGATGCTTATGTTGCGGACAACGAATTCTATATGCGCAAGAGTGTTCCGCTCAAACGCAAGAGAAATCACGGCAAAATGACTCTTAAAAACAATAAAATACAAATTATAGATTAACGAGGTATAACTATGGCACAAAACAAAGGCAGAGTAACTATTCCAACCGATATGGATGTGGTTAAGGAAACCCTTGAAATTATGGACGAATGGGGTGCAGACGCAATCCGTGACTGTGACGGCACAGAGTTCCCACAGGAGCTTAAAGACACAGGTGCAAAGATTTATGCAACCTATTACACCACAAGAAAAGATAATGAATGGGCAAAGGCAAATCCTGATGAAATTCAGCAGATGTACATTATGACTCCGTTCTACACAGCAACCGAGTCAACTCTTGAAATTCATCTTATGAATCATCTTTATCCTGATATGCTCAAGGTCAACAACCGTGACGACATCACAAGATGGTGGGAGGTTATCGACCGCACAACAGGTGAGGTTGTTGCTCCGACCGATTGGAAATATGATGAGGCAACGGGCAATGTAACAATCAACAAGTGCACACCGTTTCACGAGTATACGGTAAGTTTCCTTGCTTACATTATGTGGGACCCGGTTCATATGTACAACGCAGTTGTCAACGAGTGGAAAGATGTTGAACCGCAGATTACCTTTGATGTTCGTCAGCCAAAGACAAGAGCACATTCGCTCGACAGACTTCGCAGATTCCTTGACACTCACGATTATGTTGATGTTGTCAGATTCACAACATTTTTCCATCAGTTCACTCTTGTGTTTGATGAATTTGCAAGAGAAAAATTTGTTGATTGGTTCGGCTATTCGGCTTCTGTAAGCCCATATATCCTTGAGCAATTTGAAAAAGAAGTCGGCTACAAGTTCCGTCCTGAGTTCATCATTGATCAGGGCTATATGAACAATACATATCGTATCCCGTCAAAGGAATTCAAGGATTTCCAAAAGTTCCAAATGCGTGAGGTTGCCAAGCTTGCCAAAGAAATGGTGGACATTGTTCACGAGTACGGTAAGGAAGCAATGATGTTTATGGGCGACCACTGGATTGGTATGGAGCCGTTTATGGATGACTTTGCATCAATCGGTCTTGACGCTGTTGTAGGCAGTGTCGGCAACGGTGCAACACTTCGTCTTTTCAGCGATATTAAAAATGTAAAGTATACCGAGGGCAGATTTTTGCCGTATTTCTTCCCTGATGTTTTCTGTGAGGGCGGCGACCCTATTTACGAAGCAAAGGTAAATTGGGTAACGGCAAGACGAGCAATTTTGAGAAGTCCTATTCAGCGTATCGGCTACGGTGGTTATCTCAAACTTGCGCTCAAATTCCCTGAATTTGTTGAATATATCAAGGGTGTTTGTGATGAGTTCCGCACACTTTATGATAACGTTCAGGGCGTAACTCCTTATTGCGTAAAGAAAGTTGCAGTGCTCAACTGTTGGGGCAAGATGCGTTCTTGGTCAAATCATATGGTTCACCACGGTCTTTATTACAGACAGAACTATTCTTATTTCGGAGTTATCGAGGCTTTGAGCGGTGCGCCGTTTGATGTTTCGTTCATCAGCTTTGATGATATTAAGAATGACGATAATTTCCTCGACAAGTTTGATGTAATCATCAATGTCGGCGATGCAGACACAGCACAGTCGGGCGGCGAATATTGGGCAGATGAGCAAATCATCACAGCCGTTAAGAAGTTTGTATTCAACGGCGGTGGATTTATTGGTGTCGGCGAGCCTGCCGCTCATCATTGGCAGGGTAAGTTCTTCCAGCTTAATGATATTTTGGGCGTTGAGGAAGAAAACGGCTTCACTCTCAACACTCGCAGATACAATACCGAGGAGCACAGAGACCACTTCATCCTTGCAGACACCGAAAACGGCAATGTTGATTTCGGCGAGGGCAAGAAGAATATTGTTGCTCTTGATGGCACAACCGTTCTTGTTCAAAATGCAACCGAACTTCCGTTTGCCGTAAGACACGCAGAAGAAGTTCAAATGGCTGTCAGAGAATTCGGCAAGGGCAGAGGCGTTTACATCAGCGGACTTCCGTATTCGTTCGAGAACAGCCGTGTGCTTTACCGTGCGGTTTTGTGGAGTGCTTCGGCAGAGGACGAGCTTCATCGTTGGTATTCAACAAACTATAATGTTGAGGTTCACGCTTATGTAAAGAACGGCAAGTACTGCGTTGTAAACAACACTTATGAGCCACAGGACACAACTGTTTATGTTGGCGACGGCACAAGCTTTGAACTTCACCTTGAAGCAAACGAAATCAAATGGTATCAAACTGCCGATAAAACTCCTGAAACACGCCAATAAAATAAATTAACCGCTTAATGCCTCCTTAAACGGAGTGGCAACACAAATTGTTGACGGCGGGACTTTAAAAAATGCTGTAAGTTTAATACTTACAGCATTTTTGGCGTTTTTCGTTTTTTGCGAACAAGCGGTACCATCGTACAGCAAAGTTCGCAAGAAAACGAAATTCAGAAATTTTCTCAACAGTTTGTAATTATTTACCAAAATAGTAAAAATTCTTAAATAATTGTTAAAAATTTAACAATACTTATTTAAAATTTTGTGGTATAATATAGAAAAATGAAAAGGAAAAACGGAGGTTTTCATTATGGCTAACAGAATCGTACTTAATACAGTTTCATATCATGGCAAGGGTGCAATCAAGGAAATTGCTCCAATTGCTCAATCAAAGGGATGGAAGCACATTTTTGTTTGCTCTGACCCTGACCTTATCAAGTTCGGCGTTACTTCAAAGGTAACAGACCTTCTTGATGAAGCAAAAATTCCATACACAGTTTATTCAGGCATCAAACCAAACCCAACTATCGAAAATGTTGTTGAAGGTGTAGAGAGCTTCAAGGCTTGCGGTGCAGATTCAATCATCGCTATCGGTGGCGGTTCATCAATGGACACAGCAAAGGCAATCGGCATCATCATTGCAAACCCTGAATTTGCAGATGTTCGCTCACTTGAGGGCGTTGCTCCTACAAAGAATCACGCTGTTCCGACAATCGCAGTTCCAACAACAGCAGGCACAGCAGCAGAGGTTACAATCAATTATGTAATCACAGATGTTCAAAAGGAAAGAAAATTCGTTTGCGTTGACGAAAACGATATTCCTGAATATGCAGTTGTTGACCCTGATATGATGTCATCAATGCCAAAGGGACTCACAGCTTCAACAGGTATGGACGCACTCACACACGCTATCGAGGGCTACACAACAAAGGGTGCTTGGGAAATGTCTGATATGTTCCACCTTGAGGCAATCAAACTTATCGCAAAGCATCTCCGTGGTGCAGTTGAAAACAAGCCTGAGGACAGAGAGGGCATGGCTCTTGCACAGTATATCGCAGGTATGGGCTTCTCAAATGTCGGTCTCGGCATTGCTCACTCAATCGCTCACACACTCGGTGCTCACTACGACACACCTCACGGTGTTGCTTGTGCTATGATGCTCCCAATCGTTATGGAATATAACGAGGACTTCACAGGCGAGAAGTACAGAGAAATCGCTCGTGCAATGGGTGTTGAAGGCGTTGACGAAATGTCACAGGCAGAATACAGAAAGGCTGCCGTTGACGCAGTTAAAAAGCTTTCTGCCGATGTAGGCATTCCGGCTGTTAACGAAAAGGTAAGAGAAGAAGACCTTGATGTTCTTGCAGCAGACGCATACGCAGATGCTTGCCGTCCGGGTAACCCAAGAGATACAAACGAAGCAGAACTCAAGGAACTTTACAAAAAAATTATGGCATAATTAATTTGCTTCATAATATAAACAGAGGCACACCCCTCCTCTGTAAGCAGGACGCAGTGAGCACCCCACTCACTGCGTCAACCTTTTTTCAAAAATTTCAAAAAAACCCTTGCATTTTTGAAATTGTATGTTATAATAATTAGGCAAAAGCGATTAGCATATATAGAGGTATAGTGTAACGGTAACACTCCGG